>Ga0209092_10003757_pt1 | contig 12951 bp, 8 predicted proteins | sample FraStrMetagenome_FD_187446 | JGI IMG/M metagenome (GOLD analysis project Ga0209092, IMG submission 187446) | Marine eukaryotic phytoplankton communities from Arctic Ocean - Fram Strait ARC3M Metagenome (SPAdes) (version 2) | ecosystem: Environmental > Aquatic > Marine > Oceanic | place: Fram...
AAACGATGGAAAACTTTCATCAAAAAGATTCCATGATGATAAATATGGTATATTTATACATACTGCAACAACATATGTAGGTTTATATTAGTCCTACATTTGTCGGACTATTTCTTGTTAAAAGTAATTATTTTTTTTGTCGAAACCAACATGTGATAAATAATGGAGATGTCTTTGAAAATATAAATTTGTTAGTGATAGCGGCGAGACTTATTTCTATATTTGGCATCTTTTAGTGCACAGAAGAACTTTGACAATAAAAGTCTCGATTGATCCGATGAGACTCTATAAACAAAACTTTAGTTTTTGTTGGGCGTATTTATTTTTATTCATTATGATCCCAACTTCCGAAGCTACACCATGCTGTAATTTAGCGTTACAAGCTCTTCTCTCTACTGGAAAGTCGTCAACAAATATGAATCTTGCATATGTCAACAACCACGATGATAGACCTTTGAGTGAATCAGCCGATGACGCTCCTCTTCCAATTTCAGTTTTTATACATGGCCTTGACTCTTCATCACACACATGGGGCAACATTTTGTCAGCTATAGCTCCATATTCAATTTCTTTTGCTATAGATTTGCGCGGAAATGGTAAATCACCTCTTGGAGATCCCGATGAGTTTTCAGTCAACTCCATCGTTGAAGATCTGGACCATCTCCTCCAAACAAAAATACTAGTTGAAAGACCCGTAGAAAAGGTAATTCTCGTCGGGCATTCCATGGGTGCAAGGGTAGCATCTTGTTATGCTGCAAAATATCCTTCCAGGATAAAAGCATTGATAATGGAAGACATGGATATTCGATCAAGAACCATGGAGACTAATCCAGTTCCAATGAAATATGATCAAATAAAAAGATTTCGCAAGAAATTTGAATCGATAGAAAATGTCATGGATGCTTTGCTCAAATGTGGATATCCAGTATCAATGGTAAACAAATGGGTTGAAGATGGACGTGTACGAAAAGAGACAAAGGTGGAAAGTGATGGTGCGAATGAATCTTATTTTTGGACTGATGTGAATCCTGAAATGAGATGGTTGGCATACAAACATATAATGTGCACTTCTGATGGAGAAGATGCTTGGAGAACTATTGCATCTAGTAATTATCCCTTCTCATGCCATGTTATGGCGTCCGGAATACAATCTCAATGTGATGAAGATAATTTAAGCCTAATGAAGGAGATTATGAAGGAAAGAATGATTCTTCATAGATTTCCAAAAGCGAATCACAGTATACATAGAACTGGAGAAGATGATTATTTGAAAATATTAAGTAACATTATGCAATCTTCTGACAAGCGGGGATGATTTTTGCGTTCATAGCTCTAAATTTGTATAATGAAAACCAATAGGTATCAGCAGTCAAATCGACAATTAATTTGTTTTATAATGAAAAATCTCGTTTCATGTTTTCTCATTTTTTGATCAAAAATTGTCAAATATGTGAGATGATTTTTACATACGCAGCGTGACGAAGAAATATTGCAGATACGGTCTCTCATCTTTATACTCCTGCTATCAATCCAATCATTTCAATTCCCAAGCCAAAGCTTCGAAAAACCAACATGACTAGCATTGCTGCCAACTCCACTAGCTATCCATATCCTACATCAACTGCAAACTATAAGGAACAAAGGCAGCAATATCAGCTAGATCGTCAAATAAAGGAATGCACTCAATTTGGAGTCGCTTGGAGCCCTCCAGCACCATTAGCGTCTGACAAAGGAGAAGAGGAAGAAGCAGGAAGATATTTGTTTTCATGTTTGAATTCTGGAATTATTGCTTGTTGGGATACTTTGGGTGGAGATGATGATTCAGAAGAAATTCAAGAGGAAAGCTTTTCTCTCATGGGGTCAAAAAGAAATCCTATAGTAAAGTAAGTCTTTCAAAGTAGGCATCTGATTTCATTAATTCATTCCTTTTCTATGTGCTTGAATAACAATATTTCCCTTCAAAATCAAACTAGAATTCAAGCGAGTCGAAATGTACTTTACAATATTTACTTCTATCCCATATCATCCACAAATCAATGGTATTTATGTGTGTGTGGTGACGATGGAGTCTTTCTGTATAAATGGGTCGTTATTTATGGTCTTATACAAAAACAACATACCTCTACCCTCAATAGAAAAGAATCCAACACTATGCCCATTGTTGAACTTAAACCTTTTTGTCGATATCTCGCAGTTCCTCCATCAAATTACGATCCTTTTCCATCTTCTTATAATATCCACTCTTCGGCTTCCGAAATAGAGGTCAATAGTACAAGTATAGATGCTACGCAAAACATTTTGTTTGGAGCAGCTGGAGATGTAATGGGAAGCTGTTATCAGTGGGATATAGAAACGGGGAAGGTTCGTGGTATTCTTAGTACCAACAACTCGAAGACTAGTTCTACTATTTGTTTATCAAAAGGACATACCGACTTTTTGCATTCCGTAAGTGTTGTTCCAGGTGGAGAAGGTCACGTAGTAACAGGTGGCGAAGATGGAAACATTGGATTGTGGGATGCAAAGCAAAATAAATTAATCGACATGATACATTGTGGAGATTTTTTAGTACCACGTAAGTCCTCTTCCAGTCGGAATAATATGCGTCTCGGCAAGCAAACAGGTTGGGTCTCAGGAATTCACGTAGAGGAAGATGGTGGCATGGCTGCATTCTGTGGAGGATTAGAAAATAGTAGTGGTAGTTCTAGTATGGAAGGAAGTAACACCAATGGAGGATTCGTTGCTTTATGGCATTTACCAACGCGTTCCATTCTTGCATCTCATAAAACACGAGAAGAGGTTCAATCTATTCACTTTCATCCATCATGGGATTCCTTAATCACAGTTGCAAATGAAAATGTTGTATCCTTTTGGTCATGGAGTTTACAGTCACGACAAGAGCGCGTATGGTGTTCCTCTCATTCCTGTTTTGGTTTGGCAGTGAATCAATGTCAGACAAGTAGTAGTGCAGGAAATGGAATGTTGGCAGTTTGTGGTGCAAGCAATATTGTTGATTGTTATAGTAGCATGGGAAATAGATGCTTTGGTTTGTCATTCCGGTAAGAATTCAGAAACTTATCATTTAAAAAGTATGGTATTGGATGCTTTTATAATAATTAATGGATAAGTCATGTTACAATGGTTCAACTTGATTTAATTGATTTGAATTGAAAGAATGGATTTAATTATCACCCCCCATAGATGACAAGGCCGCAGCACTTCCGTAAGTCTGGCTCTGAATTTTATTTTTGTAAACAGTATGGTTACTTCCATATCCATACAATTCATTCTTATATTTGGTATCCTCAATCTCATTTTTGGAATTGATGAAACTTCGTTTCGCCAATGCAAAATAGGTGGACATGGTCAAAAGAGAATCGGATCCTGCCTGATGCTCTGGACCTATACGTGGACAATTCAAATCATCTGCTAATTTTTGTAATCCACCAAAATGCCCATCACACAGACTCGTCATAAATTTAATATCATAAATACTGGGAAAATATAGTTTTAAGGTTTCAAAGAATGATTTTTCTTCCTCCGGTAAATCGACTGTCGTCAATATTTTTAAAAGATAGCCAAAGTCATAACCACTATGATAGGTCACCCATTTCACACGTTCATCCAAGACTAATCCAGACACCATGAGCAGCTCACCAAAATGTAATGGATCAATACCTCGATGAGCATGATCCTGAAAGGAAATTCCTGACTTGATCAATAAATCAATCGAATCTTGCGCAAACATATCATTGCCCAAATGAAATTGAAAATTGAATTGCCAGCAGGGACATCCCTTGGCGAAATTACCGTCTTTATCTGCAAAACTTAGTCCCAGTTGAATAATACGTAATAGATCCACGTTACATTTGAGGGATTTGTAATGATAATCAGGAGAGTATGTTTCCGACACAGGGCGTGCAACAACACCCGGGAATTCTGTATCCATAGCAACATAAGGATGAGTTTCAATCAGTTCCCGAATATTCGCCATTTCTTCTTCCACGTTTTCAGCCCAAACATTTCGTATTTCAAGTGTTTCCCCATCAGTCCCCTGGAAAGTGTGTCTAGGTACGGCGTTACTGTGATCATCTAAATTGACATTTCGTTGCAGTCCAAAACTAGGAATGGGTGAATTCGCACCACTGCCACCTGATCTTATGGGCTTTGGTGAAGAAGCTGTGGAACTACTTGACGTTGATGATGCTCGTTGCTGCTGTTGTTGTTCCAGCATGGACCTCATCATGGCTGACGGGTTGAATGGGGGCGATTCTGTCGAGAGCATTGAGGCAGTACTAGTCAAATTTTTGTGGTTCTTGTCGTTGCTTGCTGTCAAAGAGGAGGCTGCCATTGCCTTTACTGCGCTGCGCGTTCTTTCCTCGGGAACGCGGATCCCTTTCTATGTGAATGTAGTACTTGATTGTATTAATTAGATTGCTCATGGTATTATTTTTTTCGCTGATAAACTGAAATTGACATACTTAGAACGATGTTTTTACATGACGTAGGCTTTTAAATACTTAGAAGACTTTGGAGCACATGAGATGTTTGAGATTACATTTGGGGTGAAGAATCCAAACTTGCCACCACGCCATAAAATAAACCCAAGATAATTTTTCTACAATCATTCTTACGAGGATTTCATATAGTTACATAGTTTTCGAACCTGCTGCTGATCTCATAAAAATTTAAACTAAAAAAAAACGGAAGAACACAAATAAATACACCAAGTCATCGACTGACTTCAATATTGCTACCATACTTATTGCTCTTAACATATTGATTCCCTCTTCCTTTCGATTCATTCATAGAAAATGACGAAGAAAAATTAAGCATGGGATCACCTTTATCCACATTGAAATACCAAAACCAGAGCAATACTCAAATCCATTTCAACAAAACATATAAAAAACGCAAAAAGAATCAACAAACACAGCCCTCAAAGCCCATCACTCTAAAGAAACAGAAGGATCGGCATCGCTGCGTTTCTCCGTCATCGAGCATCGCTTCACCTCTGACAAATCCAAAAACTGAACCCAAAAATATCGATAATATTTGTATTCATTACTCAAACTTATTCGACCCAAAACGCAAAATAATGAATATACCCTCCAAAAAAGCAACGCCCTCTATGAAGAATTCCCTCTCCACCCTCTACGATTCCCTCCTCTGTCCTCTCTGTAATGAACTTTTTACTAACCCCGCAACTTTATCCAGCTGTACTCACTCATTCTGTCTCAAATGTATACAAGAATATGATAAGGAGTCTTGGGTATGCCCTCTTCCAGGATGTAATATGCCACTCTCTTTTCATGCAGGTGTGCATAAAACAGGTAGTCGAAATCGAAATGGTCGAGGGTCATTGACTTATTTAAAAACAAATCCGCAATTAGATACAGTTGTGACTAGTTTGAAAGCTGTTGGAGAGGCGATTATGTTAGCAAGAGATGAATGGTGGAAAGACTTGGATGAAGAAGTTCATGTGCGAACTATTAAACAATGCAATGAAGAGCAGAAAAATAAAGAAGATGACGATGAGACAGTCATGAATGACAATATGGAAGAAGAAGAATTTGTTGATTTGCAAAAAAAAGAAGTGGAGTCCCTAGCACAAGAGGATCATGATGATGAAGAAATTCAGGAAGAAAAAAGTCAGAAGAAACCTCAATGGATGACTCCTCCAGAGGAAGAATCCGTTTCAGAAAAATATGCAAATCAAAACGCAAATGAACCTAAGAAACGTCCTCTATGTCCTCCGTCGAACAAGGAAGAATGCAAAGAAATGGTGATCGATGTAAGGGCCAAAGAAAATGAGATTTTGGAAAGTGTTTCAAATTACAAATTAGGTTCACTAAAGAAAAAGACCAAAGTTAACAACGATAAAAGAACAGAATCTCAATCTACTTTGTCCATCCGCAAAAATTCCAGATCAAACAATGACTCTAAGGGAGATAAACCTTTAAGTATAGATCTAATGACAGATCTAAATACAGTTACACATAAGGAGACCAAGATTGGCCACGATGAAATTGAAGGATATAAACCTACATTGTCTAACAGCAAACGAACAAAAATTGCGAAAGATTCGCACGTAGATGATGCTGTTTCTAACAAATTAGCATTTGCAATAACCAATCAAAAATCATGTGTTCTTACAGATCCTGATAATTCTGCATCCATAAACATAACCGTAACCAAAATGCCTCAATCCATTGCTGATGTGCAAAAAGGTGATGAAAACAATGACAACGATCAGGGTGGCATGGACGACAATTGCGATGACTTAGAAGAAGACGATAGCCAATTTTGTACCCTTACCTATCCATCTGTTGCATCTCTTCCACTCTCTGAACCGATCCCAGACCCAGTGCAAACACCTGCAAGTAAATTTTCCTCTCCACCCAATACACTATCTTCGAATGTCCTGAAATTCCCATATCCTGGTACCATTGACCCTGAATCTAATTCTGTAGAACCTTCACCACTCCCGACCCCAAGTAATGGTTTTCATTCTTCGCTCTCTTCTCAGCTTTCTATACTTCCCATATTTATGTGTGCAACGAAGTTGCCTAAAGTATCAAAACCTAATATAGAGGATAAACCAGAAAATACTCCCACAACGAAAAAGAATTCTTTAAGGAGATCCAAAGAAGAATTGAGAGAGGACATGACAACTGGACAAGAGTCAACAAAGACAACAGAGAATAAAATAGCCGAAATTGTTCCCTTAAACTTAGAAAAGAGTACATCTGATCCACCGATGATCCTTATGCTGTCTTCATCCTCCGGTGCTCAACCTTCTCTTCAAAAGTGGCTTCGTTTCCATTATGGACTTCCCAAGAGTGCTAAGTCTAAATCAGATTCATCCATTAACTCCTCTCCCAAAGAAGACGAATTTTTAGTTTCGCTTAAGACTATCAGTTCTTCATCCTTGTATGCGCTATCCGTGCATTCTGAATTTGCTACAGGAGATGGTTTTTTAGTTTCACGTTCATTTCCGTATGCGTTAGCCGTTGCCAAGGGGATGCTTATTGTGGACCAAACTTTCTTGAGAGATCGCACAACCTCGAACGAAGATCCACTTGATGACTCTGTAAGTTCGGATAAACAATGGCTTTATCCAAAAGAATACCCAACAGAATCGAATGCTTCAGATTCCAAACACCGAAACTCCACAAATGATACCAAGGATGCTTGCAAACAAAATTATCATATTATTGGTGACGTCAAATCAGAGCAATGGATGGCACCCCAAAAAGCGAGAGAAGCCAAGATGGCAAATATTTCTGTAGGTTGTGGACTTTTTGATAAGTATACCATCGTTCTAGTGGGAGAATTTGATTTGTTGAAGGGAAGAAATAAAGGAGGACGCACACGTTCCCGATCCAGAGGTCATGGATCAAACAGACAAGTGCATGTGAAACAGGAAAACGATACCAAAACGAATATGGAAACGGAACCAAATTCTTGTTTATATCTGGAAGAGCCAAAAATATTTACAAGAGAGAGGATAAAGGTAATTATGAAACTTTGCCAAGCAAATGTCCTGGATATGAACGATCCTGTGGAAAAAGTAATGCTAGAGAATATAATATCAACATCAACAAAAAAAGATTTGGAATTTCTGATCTTCATGATTCGACCTAAAGCTAATGTCAGAGACTTTCGATTAGGACAGAAAATTGTTGATCAATATGAATTATCAGCTTCTCAAGTCATGAAAGGGGAATTAGATTTCCCACTTGTGAATAGCAATTGGGCTTTAGATTCACTGTTTAATTTTGAATTGAGGCCTATTGAAATCTATAGTAGGGGAGGCAAGTCCAAAAAGGTAAAATATCCCTAGAAATATAATAAAATATTACAAAAAAATGAATAACGTGGTCAAGTTTTCATATCTACATGTCATTTTTGAAATGGTATATCATTGTTATCATATGAGTTTTGTTCGGGCACAAATACAATTGATGTAATCTGTTGAATACGTTTCGATTTTGGACGATAGCATTGGTGAAAAGTACATCAAAGCAGAATTCTTCCATTGAAGGGAAGGGCTTTCTCAATTTACAGTGTACATTTGCCACAATCGTATCATTCCTCTTTTCCGTAGCTAGTTTCGAATAGTCAAAGCATACTAATGTTATAATAAATGACAACTACTTTAAATTCTGTGAATATAGTATCTTAGTTCAACGATGCTGAGGCTTCCCTGATCTTGTCGTATGTGTCCAAAACAGGAGAGGAATAACCAAAAACTCCTGCAACAGCAGCTCCTGCTACATCTTGAACACTAATTGGTGGTTCCAGGGCAATTCCAATAATACCGGGTGACACCTTTGCAGCAGCACGGAATAGCCCAGAGGAGAGCACAGATTCGACGAACTGCCCATAAAATCCCGCTACTCTGGGTGGATTCAAATTAAAAGTATCTCCTCCATAAATAAAAGTAGGTTCAATCAGCATATATGAAGATTCGAAATTTTGACGAATAAATTGTTCAGACGATGTTTTTCCTTTCATATAATCTTTCAAAAACGAGATTCCTTGAGTCGCATCACGAACCTCAGGAGCTACGCTAACATACACAAATCTCTTAACACCTGCAGCTTTTGCACCCACAGCCGCAAGACCTGTGCCAGCGTTAATTTGACCATCATTAGGAGTACCAATTGATCCAATGCAGGAAACGACAGCATCACAACCAGCTGCCAAAGCTTCAACTTCTTTTGCGACTTGTTTAGAGGAATCCATAAAGTCTAGAGAAGATGTACCAACACGTCCATCACGAGATGTACCGACAACTTCAATTCCTAGAGATTTTAGTTTTGCACAAACTTGAGATCCTACAAAGCCTGTTGCTCCTAAAACAAGAACTTTTTTAACATCGCCAGTTGCTGCCATTGCTGGTTGCATTTGACTTTGACTTGCCATAGTAGCAAATCCTAGAGCTGTGGCGGCAGCAGACTGGAAGACGTTTCGTCGAGATTGATCAATGTTGTTTTCGATAATGTTATGAATGTGAACGTCATTGTTTTCTTCTGAAACAACCTGCAATCCAAAGGAGTATTGAGATGTTGAAGATGATGCAGGAGCTACAAAAGCTTGAGAGAGAATGGGGAGGGTAAGGAGAAGAGATAGGATACGCATTATATACTACTGTTGTCACTTGGATGTGAAAATGAAGATTTATGATCTTTGCAAATATTTTCTGATCACATTCTTAATGATAGATGAAATGCGTCAGACAACTTAATCATCGTACTATGTGCTTTACGTGCTTTATAATTTTTTTAGAAGCTGATTTCACAAGTTTTTTCCTGACCAGAAAAGAAATCATTGTCTCCAACGCTTTTTCTTTTCCATGAACAATCACATCCATGAATATTGCTATAAATTAAAAATTTGATCACAAGAGAGTCGATCAAAATTGTCAAAACCAATGTTTTCTATTTATTATATAATTAGAAAAGTTACAAGTAATATCAAGCTTGCTTTGCATCTAACATGTCTGGTTCTATCAATTGAGCGCTCAAGGCGAAAAGTATAGCAGAAAAAAAATAACCACCACATACAAATAGTCCCAATAAGTTACTCAATATTACATCATTCTGAGCACCTGCCAAATCATTTTGCATCCCATACAAAATACCCAATAAAGACGGAGCTAAGTTTCCAATGGCACCGGTCAACGTGAACATCCCCTGTGCTGTTCCACCTTTCCCTTTCCCAACAGAAGATTGCAAAACAGCTACAACAGGACCAAACCAACACTCTGCTACTAAGTACTCTACAGCTAACCAAATCATGGATTCCGTGAAGGATGATGCATGAACACAGAAATACCAGGCTGGAACAGCTAGTAAGCTTCCAATAATAGGGACAATCATACGACCGAAATTTTCAGTGGAGCCTTTTTCCACAGCTTTTCCTCCAACAAAATCAGCCAAGGCTCCACCAACGATTCCAGATGTAACTCCACATATGCTTACTATAAATGCATTCACAAGTGCATAGGATGATGCAGAATCGGGAAAAGCAAGGCGGAAATATGGTGCTGCCCAAACAGCGATGGAGAGGCCAGATGAAAAGCGAAGGAAAGATGCTAGGAATAAAAGTTTGATTTGGGAGGATGATAAAATGGATTGTGCATCCGAAATGAGAGAAGGTGACGATTCAGAAGTATTTGAAGATGATGCTGATGTTGTTGTGGAAGTTGCAGTAGAACTTTTTTCCTCCTTTTGAAAAGAAGGATCTTCTGGTAGAAAAATAGTTGTTAATGCAGCACTACCAATTCCGAACACAGAAATAACCCCTAAAGCATATCTCCATCCAAAGTTTTGATCCAATAAAATAGACAAACTGGATAAAGCACCACCAAAATATACTCCACTTCCATATATGGAAGATGCCAAGGCCGCTCTAGTTTTAGGAATTAAATCCCGAATCAACGTATACGCACTAGGGGTAGCAAAAGCACAAGCAAAACCCATGGCAACTCTAGCTATAAGAACTTGTGTATATCCTCCAGCCAAGGCTGTAAAGATGGTTGCAACGCTCCAAGCAAGGCAAGAAATAGATGTCAGTAGTTTTCGATCGGACTTATCTGCCAAATTTCCTGCGAGCAAGGAGGCTATAGCAAATAAGGCCGTAAACGCAACAGATGCCAGTGCTCCATATTGAGCTTCTGAGAACTGCAAGGCTACGTTCATTGCGTTTTCAGAAGTGGCCTTATCTGAAAAGTCAACAAGATAATATAATGAAGAACGGGACCATTGATTAGAAATGTAAACAAGTAGAAGTGGGAGGATGATTTGAATGTATTGTAAAATGTTGAGATTTTGTTCTTCTTCCAATTTGCTTTCTTTGTTTGCTGGAGATAATTTCAAAGCGCTTTTACTGACATTTCCACCACGAACAGTTATTGCAGATTGCATTTTAGACACTTCGAAACTCTTGCTTTGTTTGGAGCTGAAGGAATTATTTTGAATAGGCAATTGGTATCTCAATAATGTGTGATCTTTTTTGAAATTGGATAAAGAGGTCGTTGTTCTGAAAGTCGAAATGGAAGAAATAAAATTCGATTGTTTCGAAGTAAAACTTGATGGGTTATAAGGTGGAGAGATCAGAGCGTTGATAGCCGGTAATAAGGTTGACCAAACCAAACACCACACTATGAATTTAGAAAGCAAAGTCTGCTGTATTGATTTTCCCATAGCAGTCAATGCGATAGGGAATTGTTTTTGTTTTATGTTCATATGATCAACTTTCATTATTATAGATACGAATGTGGAGACGCATTGCTCGTATGTATTTTCATTTAGGCCATTTACATCCATTTGGGCCTCTTCTCAAATGTTCAAATAAATCCAATTCGCTTTATTTTTTAATGTAAAAACTAACTACTATTATTATTATTAAATATTGCTGCTTGCATCACAATTGTTATTTTCTCATCGTAGCTACTCCAGAACATACATTCTAATCGTGCATTCATTCATGCAAAATTCTTACACCATCATCTCATGACCCTTTCTTTCATCAAGTAACTCGAAAAATGTTTCGTAGGGGTCGCAACGCACCACAACAGGTGATGACCTTGCAATCAGTCATTTTCTATTGTTGTGATGTATTGCGAGTCTTTGCAATGCATCTCATCATCTTAGAGCATTCCACACAATACTTCATGATACATCATTCTAGTTCTGACCTCGCTGAGATCATTACGACAGAACCACTTCTTGCACATGCATCGTATGGTCACTCATGGCTTTTGTTTCTCTCCGGAGTATTTTTTACTTTGAAAGTCCATCGAATGGGAATATCGTCTTTTCGTCAAGCACTAATATACATCAAACAACGATTTATTCGGTTATGGCCAATGGTAGCATTAGCACATTTATTTCCAATCATGTCAAAGACCCGTCCAAAACTTACCACTTTTCAATACATACAACAACTATTCTTTTTTCAAAATACATTCCCCCTACATCTCCAGCTGCATCCTCCATCCTGGTGTTTATCTGTAGACTTTCAACTTCATATTTTAGGTCTTATATTCATCCTATTGGGTCAAAAATTTTCCATCAAACCTTCCATGAAGCACTTCCTTGCAATGCTTTACATAGCATTTATAGAACGGGTCATGAGCTATATTTTATCGGGGTGCTCTTTTTATTTTCCACCGTCTGCAGAATATTCACATCTTTCCTACTTTTTGCAATTTGAAGAGTGGCAAGTAATCCTTGAAAAACTACTTCACGAGAAAATCCCTTATGTTTTTAATTTGAAAATGTTACAGGATAATCTATGTTCTTTTGAACATATTTATATGAGATCGACGGTTTGGATCTTTCCTTTTGTTTTGGGGACATTTGGGGGTAATACCATGATACAAGAACTCAAATCAGAACGTCCATCTTTTCCTTGGCTTATCCAGACTAGGTTTCTCAGTATCATAAACGTTATTCTTTTGTTAGACTGTCTACGATGCTGGCACGTATCGTCACCGAAATATTTCTGGCGCGATCACCAAATATCATCGATTTACATCGCTATCATCATGTATCAATTCTGTTGGAGTCGAACTCATAAGATAGAAGGGTGCTTACTGAAGTTTTTTCGTGGAATTATTAGATGGATCTCAAAGTTAACGTATGTTTCCTACATGTTTCATGCATCGATTTATCGTTCTTGGTCCATATCAGCAAATCCTTTGAGCACTACAACAGAAAATCATTTATTGTTTATTTTAGTTGTTGCTCCTATCTTGCTGATTGGTTTGATACCAATACATTATTTGATTGAGCGTCCATGTATGAAATTGTATAATGGTAGACGTCGATCTTACCAAATAGACATTTTACCATCCAAGCAAAAAGCTTAAAAGGAATCAATAATCAATATTTTTTATGAAAATAAATAGTGTGTATATAGTAGCCAAAATCAATTTAAATA
>Ga0209092_10003758_pt1 | contig 12950 bp, 7 predicted proteins | sample FraStrMetagenome_FD_187446 | JGI IMG/M metagenome (GOLD analysis project Ga0209092, IMG submission 187446) | Marine eukaryotic phytoplankton communities from Arctic Ocean - Fram Strait ARC3M Metagenome (SPAdes) (version 2) | ecosystem: Environmental > Aquatic > Marine > Oceanic | place: Fram...
TTTTTGATGACATTTAGATTCTACCTCAACTTCTATACCCCTGCGATAAATTATAATGAGCATCACCTCAGTCTGTTATGAGCAAAATGAGCAAAATCTATTTTGCTCATTTTTTGCTGAAAACTGAGGTTATACTAATCATATGCCTAGCAAAACTACCTCAGGAAGTTTTGCGCAAACTGATAAGTACTCATCCTTGAATACTGTAAGAGGTACGGTATCAACCTCGGTTCTGGAGAATTTTCGTCGATATACTCTTCGGCATCAGGGTAAAATTCCGTCCAATCCTCAAATGCTACCCCTCGCCAGTAGCATCACACAATTTTGTTTTCATTACAACACTAACTTTCCATCACTTTTACAGTATTTCGTGGATAAGATCAGAGGTTTGAAAGTTGATGATCGACGAATTTTCTTCGATAGTTTAGAAAAGGCATACCAAAAGTGCTGGGTTGGTAATGGAGTGCTATAGGTAACAACTACCTTCAGCAGTGACTTGAAATAAGTGTGGTGAAGGATGTTCCTATAGCACTTCTTTTGATCAGTAGAACATATTATATGCTACACGAAGATTGAACCGCATCACGTACAAAAGATACCTCAGATAAGACGGAAAAGGCGATTGCTGAGTTGGCAGATGCAATCCGTGGGCTGAGCAAGGACGTTTTAATGAAGTTGTTAACGAATTAGCTACTGGTGAGGAAAATCGGACGAATCCTGATAAAGGAGGCAGTTCATTTTTGTTATCAGTCCGTCCACCACGTTCATGTAAATTATCATTATCTCCATGTCATCGCGCGGGAAGGAGCGTCATCAGTACATCTTTGTTACTAAAACCAGCCATTTCTCGATTATTTTTTGTTTCTCTCCTGGTTTCTTCTCTGTCAATTCAACAACGGGCAAAGTGATTGCCTTTGGAGGATTAAGTGAATGGCATCATGTAAGCATAATGGTACGAAAACTTAGTCGCTGCTTCACCAGAAACAAAATTGAAGCCTTCATTTCGTATGAACGTTCTAGTATCCATTTAATAGTTTCTCTTCAAAAAGTCAAAGCTGCTTCTTATCGTGTGGTAAATAAGCGAAGAAATGTAAGTTTTACAATTTGTTGTTCAATATTTACACATCATAGAAGAATATAATTGTAGCAGCTTTCTCCTTAGCAGCTTTTCTTCTTTTTAGATATATGACGCGTGAAATAGTTTTCATTATTTTCAATCATAGATCGTGTCAAATAAATCTACTATTTATGTCATCTAAAAGAAATGCTCTAGAATATTCTGTTCGACTTTTTCTCGACAATGGTATCTTACAATGAAGACAAATCCTCTGGATATTTCTGTCTAACACGTGCAATAACAAGGTACGCATGAGTACTACTGATTCTCTCCAATTCAATTACATGCAGATGATGAGTTTTTAAACCCCTATTTCGGCATTCTCGGCAATGTAATCAGTCAATAATGTTGAATAATGAGGCCTGAAGAATTCAGCTGGCGTTAACCTAAATTCCTGAGTTTCATTTCGTGTTACTCTCTATAAACCTTTTACGATTCTTCCTTAACTTTTTGACCCCTCGTCCTCGGCCTATTTGCCTCCATCGACCTCTTCTTATCGACATCCAACTCGCCTTTCCTCTCCCGATTTATGTTCATGCGATGGTCTAGATTTTATAAAATAAAAGACAGAAGCTCGATGATCTGAGGAGCCATTATTATTGTACCTATCAGCAGAAGGTACTTTTTAATGACGCATGTATTCTTTGTTCCTCGCGAAAGCTGTCTTCGCGTCGTGCACCATAAACTTGGATTTTTCTCGAGAATTTAATAAGTACATCTCTGATGCTCAAATTTACCTCAATGTAAGAACATTTTGAACGAGAAACGACTACTGGATACTGGCACGACGGCGGAACTATTCTATCTTCTTTTAAAGAGTTTCGCAATACCCTTATGCTTCGATGTGCACGCACACTTTCGAATCTACCAACGGCTGCTGCGAGTCCAAAATGATGAACGTGAATTGCGCTTTTGATCGCAAAAAGAGCTATCATACTATTATACTGATGTTCGAATAACGAGTATTGACAGCAAGACTGAAAGAGAAGAAAAAAGAAAAATGTATGTAACCAACCCTACGAGAACCAACATCGACGTTATACAACTTTTGTGATATCGATAGGCAGCATTTCCCAAGAGGCAAGCAAAAGAATAAGTATCGCTATTGTTAGAGCTACGAATTAATGCATTCGTGGTTCTCCGAATCGTGCAAGTAATGTGTCCGATCGGTTTTGGATCTCTAAAGAGAGATGATTAGCTAGAGTCTTTGAATGCGCGTTACAATATACAAAAATTGAATCGAACGACCGATAGTAGTACGGTACCTCGTTGACAAAGAGTTTAGCGTGGCGCAAATTAGTGAAATGCTTAGCAACCAAAATACCAGTATTAATGATAAAATAAGCTTAAAATAAAATGTGAATATTGATGCATAGAACAACATATTTGTTGGATCAAAATAAGCTAAACCAGTTCACTACTAATTTTACTACTATTGTTCATGTTCTTCATCTTTGCCACTTTCTCCGAGTCGTTTGAAACCTTTCCGTTTCTTTGATAATACGATGCCAAAATTGATTTCCCAACTGGACCATAGACTACAAAGTAATCCCACGATATAAGCAAAATAGCATTCGCGACCATAACACCAAAAATGGACCAGCGAAATTCTAGTGGGAGCAACGTCGTATTGTAGGGATTATTCAGCGGAACTTTCGCAAACTCGGATGCATTTACAACCACGTCCTCGTTCACGCAATTTACTCGGAATAAGCACGAAAGTCGACCCGGAACCAACGTAGCGTAAAAATGAACGAACGTCCAAAGTGTCGCAAAGAAGACGAACTTGTAATTTTTCCACCAGGCTGCGCGATGGCTGTAACCGAAATTATACGCCATGGCAGATGCCACGTATTGATATCCACTTACCAAAAATATTATTTCAGATTCATAATTGTCACCTATAGTCAATACGTTGTTTAACGATATCGCCGTCCATTCACGACATGAGAACCAATCAGCACCATGCAACAACATAAGTAACCCAATAAGTATAAATGTATAGTTTAGAAGAATCCCGCCAATCATACTGATCATTGTTTGTGGACCAAGCAATGACGCGGTCGGACGCTTATTAGACAAAACACTTGCAGGTTTTGCCAATGATAAACCAAATGCCATCGTCGTAAGCCAAATCCCATCCATAAATACCCAATTCCAATCCGCAAAAGTTATACGATAATACGCGCAAATAATTTGAGTGAATGTCTCGATGCTTCCGTACATTATCATGTACTTGTACGAAGCAAAAGCAGACGCTAACGCACATCGACCTTCTTTCACTATCGTTACGACAGAGGATAACTCCAAGTCCAAACTTGTAAAGGGTGACACGACGCTCGCCTCGGCACGACTCAACGCTACACCGACATGAGCCGTTCGTAGTGCACCGCAATCATTACCACCATCTCCACACATCAACGTTACATGTTTATTTTGTTGATCAATTTCATTACTATTAAAGATCTGAATTATGGAAACTTTATCGTTGGGATTACAACGTCCATACACACGAATACGAGATGCTAACAGACTTATCATACTCAAATTATTGCAATGCTGGCCTTCATAAAGATGAGGGTGTTGCAACAGATGCCGCCATGCTGCACCAGTAATTGCTAATGTTGTACGATGAGTACTATACTCATCATCTTCCATAATAAGCTTCGTGATCTGTTCATGAGGAATGATCTTGGACCTGACGTTATCCTCATCCTCATCATCATCATCATTCTGATCAAGATCATACTCCGTCCATTGAATCCTTTCATTGACCTCATCCTCTCCCTCAGCCTGATTCAAAGTCCCCAAAACAATACGTTCTCCATCACCCACAATACCAACCCGCTTTGCTACATAAATCCCCGTTCGAACATCGTCACCAGTGATCATATAACTCTCAATCGAACCATGACGTAGCTCTTCAATTATCGATTGGCTTTCATCTTTGATGGGATTTATAAACGTTATTAAACCCAAAAATACCAAATTACGCTCCATTTCGTCTCGATCTATCCCCTCTGCTGCACTATTATGCGAAACGGTAGTAGCCAATGCAATCTGATACAAACCTAGCTTCGCATTACGGGAGATAACATGATGTACATCAGTCGGAATACTACTTCGATTGGACTTCGACAATATCGAATCGGGTGATCCTTTTACAAATACAAAGACTTTATCATCACTTTCTCGTCGTACGGAGACGGATTGAGTCATTCGATTATGATCGAAATCATTGCGTTGGAGGTACGATAAGGATGTACCATTTGACAGCGTGACTGTCATGTTGATGTCGTTGTTACTTGTAGAGGCGGAAGTCAGTGATGCGCCTGTAGATTCAAACATGCATTTATCCACATGATTTCCAGTTACAAGATTCGTCGTCGTGGGAGAATTATCAACCGTTAACGTATGTGTGACTGCCAAACCCATACGGAACAGTGAATCACCATCTTCGTTTTGCTCGGTATCATGATTCATACATTGTGCTTCATGTAGTACCAGTCCCCCGGCAGTTAAGGTACCAGTCTTGTCAAAAAATGCTGTTCGAACTTTTCCAGCTACCAGTATGTTTTCGCTCGATGTCGCCGCGATATTCTGTTCTTTAAGTCGCGACGTACTTACCCCTACGCTTACAACGAAAACTGTAGGCAGTAAGGGTGGAAGCGCCGTACCTACCACGTACATAGCGTAAAACCAGCCGTATACGGGATCGTCGTTTAATAGGTGTAGGACAAGGGTCATGGCTACAGCAGCATATATGGCTAGTATGGCCAAAACGATCTCCACTTCGACATCAAATTGAAATTTGCGGCGCACATCATCGGATAAAATGGTTTGAATCATGGAGCCTTTAGTTGTGGAGCTTCCAGTGTGTATAACGATACCGATGTTGGTAGAAGAGGATCGCATTACTTCGGTACCAGCACGAATCCTATGTTTAGCAGGTATGTCGTTGCTGTTGAAAATAAATTGAGATATGGCAGCTTTACTAACGGGTGTCGCTTCGCCAGTCAACGCGCTCTCGTCGACTACAACGGCGTCGTCGGATTGCAATAGGAGCAAGTCGACACAGGCTATGCCAGTCTTAATTTGAATGACGTCACCGGGTACAAGCTCGGTTTGGGGTATGCTCGTCCATCGTTCGTCACGCAACGCTGTAATCTATTTGAAAGTAGGAATTCATCATGAGTGCTATTTGGAAAGTGTTTACTTATTAAAATAGTGTAACATACCTCTCCTCGACTGCGACTAAGCTCGTAAAGCTGACGATCGTTTGTAAAATGAAGATAACTCACTCCCAAACCTCCGACAACTCGAACAATAGTATGAAGTATGGCGATATAATAATAAAAAAGAGGAAACCATGCCCAGATGAGAAAGTTCTGATATAAATAAAAAACCTTAGAGAACTCTTCCGTTATCGACCGCACCAACGAAGGTTCTAACATGAAAATCTCGTTAGGACCCACGATATCTTGCAACGTCATTACTTCGTTTGTTGATAATCCATTTTTCTTCTTAGACAGATCGTCGCATTCCAAATGGTACAGCGATGGTATGAATTTCGTTCGTTCCTTATTATAATGATATCGTTGAACTTTATAGTAAAAGTTTCCATTATTAACTTGGCAGTAGGCGACACTTCCGGAACTATCTATATAAAAAGACTGTCCAACGATGAATTTTTTCAACGACAGACCAATAGTGTGCATTGTATCAATAATCGCATTGACGTATGCGAATTTTCCGTAGGTTTTTTTTTGAGGAGCAACCGAAGTGGTGATACCTTTTTCAAGCTCTCCTCCTCCTCCTTCTTCGTCGGAATACAAAAAGCATTCAGTCGACGGAGCAAAAACCTGAACGTATTCGGCATCGTTAGTAGGACAGACAGTCAAAAAGTACATTCTCCAGTTGGGTAAAAATGCTAACCAGAGGCACCAGACAAATCCAACAAACCAAATAATCTCAAAACTATACAAAATTTCATCTTCATGATTCAACTCTAAATATTTGCTCGGTGATCCAGGCAAATAATCCACACTTTGGTAGTAAGCCACCGTCAACATAAGTAGCGAAACTTGTATGAAGCCCCACGTAAAGCAGGTCAAATAAAACAGTAGAGTGCCCACCATATGAGATTTATACGACGTCAACGTCAGCGAATTCGTCGATAACGAAGAATAAACCGACACATTCGCCGACGAGGAAGACAAAACATTCACACCATCCCCACTTCCATCAGATGGCGATTCAAGCACATGCTTACTGGAGGCAACTACTTTCCCACTATTCCATTTCCCCCACCCTATAATACACGCACTCACACCCAAAACCCATAAAATACCCAACACATTACCAACCGTCCACAACTCTAATTTAGCCGTCTGACCATCATCATTGGAGCAGGCATGAGAAATTTCGTAAAACCCTCCAAAGGAACTTTCACAGGAATCAAAGGATTGTACGATCCTAGCACACGCAAATGGCGTACAGCTGTACAAGTCGGCACACTTATTATACTCATTATCTTCACCACAAACTTCCTTACAATTTCCATCGGGACATAAGTTAAGGCCTTCTTCGCACTGCGTTGGACAATCGAATTCATTTTTCGTGCATATTACAGGACATGTGGTGAGTGCTGGACAATCGAAGGAGGTATCGGCATAATCCCCGAAATCGGCCTGAACTCTCGTTAGCAGCAGCAGCAGTAATGGGAGAGATGATAATGATGTAATCATGAGATTTTGTGTTGGTGTACAGTGAGTAGTAGGATGTGATGTGATAATACTACTTCAAAATACTTTCAAGTATGGAGGCGAGGGAAAGATTTTTGGGTACATGTTCCGGTGAGTCGTGTGGAGAGGGTATCGTTTTGATGAAATCTTGATGTGAGGTATATTTGCCATCTAAGTCCAAAGTATTTTGCCTCAGTATTTGCCTCAGTGTTGTGCAACATTTGAAGAAAACTCGATGTTGCTCGTATCTGCTCGTATGTAGAGGTATTTTGTATTTTTATGATAACTGATGACTGATGACTGATGACTGTTGTTCATGTCTTGGGGGTCATTGAATGACCTATCGTTATCGTAGACAATACCCGCGTGACTGACGAGTTCATTGTTCATTTTGCGACTTGAAAATTTTATATTTGTACAAGGATAGACATGGAAACAAAAATTGCGACAACAACAAATAAAACATTTGCTGCGACCATGTAGATCTACGGTTAATCATGAATCTCATACATCTCTACTCTGCATTAGATTCACCTTTCAAGCAAACTTAACAATTAAAGGTATTTTTATCAAATCTTGCGATGATAAATAGAGACCAAATTATAGTGAATTCTTATAATTTCAATTTTTTTTGAATTTATCGATGGTTTCGTCTCATTATTTTTAACGAAAGTTCATCATAAATTTACATCAAGTGATTATGTTCGTTACGAGCAAATTTGCGCTTGCACGCACTTCACAATTCGTCTAGCACATGATATAATCTACTTCGAAGTACTTAATTTCAGAGCCCAAAATAACGTACTGGGCGCATTCTAAATTTATAGGCTTCACGAAGTCATGCTTCGAAAATGACATGAAAAGAGATCACCATCGTTAGTCAGTTCTTTCTTTCAATAAACAATTTAGCTTAATTGAAACCTTGTGCTTGGTAGTTATCCTCGTTTAGCTGTTCTTTACAAATAAATTTCTACCGATATCTAGGTTTTCATCAGATAGATTTGACAATCTACCAACGGCAAGCGTCGACACGGAACGACTGATGGCTAATTTTCCTCTAGCGTTATCAAGATGTCGTATTTTATAATTGTTTTCTATATAAATGATTCTTCGGCCTCTACTATTTACAATAATATTAAAAAACATAATTTTCCGTTTAATCCAGAAGGATAACATTTGTAACTTAGCCGAAATTTCTACTCTTAACGCAATACGTAGGAGATTTGCAAGCTTGTATTTGCTCCTCCGTCGTCGTATTAGACAGTTTCATCCACTTTTCAAAGTGATACCTCTCCGAAAACCGTCAATTCTAATTCATTTTTTCTTAGAATATATTGTAATTCCATCCAGTTCGTAACATTTCTATGAAGAAATGGTCTATTGAAATAGATGGACGACCATAATGAACAGGTCATCACCTCATGAATTATTTCTTATGAAAGATCATTCATTTACTGGCGGCATCTGCTAGCCTGATAATGAATAGCCTGTGTCACTGTAATCACTGAAATCTCGTCGGGATCGATTCGAATGGCGACTGCCCGCCTCACTTTTTCTTAACCTGAGAAGCCATTCATTACGACTGTCGTTGACATCCTTACTAGAAGAGTTGCTAATTGAAAAACCGCGAGCGGATCTACTGGAAAGTGAGGATGACATGTCATCCTCAGCGTATTCGCTTCTTGGATAACCATATGCATAAAAAGATTCGTTACCCATATGTTGAAGTGAAGAAATAGGTTTATTCATTATTTTTGTGCTTTCACAAGACTGTTGCACATCGTTTGATGACACCCCTAAATGGTTTCGGAGGCTGGCAGTTGTATTGGCCAGATTTCGTGACGACCGATTCCTATACTTCTTTTCTTTTTGCACCAATTTTCGATTGGAATTGCTTATGGTAATAGGTGAAATGACTCTTGGCGCCAATACAGCAGTATTTCTACTCTGACCTGCCGATGAAACATCTATGTTCGAACTGTGTACACTTCTTCCTTGATAGGAAGAATATTGCTCCTCATTTGAAATTTGATACGATGGTTGTTGATGGTGGTAACGCGATTCATCATGTGCTCGATTTAAATTCTGTTGGTGTAAATTTCGATTTGAATACGATGGATAATTACCGTACAAAGACGACGATGACGCCGAAACAAAATTATTATTGTTGGGACTATGATGAACATTAAACGAAACGGAGGTATTATAAGATTGCTTCGGAGATTGCCAATTTGAACTTTCTGCTGCTTTTTCTGTATAATAGCCATGGTTCGAATCATTTGACGTTCCTCTAGACACATTTCTTAAAGAACGCATAAAAGTACTCTCATTAAGGGCTTGCTCTCTTTCTGCATCAATATATTCTGTATTTTTATGATAAGAATTATAAGGATTGGCTTCGTATCCACCATAATCGTCGTATTCATGGCTATTGTAATCATGACCCCTTTGGTGATGTATTGTCCCGGCGGCCAATGCTGCCGCACCTGCAGCAGCACCCACCGGAGCATATTTTTTAGGAGAAGAATTGTAAGGATTTGTATCGTATCCAATATCATCGTTGCCTTCAAGATTGCTATATTCATTATCCGTTTGGATAGATGTTGTCCCCGCGACTAAAGCTGTCGCGCCAGCAGCAGCAGCCACCGGAGCAAGGTTCCTTGTTGAAGATTTGCTAAGATTTCGTCTACTCTTGCGTTTCTTATCATCTTCTTCTTCTTCGGCTTCAACCTCCAATTCTTCTTCGTCACCACCATCGTCACCCATATCGAAGCCATCGTTGTCATTATCATCGCCACTCATATTTAGCTCATTATCATTATAGCTACGATTTTCCGCGGCGGGCCTCGAGTCTGCAACGCTACCGCTTGAGGCTGCGGCGGCACCAGCACCTGCCGCTGCAACGGCTGCTATCATCCCTACGTTGGCCAATGAAGTGGTCGCTGTTGGAATGGTACTGGGAGTTTCGCTTGGAGTACTCGTTGGCATTTTAGTAGGCAACATGGTTGGTTTAAACGATGGGACATGAGTAGGTGATGACGTGGGGCTTGTGCTCGGAAGCGCAGAAGGAGATTTAGTAGGTATTGTGGTAGGTGGTTGAGTATAGTCCAATGGAGTAGGCTGAGAGGATGGGCCCGGTGTAGGCATTGTACTAGGATATTTGGAAGGATATGAAGATGGTAAAAGTGAAGGGATTTCGGATGGCAGCAAACTAGGAATATCACTCGGAAATGATGACGGTATCCTGCTAGGAATGATGGAAGGTAATGTGGACGGAAATAGCGAAGGCATAAAAGATGGAATGTGTGATCCGAGGATACTTGGCATCGATGTTGGACTGAATGTTGGACCAATTGATCTGTCAATTGTAGGTCTAAACGACGGACGCAAGCTAGGATAAACTGTTGGTATACTTGTTGGTTCAAATGATGGGCGAATGGTCGGGGCTAGAGTAGGAAGTAAGCTTGGCATTAGAGTAGGTGATTGACTGGGTTCAACACTTGGCGAGATCGATGGACGGGTGGATGGCCCAACGCTATCCTGTCTGGTAGGAAAAGAGCTGGGTTCATTTGTGAGAGATGGAAAATCCGTCGGAAGAAGACTTGGTACAGTGCTGGGACGACAATCAGCTCCACCGAGCTGCGGAGTAGTTCGTTGCGGCTTACCCAAGACGTAATTAATACCACCATTCCATAGTCGATCGCGAAAAGTGCTTATTCCAAAGTAATATGATTTACCAGCGCCAACAAGAAGCTGTAGATGCTCCGTTTCTCGAAGGATATCTCCGCTAACATATATTTTTGATGGATCCATGGGATCGTAAAGGGAATAGTGCTGATTGCCGACAGGAATTGCGGTGTAAACTGCGGTTTGGCTACCAGGATTGACATGTATCCAATCCATATAAGCAGGGTCGATGCGAGTTGGAACCAACAATCCCGTGTTTGAAGCATTGAGGACTGTACATCCATTCATTGTCCATGAACTTGGATCGTCTTCGAATCCATCCCATGTTCCATCACGGGTCCATACTTCTATATATAGTTTAAAAGATTTTATTAATAATCTTTGTCGTAATTTTGGGACAATTTTTTCATCATTCTGTATCAGTGCAAACTTACCAACTTGAACATTTTCAGATCTAAGAAACACATGGATGTCGATTTCTATAATCGTAATAGCGACGTCACCCTTCGCTACTATATCAAACATAAATCCCTGAAAAGCAGCATCATTCGCATAAAAAGTGTTTAAAGAATGCACGGTATAGGGAAAATCATCGGCTGGTGCTTCTGAAGGGACATCCTGAAGAACCCGATTGTATTTTTGCAGCACACGTTGACGCGTTGATGACGCCAACGCAAACGGTAACGGGGATGGCGTTTTCGACGAGTGATAAAAGCTTTTATCCACGAAAAGAAAAGGTAGTAGTAATTTCGTAATTATTACATTCCTAAACAATTGCCGAACATGTCGCATCATGATTACTTCACTTTGAGGATGGGCGACTTTGGTTTTGGAGCTGCTGCTATGGATGTGTAAGATGTGTAATAAGGATAGTATCATATGAGTGGCTGCATCCTCAGAAATGAGTTGTTGTTCGATGCTTCTCTTGTCAATGCCGACATATTGTTCGAATATCGGGTATCACATGCTTTTCCCGAATGGCGATATTTATTGCATTCGAAGCAGATAATCCAATAAGTGTCTATTAACGTGTGTAGAATAAAAAATAAGATTTAAAATATATTTACATAAGAAAAGTTCAAGTTACGAAATGAACATGTAATATGATTATTACATAAAACTGGTTTTGATTTTTCAAGCGAACATGTCGAGATGTTCACTCGAATGGCGAATGCCTGTTTCTCCGAACAAACCTTGAAATCACACACATCAAAAATAAAAAGCAAAAGATTATCTTTAGATCGTTCGGCTCGGGCTCTGTTCACATAAATACACGACAACAATGAAAAATCCATATTTTTCAATGAAACTGTATTTTAGACGAGAATTAACATTGTGTACTCCAACAACTGCGACCCCACTTCATTCAATTCAATTTTACACAAAGTTAACGAGTCGAGGGGGCAGATTTCGTCACTTCTGTGGAACTCTTCTTTTCGGAATAACCTGCCAACTTCAAAGAAAAGCTCTAATTATATATTGCTTTCATTATGAGGCATTCTACGTAGATTGGAAATTGGAGAATAAATTAGGGAGGTTTTCACATCGTGTGTGTCTGTGTGTCTATAAGGTTAAATGTTAGCGTTGAGGTCTTTGTACCCTACATCAGACCTAGACAAGTCTAGAAGCTCTATTTTGCGCTATTGGTTGTAATCCCGCAATGAAATTAATATACAATCTTTGGATCTTTGATACGGTCCCACTTCTAACAACTTTTTAGATATCTACTACGACGATACCAAATTCAAAACAACGTAATTATTTTTACCCTTTAATGTCATCTTTAACCTAACTTATACAACATTCCCATTATTGATGCTGTATATTGATTTTTCATCGTTCTCGTGTAATAGTGGTGTGATCACAAGGTTACGGGTATATGTAATCTATAAATTTTTCGAAGTGCGAAGCTGAAAAAAAAAAGCTCCCTTGGTTTTTCGTGCGAAATAGACCTTGTCATCTACATAAACAAAAATATACCGTAACTAGCAAGGTGACTGATACGGACTATAATTGCATTTTGGCCTTCGCTTTCACAATATCTGCATTTGTTGAGGTTTGTTGAGGGTGGACTTTCACAGCAATTGCACCAACCGTTATACCGTAGGCAACAACCCAATTGCGCGTAATGTCACCCGGAAGGTTCGCATAAAACATCAAATAATTGCGCATTTGCCAATTTTTGGCAACAACACAGTTGCGCATTTCCTTTGAATTTTTCCAACAATCTAATTGCGCATTTTCATTTCTACCAATACCAATACCAATACCAATACCAATACCAATACCAATACCAGTACCAATACCAATACCAATACCAATACCAATACCAATACCAATACCAATACCAATACCAATACCAATACCAATACCAATACCAATACCAATACCGATACCAATAC
>Ga0209092_10003760_pt1 | contig 12949 bp, 7 predicted proteins | sample FraStrMetagenome_FD_187446 | JGI IMG/M metagenome (GOLD analysis project Ga0209092, IMG submission 187446) | Marine eukaryotic phytoplankton communities from Arctic Ocean - Fram Strait ARC3M Metagenome (SPAdes) (version 2) | ecosystem: Environmental > Aquatic > Marine > Oceanic | place: Fram...
GAGTGATATGGATGAACAATACTTACTCAGGTTTCTTCGTCATGAAATCTTTGTTGAAGTGGGTATTGATATTTTTAAGATACATGGACACGATTCCGAGACCGATAGGAAAATTAATGTCAAATATGAGCCCGGCTCGGGTGTGCCACCCGTCGTCGATCCATCTGGAGGACTATATGACGGGTATCAATATGAACTCCCAGAAGGTTATTGGGGGGAAAATTATGTATCTGCCTCTGGTTATCTCTTATTAGATTGGGCCACAGCTAAAGCAATGTGTGACTATCATTTACTTAACTGGGATACTATGATATCGTATGTGGATGAGGCACAACTCGAGGAGGAGGGCACAAATACCTCCTTCTGGGAGGATTTCGGTACGACCAAGGCGGCACATGCAAACCATTTTAAGGAACTTAAGAAAAGACTGATAGAGTTTACTCTTCAGATTAAATATATGCTTAGGTATTCACTCACACCAATTCAGGATATCGTTACTGGTACTGCCGCGAAGTTTGACTCATACTTAAGATTACAGAGTGAAGGGTACGAACGTATCGAGAATCCGATATGCGAATTCGCGGACTTGTTATGGACCAAGTATATTTCTAACGGTGAATTAGTATGGCATTCTATACATGAATCGGTGGAGCATAAGATCGAATATACACTCACCCCAGATTTTTATGCTAAATCCTATAAGTCTTATTTAATGGGTACTTTAGGTAATTTTGTATTCAAGAATACGAAAGTTAATGACTGTAATAGTTATTCGGATCCTATCCTTTCGACATCCATCAGTTATCATTCTGGTGAGACATACATGAGCGGTACTAATTCTACTAAACAGCAGCTTCTAAACTCAGTATATACTGTTGATTTAAGTGGGTTTTATCTAGATGATACCGATAACTATGATTCTCTCGCCTCGGGCATCGACGGGGACAATTCGAAAGGCTATTATATGTTTTCGGGCGATGAATTACAATTAGGAAGATTGGATATGGTTATCGCACATGTAGGAACCAATACCGTAACACGCAATAATAGTACACTCCATATGGAAGGTAATATTAAGTGTACCGCTAAATTGATTGCTGACGAACAAATCGTTGTTGGTTCTCAGGCGCGAGAGGAAGAAAACGGTACTGAAATAGCAATGAAAGTTTACGGGTTGGCAGTGTTTTCTCAGGCAAAAGTAACCGACGTTCCTAGGTTAAAGTGCGCCTCTGCGAGGTGTGAACTAATGGTGATGGCCTCCGATATTCGTCTTAAAAAAGATATTAAAACTGTGCCAAACGCGTTGGAAAAGGTCACTCAAATGCGAGGATGTGAATGGACTTGGAAAAAAGACGATACTATTACAACAGGTGTAATTGCTCAAGAAATCGTAACCATTGATCAAAATCTTGTTTTGACCCACGATGATTTTTATTCGGTTAATTACTTTGCATTGAGTGGATACTTCATCGAGGCTATTAAAGAGCAAAATCTTATGATAATAAAACAGGGCAATGAAATAGAGAAATTAAAGAGTATGATTGGGAAAATACTGGAAAAGTTTCCAGCAGGACAGGAAACGCTTTGGTGATAAATAATAAAAAGTTATTTTTTTATGATTTACCATGATCCGTCTCCAATTACATTGGCGAATAAATCGTCTCCGCCATAGTTGTCAATGTCGCTGGCCAGTACCCTGGGTATATATGTATTTTTTAATTTCAATGCTTCTAATATATCCTCGTTGGCTGTAATAACTCCTGCGTAGATGTCTGCCCGCATGTTTCGCGCCAGTGAATCGATTGGGGGGCGCCGCTCGTCGTCGTCAATGTTGGTGGGGAGGTCTAAAAATTTCCAGAATGCACTGTTTAAGTCGGATGTGCGGGTACGAACTGTGGCGGCTATAGTACTGGCCATCGAATTTAGTCGTGTTCGTCGCTCATCGAGTATGGACAATGCGTGGTCGTTGAGTTGGGTCGTAGACGGCACGAGGCTGCTCTCAGGAGAGAGAATATCCCCCCGTCGTTGTTCCGCGAGTAGGTTTTCCTCTAAATCTGCTATAACCTTATGGATAACTTTAACTGTGTAAGTGTGTATTATAGATGTTATATGTTCGTCGATGCGATTTTCCGGATCTAAAGTGCTAAGACCCCTAATAATACCAACAGTAATCTCCAGGAAGTCAATAAGTTTATATTCAGGGTCATTCGAATTCCCGTACCTTGAGGCGGTGAGGTCATGTTCGTAAGTGGTGGTCTGCCGTCTGTTAATAATTTCTGAATGCGGAATAGGAAGTGCGGGTCGTTGCTTGCCGATATTAGGATTGGGTTCCGCATAGCAACAATATTTATGCTGTTCTTCGTCATAACCGATCAATGCTTCGTTTTGGCAGTCGGCATCTGTCAAATTTGCTACGCCTGGTTCCATATTAAATCGTACCGATTTTTTTAGTGGAAGACATTCTGATCCACCAATCAATACATTTAAATACTTGAGAACGATTTGTTGGCCCAATGGAGTTATTATCGATACAGGCCGTTTGGTTGCGGGGTTAATAATAAGTGAATACATATATATATATATAATATAATAATGTTGTTGTGAGATTGTTGTGAGATTGTATAAGGGGGTAATATAAAAATTTGATAGGGTGGTGTTTGTGTAAGGTGAATATTATTCAAGGTATAAAGTAAAGAGTTGTTTAGTTAAGTGAATCTCTTTTCCAAAATGGCGCGTTTTTGCAGTAAGTTCTACATAGTGGGGTCGTCGACAGGGCATCTGATTGGGTCAATCAAGCAGAACCGTAATAATTTCGGTCATGGTCCGTACGTCAAGGTTCACTCGGAGGTGGTGTGTGTTTCGTCCGGCGATGCGGCGATTCTGGAATATCTCTACATTCCGAAGGTTGTCCAGAAGCGGGACAAGGTGGAGCTGGAAGGCGTGAGTCACATTCGTGTGAAAATGGTCGAGGTCTCGTCCTGGACGGAGACGACCACCAAGCGAATGCATCGCTTCTTCTTCGAGGCCAGCAAGCTCAACGTGCATAAGGCCACCGTCGACGTTGTGGGATTGATTGGTGGGAAGGATGTGTCCCAGGTGATGGCCATGGTGATTGGAACGGGTGGGCGCTACCTCAAGTCAGTGGTTAAGAAGGACGCTAAGGTCTACACCCAGCGCGGAACGGCACCGAACGTGTTCGTCATCGAAGCCTATTCCCAGAAGAAGCTCTTGGGTGTCAAGATCCGACTCGAGAAGGCCATTCGCAAGGTCCACGCTGACTTGGTCGCGAAGCAGCACGGCGTGGACGAGCAGGATGCGCGTCCTAGTGGCGCAGGGCGCACTCCAGTCGCCTATGGCGGTGGAAGCTTTGCGTCGCTGGCGTACGACGACGAGCCACCCGTCGTCAACACCGTTATCAACCAGTTAATTCAGGGAGAAGAGCACGATAACGACTACCGCGAGAGCTGGCCAGCGATCGACAAGGACGCCACACCGCGCCAGGTCGATACCACCCACTCCCCCAAGACCACTCTGGCTGAAATGCTGGAGGACGCGGCTGTCCGCGGAGAGACCTTCAAGGAGGAGCTCCCTACGTCGTCAACGCCGCCCACCAGCGACTCCGACTACGGCGACATGCCGCCGCTCACGAAGGGGGTTTCGGTCGATGACTTCTTCGCCAGTGCGGGCGCTTCGCCAGAGTGGTCTTAATCACACCCCCAAACGGCTCGCCGTTTAACAAAGAAAGAAAGAAAAGAAAGAAAGAAAAGCAACAAAAGAAAGAAAGAAAGAAAGAAAAGCATCAAAAACAAGAAAGAAAAGCATCAAAAACAAAAAACGATATAGTAACTCCTATTAAAGGGTTCCTGTATTTTTTTTAACTACATACTGATAAATGTAAGATAGTTGATATGAGGTGTTTTTTTGGTAATTAAATACGGGGAAATTAAAATGGGTAAGTTAATGGTGAAAAGTATGCCAATGTATGCCCTGTGTTACAATAACGAATTCAATCCCGGTAGTTTTTAAACATTTAAAACATTTAGCTTATGCCGTGCGGAGTATACTTGAGCAGACGTTACTTCCAAATGAAATAATAATAATAATATCAGAGTATGTCAAAAACGATGGGAATGATAAAATTTTAGAAGAGATAGAGAGAGATATAGATAAGTTAAATATAAAGAGTATATTTAAAACATTCAGTGGAAGGCAATATGCTGGTAAAAACAGGGAGATAGCGTATAATTTATGTGCGACAGATCTAATAATTTATCAAGATTGTGATGATTGGGCTCATAAACAACGGAACGAAATATTTCTGCAAACATTTGAGAGAACGAAAAGTCCGCATATTTTACATGGGTGGACAGCAGATCAAGATTCCAAAAATAGACATATCGATAATGATACGATTCAAACGGATAAATACCGGAATCGTATGAGGTTCCAGCGGCGCGGACATCACGTAGCGAATGGAACTTTTTTAATAAATAAGGCTGTAATAGGCCCATTAAAATTTCCAAATATGCGTATTGGTGAGGATGTGAATCTGAACAAATTTTTGTCCAGACGATTTAATTCATTAGTAATATTAAATAATAATATGTATATTTATAATGAAGATTTATCGAGTCATAACGCCGAATGATTTGCCCGCGTTGGAATTGGCCTTCATATAAAATGAGCGACTACTACAAGCTCTACGAGACCCTACAGATTACGGCTTAAATAGATATTGGGGAGGTATAAAAATTTGATAATGATGTCCAATACGATATATTTATTATATGTACAATGACTAAACAATTTTATTCTCGCCTATGGATCCCCTCATGGGACACGAATGCACCGATCGAAACGTCGAAAAATGTAGATGCTTTTAAATATACAAAACGAGGACCAGGAGGATTTATTGTGCGACCTAACAAATATTTGGACAATACTGCTATTTGGTCAGTAGAAAAAACCGCAACTGCTAAATTGTATCACCTAAAGCAAAACAAAGGAAAATTTATCAAATGGGGTTGTTGTCACGGGAGTATTGGTAGAAAGCATTGTAGATTGTGTTGTAGAGGAAAAGTTGGGAAATCTCTCAAAACGATGCGCAAAATTAAATACAAAATGAATCACAAATATAATATACAAATGGTATAAATACAAAAACTAGTAAAAATTATTATTATTTTTTTAAACTGCTCTAAATTAAAACATATCGATTTTGAAAAAGTGGTCATCGAGAGCGTTGACAAATAATTGGGTTGGTCACTGTATGGTTGTAGTGTGGGAGGTAATAGTGGAATGGTAGCTTATTAAGTCTAATATGTTTGAATGAAAATAATTGCAAATAATTATTTGAGGATATAGTAGATTTGAAAATAAAAAAATCCTAACATGTGTTTAGGGATAGTAGAATAATATTTGGTCACACTGCGTAGTATCTATTGGATATCTGTTGGTCTGCTAACAGGAGCATCTAAATATGTAAAATGATAAGATAACTTAAATTCATTCTTTAGACGCAATTTCATAAAATAGATAATTAATACAAATTTTAATGTTATCTTACATTATAATATATAAATGTATTTAAAAATCAGGGATCCCAGAACAAATACTGATGTTAGCATTTTCACAAAAAGAGGAAAGAGTATCTTGAAAAAATATATCATACAAATAGGTGGTGAAGGAGGTGAAGGTGAAGGTACATTGAAGTATATGATTGATACGCATTTTCATCCAATAGATAATTTTTCCATAATTAGTTCTGATAAAAATGGTAATTTACACCAGGATATGTTTAAAATATTAAATATCAAAGCTTCTAGAGGAATTATAAGAAAATATGAAAAACAATTTGAAAATAGTTATGTTATAAATATTAATGAACATAACACAAAGGATAGTAATAATTTCCTAGATGTTTCGATAGTTGAATTAACAGATTATATTGGGGATATCTATTCTAGATATAAGGAAATTGGAAATTCTATTTTAGTTTCTAATTTATCAATAGATGAAAGTATTCTTAAAGCGGAGAAATTCCCAACAGATATTAAAATTATTATAGAATTTGCTCCTTTTAATAGAAACAGAGAGGATGTGAATGAATTTTGTCAAAATCTGTTTAATAGTATGAGTTTTGGGGATAATCAAATTGGTGGCGCACATGCACCAATACATGATTATACCAATCATGTGTACTCAATTAGTTATCAATATCAAGACCCTGTTGTAAGAATGCCTTGTGAATATGCTGCTATCTTATTAACTGATTCATCAAACTCTGATTTTGATATTAATGAGGTTACACATTTAGAAAGTTTGGGTAAGGCCTTCCCTGGGGGAAATTTCGTATACGTAAGGGGTGGGACTAAGCGTGGTGCAGAAGGTCGAGGATATAATAAAGATGGCATAGATGACAGTGCCGGTACAAATGTATGTAAATTTGGATATGGAGTAGTTGACTGTTGTTATAAACTAACACAAGATGAATTAATTAATAATTCACTTTTGGGCCCACAAAATGACAGACCAAATGCAATTCGAACTATATTAAATAACGACTTATATCAGGAGTTGAAGAATAATGAACTCTATAAAAATTTCAAAAATATTAGATATATATCAGGTGGAGATGACGGAACTGGATGTCCTGGAGCTCCCGACAGAGGTACTGCTCCTCAAACAAACCCACATTTGATAAAATTATTTAGACATCAATCATTTGATGAAATATTTCAGGAAGATTTAGATAGGAATACTATTACTAGTAATCAAGTAGAGTTACTTAAAAAATTACAACAATTTCTAGATCTTTGTGTCGAAAAAGCAAATGAATTTATCGGACAACCAGGAGATGATATTGGATACGACCTTATATCTCAAAATAATCCATCTTGTAACGAACAACTTTGTAAACCTCTATACTTTCCTATATCAGTATTTGAATTATTAGATAAAGATAATATTAACTGGCAAATCCGGTCTGAAATGTATCATTTATCAGTAAGTCCATGTCTTCATCATGGTTTAAGAGGATTTGATATATCAGAAAAATTATGTAAACTATTTTACTTAGACTTTTACGCGTATTCATCACATATGGTTTTACATAGTATAGCCCACGCGATGGACCGTTTATACGGTTCTCATGCATTTGTTGAAGATATAGCTATGCATAAATCCTCCCCAGAAGTAATATGGGATAATATTCGACAAACAATTGAAACTTTTGCAATAAATAAACAAAAAAAATATGAAGATGTTCGCAAAGATTTACCTGAGGATGAAACGGGTGGTAGTGGTAAAATTCAAGCGAAACTTCTGTGGGAAAAGGCTAACCGTAATGGTGGTATTAGATCCAGAAATGGAAAATTATTGGCCCGAAAATGTCAATATGACTATTATAATGAAGAATATGGTTATAAATATAATGCAGAAAATAATATATATGCAGTAAGTAACCAATGTGCGTATATTAAACATAAATATGGATGTAAGAGGGGGCAATGTACTGGGGTACCGGTCAACTCGCGCAAAACAACATTTATTCCACCAAACTGTGACGAAAGTGGTAAGCCTTGGAGCGATGTTATTACTAGAAGTTATAGAAACTTTCCTACACATATTGGTTCAGAAGTGTCTGACGTCTGGACTATAGATGACTGGCTCGAGTGACGTCATCATCGATCACCGTCACCGTCGCGCGGGGTTTTATGCCGTATACCTTAGTCAATGAATTAGGAGAACAATATTACAATAGAAATGAACTAATAAACTTATTAGATAAAGAATAATATTTTGGCCACACTGCGTAGTATCTATTGGATATCTGTTGGTCTGCTAATAGGAGATGCCGGGGTTTAAGGGCCTCCATATACTCACGGTGCGAGGTTATAGTGGTAATGATAGTGTAGTAATATAGCCTTAATTCTCCTAAATAGTGGGTTAAGTAGTATAGTATATAAGGTTATTTTAGTTGGAAATCTAGCAACTAAAATAAGATACATAAGGTGTTGAATGAAAATAATTACAGATAATTATTTGAGGATATAGTAGATTTGAAAATAAAAAAATCCTAACATGTGTTTAGGGATATAGAAGGCTATAAGGGTTAGCATAAGTGGTATTCGTAATACTAAGATAATAAAGTAATAATGTACCTTAATAAAGGCTACCGTGGGTGCAAAACGTATACTAATAAATTTGATAATATCGATAATAGTGATAGGGTAAGTAGAATGCTTGGTTTAAATTCAACGGGTGAGTGTCACATTGATGGTGAATTAGAGTCAAAGCCCAAGAAACCATTATCTTTTGAAGAATTAGAGTCAAAGATAGAACAACGAAGTCTATACCTAAAATTAAAGTTAACGATAACCTCACCAGAGTACACACTTTGTCGCGATAGTGATAATAAGATAAAATCAATATTTCATATAGCGGATTTACATATACCAAATGATAATGGGGAAAGTGCTTCTCGAATTCCTGAATATAGGGAGGTTTTTAATAGGTGTATTGTGGACTTTATAAGTAAGGTAGGTGGGCGTCCTTCGTCGGATATACTAATATTTATAGCGGGTGATATATTTGATGCGGCGAAGAAGGAGAGAGGGAGGGTGTCTGCAAATGCCATAGATTTATTTAAAAGTTTTCTAAAAGATATGCAGGAAATCGGAACCGTAGTCATAATAGCAGGTAACCATGACAATAATATAACCTGGAAATCGCGTGATACAACTACTATAGATGTAATATCGAGTATTTTGAGCGATATAAATGAGTTGGGTAATACGATATTCTATTTGAAGGATACGGGTCGATATTTAATTGATAATTGTATGTTTTATACGGTAAGTGTATTTGATTTGGATAAGAATACAGGGCTGGAGCGACATAAGCTAAGAGTGGAGCTATTACCGGATAAAATTGAAATGGATAAGGTGGATCATCATATTCTGGGTATCCATTGTGGAATCCAGGGGCAACAACTTCAGAATGGTCATATATTGAAAGGTTATGCGTATACAATAGGTGATCTCGAACATTTTGATATAGTGTTATTAGGAGACACTCATAAACTACAATTTCTGGGTGTAAGGGAGAATATAGCGTATCCAAGTTCATTGCTACAGCAAAATTTTGGGGAAGATACACATAATCATGGGTATATAAATTGGGATTTATCTGTGGGTAGTGGTCAATATTTGGGGGAATTCAACGATATACATAACCGCCGAGGTTTAATAAAATTGAATCTTATTACGCATAATATAGAGTATCTTGTAGGTGAAATATGTAAATATCCAGATAAAACAGATTTACATGTGCAAATACGGTGTAGTCAAGAAACTCCATTAGAATTAATACAATCATTAAAAGATACTATTAAGGAAGCCATGCCAGGTATAAGGTGTCTGTATCAGCATAAAATGGATTATATTAATGTAAAGAATATTGTAACTGACGATAAAATAAATAATCAATTAAAGTTTCTAACGTATTTGGAAGCTACAAAGATACCCAAAGAAAATCACAACTTTATAAAAGAGCACGTGTGTCCATTGTTTAATGATAGTAATCAAGGAAGTAATAGTTGGCGTCTAATAGAACTTAAATTGCATAACTTTTTAACTACAAAGGGTACCCAAACAATCGGATTTGAAGATACGCCGGATAATAGTATAATTTCTATTGGTGGTAATTGTGCTGCTGGAAAAAGTAATATACAACGGGCCCTAATATTTGTTATTTGGGGTAAAAAGGGAGTAGGTGCCAAACTGGAAAGCCTAATTAATCACGGTGCTAAGAATATGCACGTAACATTTAAATTTAATTTTAATAATAAGGTCCACACGATATCAAGGGGGTGGGAAGGAAGGGGTGTCCAACGGCAACGGCGCAGTGCTGTCCAAATTAAGGGATATTGTAAATATTCTATAGACGGAGTTTCTCAAAAAGAGGGACATAAGTTGGAGACGGACAAGGAGATAAAGAAAGTGTTTAATGAATTTGACGATGCTAAGATGACGTGGATACTGCAACAAAACGCGAGGACGCCGACTTTAAAATCAACAGTGTTTGATAGAAATATAGGTGCTTGGGACTGGGTTGAAAAAAAGGATCTAATAAAAAATGAGCTAAAGGGTACTAAGAAGAAAATCACCAGCAAAAGGAAACAGATAACACAAACCCAAGATTCTGCGAATAATATGTTACCTTTAAAAGAGGAACTGGAAGTGATTGAGAATGAGATTGCAACCAATACGAAAAAGAAGGATGACGCCCTACAATGTAAATATTTAGGAACTAAACAAGATAGAGAAAACTGGGAACAAATGAAAATAGAAATGGGATACGAATTGGGTGAGTTAAAATTACATAAAGCAGAAACGGTATCGACGGAGGAATACGAGGAGCTTTTAGGGGATAAAGCAACAATATCGCAAAATTTGGCGAGCTATGAAAAGAAAAAAGCTGATTTAGAAGGATTGCGATGGGAACTAACTAATTTAGAAAAACCGAAATATAATGAGCTAACATTAAAAGAAGAATCGGCAAAATTAGAAAAACGTCGTGATCAAAAGAGAGCGGAGAAGATTCGCTATAATACCATTATTAATGGAATAAATTTTAATGAGAAGGACTATGAAACCAAAGAGAAGATACGGGTAACGCTCCTAAAAAATATAGCCAAATTGAGGTCTCGTAAAAAAACATTAGGGTCGAAGAGACGTAATATAGAATCGGGTATAATCCCCCAATCGGAAGATGCTCATACCATTATAGAACAATCCGAATTATTCCAAGCTAAAACCATCGAAGGAATCCAAATAGATAGTGATTTACAAACGAATACTTTTAAAAGAGACTCGCTCAACAATGATTTGGCAAAATTTGCAAAATGCTCATGTGTGAACGCCGGGACATGGATAAATTCGAGTGATATGGACGATTGTTCCTGTTGTAGAGGTAATAAGTCTACATATGATATTGATACAACTGTTAAAGAGCGAAATAAATATGACAAAATTATTATGGAATTAACCGAAGCGAAGGATAATTGTGACAAAACTATCCGTAATTTACAACAGTACATTAAAAAAGCAGTAGATTTAAAAACTAATCAGAGTCTCCTACAAGATCTGGTTGGTATTGACAATAGTGTTAAGACAATAGACCTAACATTAGAAAACCATAATGAAAAACATAGTAATATTACGAAAGAGCTCGTTGTATTAACGAGTGATAAAGATAGAAAATACAAAAGTCAAATTGAATTATCAAAAATTTTGGGTGAATTGGATAAAATAACTTTCGATAACAATGAGAATCAAAATAAATTAAACCTATGCGAAAACTATAATAAAAAAACACGAGGGTTTAGTGACGATATTAAGCGTGCCGAAGAAGCTATGTTGGGTATAAATGGGGACGAGTTCAATACTAAATTAAAAATATGTACAGAGAAAATAAAGGATTATAACATTTGTATCAAAATCCTTGATTTAGAAAAAGAAGTGAGTATAATAGCAGAAAAGATCCGCAAGTGTAGAAATTATGATCCGTATTTAATGGAAACTATGACCAGAACGCTAAAAGACCTTAATGTTAAACGAGACGATATTAACCAGAAATTGTCTTATGCGAATCGTATGACGGACGACTATAATGCCTATTTAGAGGAAGAAAAGAAACTTATTTCGGAAAGTACTAATTTGGGATACTTAATAACCGTTTTAGAGGGTTGGCCCAAGCAATTACGACAAGACGCTACCTTTAAATTGACTAAAGCTGTCAATAAGTTTATAGAATTTAGTGGATTTGATTTTAAAACTATATTTGAGTGGGATATTGATGCAAGGCAGAATAAGAATTGCCAGATTAGCTATAAAAAAGGCAATGATCTGAATGTAGCATTCATATCAGGTGCGGAGCAATCCGCATTTAGACTGGCACTGATGGTTGGACTCAACGAGATAACAAATTTAAACAGATCCCCAATACTTTTTATAGATGAAGGGTTTCAAGGGTGGGATAAACTGCATTTGAATAATAATTTAAAGGGTATTTTAGACTACTTAAAAAACTACTATACCTATACTCTTAGTATTAGTCATATTGAAAGCGTTCAAAAATGTGCGGACATAAAATGGTACATTAATAAAGAAGGGCGAATCGAGTCATAAACTCACTTAAAAGAAGTATTTATGAATATGGAATTTTTTTATTCAAAACTACTAACTTTATAGAAACCGAAACTCAGATAAAGTACAACTACTTTATCCAAATCTCTCAAAAAACAAATAAATATAGAAATCTACCAAAAAAACAAATAAATATAGAAATCTACCAAAAAAACAAATAAATATAGAAATCTACCAACATTATAGATATATCAGCTATACACCTTATAAAAACCACTTTATAGAAATCGAAACTCGGATAAATTACAAATACTTTATCCAAATCTCTCAAAAAAACTAATAAATATAGAAATCAAACTCAGATAAATTGCAAACACTTTATCCAAATCTACCAAAAAACAAATAAATATAGAAATCTCCCAAAAAAACAAATAAATATAGAAATCTCTAAAAAAACAAATAAATATAGAAATCTACTACTTTATAGAAATCGAAACTCAGATAAATTGCAAACACTTTATCCAAATCTACCAAAAAAACAAATAAATATAGAAATCTCTCAAAAAAACAAATAAATATAGAAATCTACTACTTTATAGAAATCGAAACTCAGATAAATTGCAAACACTTTATCCAAATCTACCAAAAAAACAAATAAATATAGAAATCTCTCAAAAAAACAAATAAATATAGAAATCTACTACTTTATAGAAATCGAAACTCAGATAAATTGCAAACACTTTATCCAAATCTACCAAAAAAACAAATAAATATAGAAATCTCTCAAAAAAACAAATAAA
>Ga0209092_10003761_pt1 | contig 12948 bp, 7 predicted proteins | sample FraStrMetagenome_FD_187446 | JGI IMG/M metagenome (GOLD analysis project Ga0209092, IMG submission 187446) | Marine eukaryotic phytoplankton communities from Arctic Ocean - Fram Strait ARC3M Metagenome (SPAdes) (version 2) | ecosystem: Environmental > Aquatic > Marine > Oceanic | place: Fram...
TTATTGGGCAACACTGCGCCTCAGCCACCCCGGTCTCCATTGATCTGGCCGCTGCGTTAGCGGACTTTCTCCTCTGCCACTCTCCACAAGATGCAGAGGCCCCCTACTTCCAGACAGGAACGGCTTTTGATTACGCTTTTTTCACGGACCACAGTGAACCCCACGAGAAAGCTATTGCCCGCCCCATCACTGGCCCTGTCCACTGTTACAGAGTCCCGCTCGTCCTTCCCAAGCTTGCTGGGGTCAACATCGTTGAGGGTGCCCTCAATAACTCGTCTGTCATCGATTCTCTGGAATCCTATCACCCAGCCGCAAAACTCTGGGGTCTGCACCACAAATTTGCCTTCCAAAACAAAAATAGGCTCCCTACTCTCAACTCTCTCCTTGACCTTGAACCCTCACTAGTCCCCCCAAACTTCACGAGCATAAAGTTGAGGGACACCCCCAAACTCTCTTTTCAGGTCCTACAGGAAGATGCCTCTCCTAGATCCCCTTTTTCGGCCCTTTCAGTCGCGTTAAAAGCCAAAATAGCTTTTAACATCTCCGAGTTCAAAAGGCTCAATCCCGAGCTTACCACACCCGCTCACCAAACGCATAATCTCCAGACCCCCTCCCTTCTTTCACCTTCCTCAACCCAGACACCCATCGAGCCCTTCGCTCTCAATGGTGTATCTATCGACGGCAAATTCCGCCGTCCTTTGTCAACATGGAGGCTTTTTCTCGCGCATATCGCGTCGGACAGTACCATTGCCCTCCCCCTCTTTACAGAAACTTTCTTGGAGGGGTACTCTCAATCTACAGCATCAGAAAATGCTCGTTTTTTTACTTCAGCTTTGCTTGAGCACAACCAAGAGCGCAGTTCCAACACACGAGACTACCTTAAAAAGCTCATCTCGGGCTTGTGTTGGAACAACACTACTACAGCTCTTTTCTGTAACGCCGTCCTTTTTGATGGACATCTCGATGAACTTACCTCTGTTCTCCGTCGATCCATCTCGTTTCTCACCTTCCTCCCTACTCCTCAAGAAACATCAAATCCAGCCCTTCAAGAGTTCATGGAATTGAGCAACCTTGAGCAACTGGAATCGATTGTTGGAGAAAGCAACGAGAAAAAAAGGAAAATTAATCTTGACACTTTCCAAGGAGGGCTCCAGCAAACCACAACGCATGTGCTTACTGGGATAGCCAACATCGAATCTTCTTTTTCTTTTATGATCAATTATAAAAATATCCCGCTCACTAATCACCCTCTCATCGTTCAATGGCTTCTCAACATCGCCGACCTCTATTCTTCCCCAGATTTTGTAAAATTTTATGAAAAAAACAAAACCTCCTCACCTTGGATTCCCCATGCAATGGTCCTTCAACTACAACTTCTTCTTTCCTCTATGGCAAAAGTAGCCAAGAGTTTCAGCAACCTGAACTCGGTCAAAAAGAACGAACCCATTTCTCCATCAGCATATAAGGCACCCATTAAAGCATACAGGGATATCATCGATGATATCCAAAAGGTATGTCATGGTTCACCTACGGGTACGATCTTTGCCTCGGCCCCACCCTCTTTCACCAAACTAGTCAAGCGTCCCAAGCCTGATACTAATCAACCATCCCAGCATCCGTCGAGTACCCATCGCTCACAATACAACGGGAACGACCGTGCTGATCTTCGCAGCAAGCTTAAAAAGAGAGGTTGGGTTATCTCCACTGGACGATACCAATGGCCCTCTTCTCTACAATGTAAAACGATTTGCAATAAATTTGCACAACTAAATTCAGCATGTTTAGCTGGGTCTTCATGTCCATACGAACATAAATCTTTCCCACAAGATTTTTCAGATCAAGATAGGAAAACCATTTTCACTTTTGTGAAAGACCATCCAACTTTATCTTTCGCACCAAATGTTACATGGTGCCCACCAGCAACCTCTTCATCTTCGACCCCAAACGGTCCTAGCCTCAAACGTAGCACATCCTTTTCTAATAAAGTTGCTACTTTCCCACAGGCACCTTCAACCCCAAACAAACAAACAATCACAACCAAATGATTTTTTAGCACTGTGCACGATGAAACGGAGCATCTTGCATCAGTGTCTTCACCATCTAAAGACTTCTATGACAATATATTAGCCTTAAATTCACCTATAAATAAAGAACCAATTATTTCTACTAACATTATTTTTAAAAAGAAAAATGATCGTATTAATAAATCAACTGAATCTATTGTTCATGAAAACAAAGACTTTATCAAACAATGCCGTTCAATTTTCTTAAAGCCTAGCTCCTTCAATTCTATTTCGAACAATCCAACCCTTATTTCACGTACACCCAACTTGCACAACATAGCTTCACCAGAACAAAGCGCTGTAATGATACCAGCTCAAACAGAGCCGGTTGACAAATGTAGCTTCCCTGATGACTCTATTCCTTGTGTGCATCCTTTCCACCCCTCGAATGTCACTGACATTCTCCGATCCCAAACCAAACAAGTTTTTCATATAAAACGGAAACTTGCATTATCACCCAAAAATAACCCCCTCATTGTTCTCCCCAAACAATCCCCAATATCGCTTAAAAAACGAAAACTGGATATGGATAACAATTTTTCAATACATAAAAAAATTGAGTCAAATATGAAATTCAGATTCAACAAATATTATGGTAAGTACCCTACTGCAAGTACACTCACCTCAGGCGTATTCGGAAGACCATCAAAAAACCACTCTTTTACTACGGATGTAGTTTTTGATCACATCATTATCTTCCTCCTAAAATCGGCTCTCCTCGATAGCCATACCCTCCAGACACTGCTGCAAGTGCACCCCCTGTATTCCCATCTCTACATATCTATATCAAGGTTTAAAACACTTGATTTTCGTCCACTTTCATGTCCCAACAGAGACTATGCATCGCAAAAAACTATCCCATTTATTAAAAGAATGAGATTCTTAGCCTGTATCCTGCATTACAATTTTCATGCAGGGTCAGTCTTTCGCTTTCTTAAAAATAATCATACAAATGCACACATTAACTCTAAAAAATTATATAATGAGCTTACCGGTATTGTACCTCCTCATATTAACAAATACCTGTATCGAGCCTTAAATACAGGTGCACCATCAAAAATAAATGCACACTCATCAAGAAAAAATTTTCTTGATTATTTAAAATACGGTAATCATAAATCTATTGACATTAACTCACCGTTAGTTGCCAAAGCGTTGAACAAAGAAGATAAATACGACTTTGTCATGCACTTTCCAGCATGGATAGCTAGATTCGTGCACAACCTTCACCTATCCCCTGAAGGGATATTGATTAAACCTAACAAAAATGATCGTATCGTTTTTGATGCCTCTTTTAAAATACACTATAATTCTCATTCTTTGAATACCTCATGGACTCACCCATGGGAGGAACCGCCTATACATTATGGAACCGCCCTACTTCGTCATCTTACACGCATATGGAACTTACGCATTACCTACGCTGATGACGAAATTTTACTTTGGGATGATGATGTGGCTGGCGCTTTCAGACTTATAAAATACAACCCAGAGATTGCACAGGCCTTTTCGGCTATTGTGCATAATACCCTCTGGATTCCCACGGGGCAGGTTTTCGGTGGTAACACCAGTGCACAAAATTTCGAGGGCCTGGCTAGGGCCCGAGAATTGTTAGCCGAACATTTAAGCTCACCCAAACATGCCCACTTACAAATCAAACACGCTAAACTACTTCAATTAATTAGATTTTCTAATCCACACAATAAAAATACTTTATTTACACCAGCAACACCTGACTCAAAAAATAAAGGAGTTCTTAATAAAAATGGTGAGCACACAAACACTAAGCATAACATGTTTGTCGATGATAATGTTATAGCCGAAATACCATCAAAAATGCATCAAGCTCAGGCTGCTAGCGCAGAAAGCCTTTTTAGGATTGCAGGTTTCCCAAATGAAACTATGCGCAGGTCCCCACTTAGTCTATGCAGCTATATGCTCATATAGTAAAAAACAATTAGGCTATCTAATAAATACACGTACCATGTATGTGACTTTTCCTGAAGAAAAATTTCTTTCTATGCTTCAGGTACTTCAAGATTGGCATTCCAAACGAAAAAGCTACACGATCAAACAAGCAGCTCGTCTAGCAGGATCATTGGAGTTTTTTGCTTCAGTATCCCCGTGGATACGTTTTCTCTCCACATCACTTAAACACTCGATTTTATTAGCTCTAAGAAAAAACACAGCACATGTTTCCAAAGATCCATACATGCAAAAAAATCTTTCTGAATCTCAATTATTAGGTAAAACTTTTGATGAGCTCCTTCGCAAAAATTTTGCATTAAGTCACATTTTACGTAACATTTGGAACAAATCGACAAAATTTTACATTTCCAAGTCACTTCGACAGGAACTTAAATTATTAATCTTCATTTTTAAAAATAGGAAAAAATACCCTATAGGAGCTCCGGTAGCTCATATTGTTCCCCGTGATCCGGACTTTCAAGCACGAGGAGATGCGTGTCTTGAAGGAGCTGGGGGATATTCCTTTGATCTGAAATTCTGGTGGTTTGTTAAATGGCCACCAGAAATTATTCGTAAAACACTCCCCTCTTTTGTTAAAAAATACAAAAACTTACAAGGGCATATAATATCAATAAACTTATTAGAATACACTACAATAATTATTTCCTACGCTGCAGCACACATGTTATTTAACAATAACTCGTCCTTAGCTCTACAGCCCTACCCTTTAATCAGCATAAAAACTGACAACAAATCAGCCCTCTCTTGGACAAGACGGGCTGCTTCTTCAACTCAAGAAGGGAAAGCACTTGCACGAATACTCACATCCCTCATGATATCTTCCAACCTTGGCCTCTCTGCTGAATTCATACCTGGTTCCGAAAACCATCTGGCAGACAGCCTTTCTCGTATGTCTACTAAACAAAAATTCTCATCTTTTTCTCTACTGTCACAGGAATACAAGCAATTGCACCTATGCAGACGCTTCGTTCCGAGTCCCTCATTTCTTTGTCGCCTTTGGGACGCGCTGTTATTCGAACGAGCGCATCCCTTGCTACCACCAGAGCAGCTGGGTCAGTTGCTTCCAGAGAAAGACACTGGACAAACTTCCTCCAATCCCACTCCATCGATATCCTAACACTCCACAGATTAACCGATTTCGAACGAGACTATGTGCACGCATGTTATGCTCAGTCCCTGGTAGCTGGATACACCATCAAGGCGACAGCTATTCTACCCAAAACTCTTAATCTGTATCTTACAGCAGCGGGTATAACACCACGCCCTGACCCAACTACTTTGCAGAAACGATATACCTTCCCCCCGCTCCTTTCTGATGTGCTTAATGAATACAAACGCTGGCACAGTATACCTAACAGAAGGGAGCCCATCACTCTGCCCATGCTCGAGCATTGGCGTAAACTTGCACAATGGGCACACGAGGACTCTTTCCAAGCCGCTTTCTACGACTGGATGGTCATCGGTCTTCATACTGGATGCAGAAAATCGGAATGGTGCCAAGACACCTACGATTATAAATTATTTCATCAAATAGCAGTAAATCCGGACCAATCTTCCAAAGCTTTTGTAGCCTCGGATTTCAAATTACACAATAACCCCAACGGTTCGAAAACAAATCAATCTAATGAATATGAATTTGTACAAATCAAATGGAGGTTTCAAAAAAATGGAGACAATGGTCAACAAATATCTTTTGCACATGATCACAAAAATGCCTCTTTTTCACCTGTCTTAGCGGCTCAACGCATATTAGCTAGAGCCGAGAGGTTACAGGTTCCACACAACATGCCGATAGCCGTGTATAAACGACACGTCCAATCACCCCCAGCTTCACCCTACTTGTTCATCGACCACCACTCCGTCGAACTAGAGCTAAAATCTTGTGCACGCAAAGTTTTAAAACTTACCAAACTTACAGACATAGCAAGATTTACTACACATTCCATTCGGGTCGGAGCTTGTGTCTTACTCCACGAAAACGGAGCAGACTCTCTCCTTATCAAATCAAGACTGCGCTGGAGGTCTGATTCATTTCTGAACTACCTTCGCAATACTCTATCATTAGCAAATGCACATGCAGACTTTATCAACAAAAATAATAAATACAAAAATAGACTATAACCCCTTTTTCTATTTTTACATTCTTCTTACACAACTTTACACTCAATATTTTTTCACAAGCTTACGCTTTCATAAAAGTTTTTCTGCTCAAGCGGAACATATATTCTTTCCCCTTATTCGATCTTCTCTTTAGGCTCATGCCTTACAACATTTATGGGTCTTCTTTCCGAACACAAAATTTCTTGTTTCTCTTTCAAACATTAAAACACACGACAAATACACATTGCTTCATCAATGTCATACATAGCCTCAACCATCTTTTTGTCTCTAAATAACTCACACAAACATCTTTCCCCCCTAGGGTAACCACATTTGTTTCACTATACTAAGGATACCAATATCAAAGGAATCGGAATCATATATCCCGATAACCCCTAATACGTCTATCCTTTCAAGGAGTACCTACTCTCACACTCCATCTCTCATTTTCAACCATAACAACACCTCACGGGAACGCCATTTTTTTCTTTTTTTCCTGGCTCCTCCGTTAAACATAACAAAACATCGATATCCTCATAACTTGATGTCCCATCAGTTCACGTATAGCTCATAATCTCTACCTTCCTACTAGCGATTTTTCGCTATTCATTCACCCCTTTTTTTCTTTTTCTTTTTTTCTTTTCTTTCCACCTTGCTCTTCTGCCCTATGGATCATGTCAGTAAACATTAACAAACAGAGTAATATACATCACAGTCTATGCCTGTCAAACCATTACTCACTAGTTCACTTCTCATGTCACGTGCATGTTATAGAACATTCACACTAGCAATGCTCACACTTCTGGCTTGTTTTTGTTAATGCACCATATCAGTACATTAGGCTAAAATTTTACTTAAGCGTTCAATTTCCCCATCCGCAATCACCTAATTATTTCTTATAAACTAATTAGTCATTTGCTATGTACTTATTTCCTGACATATTCAATATCGGAAGATCGAGGCGTACGACGGGAATCAGTAATGATTCTCGATCGTAGACGAGACGTAGAGACTTGACATCTGGAAGCATTTCCTTAGTTAAGCTCCTCATGCGTTGAGTCTTCTATGTAATGTAACATAGTTATGATACATCGAACGCCGATTATGCGCGTAAGTAGACAAGAGGCCACAATGTACGAAGTACGGACAGAAGCAGTAAGAGCACAGAGAATACAAAACCAAACTGCTTCATCTCACTTTCCTTTGAATTTGCAGATTTAAACAGTTCAATGATTCAATCTATCAAATTGTTTTTAAAAATTTTCCCTCCCACCATCCCTTAGCTTGTTTTTGTTAATGCACCATATCAGTACATTAGGCTAAAATTTTACTTAAGCGTTCAATTTCCCCATCCGCAATCACCTAATTATTTCTTATAAACTAATTAGTCATTTGCTATGTACTTATTTCCTGACATATTCAATATCGGAAGATCGAGGCGTACGACGGGAATCAGTAATGATTCACACCGACATCGCTCATTGCACTATGCACTTCCTTTTTATTGTGATCGTCAATTTTACTTTGACCTGATAGAGGCGTAAATAATAATTGTTGATGGTGAAGTTGATTGTGTTGGATTCATACATGAAGGTTTTATGTGAGCAAATGTGCGTAAATTGAAAATTATTTTTTCATTTGTTTCATTCAAATTTTGACAAGCAAATAGATTAGATATCCCAGGTATAAAATGATGTTTTACCCTTATAGTAGCTGAAAATAAAGATGCTTCAATTAAAAAAATAAAATATTCTAAAGAGTTTGCACTTAAATGATAGAGGATTGAACATCCAAAAATCTATAAAAACATCATCACAAAATATGATTGTTTTTGAGATATTCAAATTTTATAGTCCCAAGTTTCCAGAGATCAGTTTTACATGTAGAGTACTTAATTTTTTGCATTGCCCGGTTTTTGGAGTATGCATATGGGATATTCATTTTTCTATGAATCCTGAGCAAGACATATAAAAAACTTGCAATTTTCTCTTTGATTTTTGTGTACTTTGTTACTCACCTTTGCAACAACCCGAGAATGCAGATTTCATTTCTCACGGAAATGAAGGTGAAATTATGTTTGAAATGGTTTACTTTTGTACCTATGTAGCTCAGGAGAAGAATTATTAAAGATATGACGCTCAGAAAATTTAGCCTATAGTTATGATACTGCACTTTAACCGCTGTTGAACGAACGTCAAAATTTATGTAAAAAATGAAAAGATTCCATTTTTTTAGTGGTACATAAGATCAGAAATCGATATATATTATAAATATAGTCCTTTGCTCTATTACAAGGAAACATGGACACCTCACAAATTGCAGGAACAATTATTGGAGTAACGATCTTGGTTACTTTATGCATTGGATGTTTTATCACTTCTCAGCATGAATCGAATCGTCAAAACTTCAATCAAAACGACTGGAAAATCGATAAAATGTCCCGTCCAGCCCTTTTGGTCCGATTTATGAATTCAGTAGGATGCGGATGTGGTTCAAACTGTGCTTATGTATTTTTATTTTACTTGATTGACAAATTTGTTGTACAGCCTGCGTTACGAAAAAGCCTCGCTCAGATGGCAAAGGCTGAAGAAGGTGGAAAAATACCAGCCATTTTATGTGACGCAAGTGCCAGAAAAAAAATGGAACAACGCTTAGATGAATTCAAGAACGATATCAAAGCTAGTCAGTCGTTGACAGCAATGTCAAAAGTACTAAATTATGCGGGGGCTGGTTTGTGTTTAAATAACCATAAAGGTTTATTGAAATTGGCTGAAGAGGCAAATCAAGAAAAAATTGTGGAACCAGTTTTCATTGTATCACTTCCACGTACTGGCACCACTATACTTCACAGGACTATGGCATTAGATAGGAAAAAATGGAGATCGTTTGATATGTGCGACATGGTTTTACCATTACCCAAGCCCGTTGCACGGGCAGATGAAGGTTCAAGGAAAGAACTTGCTAATAAGGCCCAAAATATTTTGAGTCAAGCAGATTACATATTCCCAGGATATCAGGCATCATTAGAGACATTACATGGATTCAGAGCAGGAGAAGCAGAGGAAGACTTAGGATGGTTCGATTCTGGTCTTGGACATATGATGATGGATGTTCTTATGCTTTTATATCCAGAACAAAGATTGAAACCAGGAAATATTTCACCTTTGGAAAGTAAAGAATGTGCAAAATACCGATATGCATGGCTTCACATGATAATGCAAATCTATCAAAAAGTTGATCAAGATTACATGAATCATAAAAGTACGACTCATAGCAATGATGAAGAAATGGGTCCAAGTGGTATTTTAAATAATCCTTGGCTCATGAAAGACCCCAACCATGCCGCTTATTTGCCTGAACTTATTTCTCAGTTTCCAGACGCTAAAATAGTTTTTACTCATCGACCTCCAGAAGATATTCTAGCATCAATGGCAAAACTTTTTGTTGTATTCGCTTCTGTGCATCACAAACCAGGAGCACCAGGTACATCTTCTAAAGAATGGGGCCAAGAAAGTCTGAAGCGAATGGTACATTATTGTAATGGTATGGCTTCCTTTACAAAAGAAATGGAAGGTACCGATTATGGATACAATAGTGATTCTAATTCACTCAATCGAATAGATCTTAGGTTCATTAACTTAGTTAGAGATGTTCCAGGTGCAATAAATCAGATTTATGGACAATTTTATCCAAATGAGCCGGGACCATCAGAGGAAGCAATGACGAAATTTAACGCTTATTTGGAAGAAAATGAAAGGGAAAAAAAAGGCAATCAGAAACGGAGCTTGGAAGATTTTCATCTAACAAAAGACGAGGTTGAATCTGCTTTACTCAACTACAATGAAATCTTCTTCAAGGATAGCCTGTAATCTGCGAGAACAACAAGTCGACTTATTTTTATGTCTCACTAAATATGTTGAATCATATGATGTCTTTGTTATATTCGTGTCTGTGTGTGGCAGGTATTTCCTCCCTTTACTGAGGCTCAAAATTATGAGCATAACCAATGGTGAACTAGAAAGCAATGCTTTGTGTCAAAGTTCTCTGTCACAACCCTATATTTAAAACTTTATAATTTTAGTTGTACAGATTTTTGTTTTTGTACAACCTTGATAACCAAGGGTAGTGCCATTGCAATTCGCATACGAAACTTAAAATTTTTTTTCAGATTCACAAAATTGATGCAAAAATGAAACCTTTCCAATTAATCTGCTCTTGTTTCTACATTGTGAGCTTTCTTGAAGTCTTCTGAAAAATCTTGTCATCAGATTCGCTGAAGTTACTCTAAAATCTAGTTTCAATCATCCCAGAATAAAAGTATGATAAAAAAAACCTAGTCATAGTAACAAATTTCTACAATACTAAATGATAACCTGTTTTATGACAGAAAGGGTCAATCTCATCCATTATTTTAATGAACTCAGGAATAGAAAGCACATATATGTCATGCATATGACACTAAGTTCAGGAATATATATTTTAATTTTACAAAATGGAATATAAGTAAGCATTACATGATTTGTGGTAAACAAAAATCTTAGATGATTACATTGCAAGAGCATTCATTCGCAAAGGATCAAACGAAACCATGAATAAATTGTCATTTTCATATACAAAATTTGTTCCTATTGATAGAATCTATGAGAACTCTAAATGTATCTTATTTTCATTCATGTATTTTATTTTCAGGAATCTATTTCTTTCGACACTTTGGGACGATGTTGAGGTACCTATAAGCTCTCATCATATTTTGTGTCACAAATTGTGTCGCACCCCTTTTCCAGGTGTTTCTACGAGGGGTACTTTTGTCAGCTGCTGTGATGAAATATATAAGATGAAGTGTCAAAAAAAGAATATCACTCAAGTTCATCATTGAAACATAGCCCAACTAATTACTTACACTTCTCTAAGTCCGCAGAGTCAGATATAAAAGACGTAGATGTTTCGAACGATGCAAAAGAGTACATACTACTTTCGGCATCCATTGGCCCCATGGTACTTGATTCGTCTTCTGTTGCTTTTCTTAATCTCAATCCCAGTTTCCCCTAATAATGAAAAAAATAACACGAGGTTGAACAGATGAAGGAAAATCATCAAAACTGCAACAGTAAATGTATGGTAACATATATATTTTAAACTTACTGACTTTTGATTTCCGTTCAAGAGCTGTAATTCCAATCGACCTTTTTTGGCTTTGAATATTGTATCTCGTTTAATGGTTATTTTGCCTAGCTCTGAAGAGTTTTCGTACTCATCTATCATAATCAAATGAAAAGAAAGTCCACTGTAGGCTTCACGTATAGAATTGGATCCCGCGGAAAAAAGAAATGTTGAATCTGTAAGAATAGTCCAAACAGGAACAATTGTGCTGGACACATAATCTGTTTCATGTATTTTATCATTTCCACGATATACAATGCATTGAAATCTGATCCGGTGTATATTTTCAATTTCCAATCTCAAATCCCAAGCTGAACAAATTTCGATCAAAACATCAGTTGGTTGCTGCATTACATCATGATTCTCCTTGTGTTGTTTTATACTCTTCTTTTGGAAATAAAATACATGTTCAAAGAAGCTTTTAGATTCACTCCCTGAGTCAAACATTATGAAGCACCTAAGCTGTTGACCTCGTTTTCGAAATCGCACTTCTACACTTTTCTTAACTCTTGAAACTATGCTTATGTCTTCCAGATCGTAAGAATATCGCTCTACCCAATTATCTTCTTCAATCTCATCTTGAATTCCATATAATCCCATTGTAGAAATTGAATTTATTGAATCCTCATCCTCGTGACCATATACCTTATTTTTCTTTGATATTAAAGTATTATATATGTTCTTTTTCGTTGTATCCAATTTATAAATCTTCATTACTACCTTTTCATCAGGATTCAAAGTGCATTGCATATCCACTACTTTAGCTTTATTCCCAGAAAGTAGAGTTTTCATCAATTCATTTTGATCACTTGCAAAACTCTCATTATTGTCTGCACCAAAATCTAGACCGGATTCTCGAAAGTTATTTGATTTCCCGTTCTTTCGTATTACTTGCAAACAAATTCGTCTGGGCTTGCGCCGCCCGATGGTACGACTGGATGCAAATTTAACATCCTAAAAAGTTGAGCAAAGGAGAAACAAATATTAGTTTGTGGATGTTCATTTGAGATATCTAAAATAATCTTTGACCGCATACATAACAAAAGAAACAAACATAAACTACCTACCCACAGTTGACTAGACTTCACTATCATATCAGGAACAAGAAGTGAGTCCATGTCGCTTTGTTTCTTTTCTTCTTCATCCATGAAGCTATCTTTTTTGCTCTGACTACAAGTATGATCTTGGTTACTTCCCTACGTATAAGTTGGATTTATGGTTTCAGGTCCTATGTTGGATAAGTTTTGCAATAAGCAAATCCCACGCGCCAGCTCTTTTAGTTGATACCATATATATTTGAATCTGAGCTATAATTTTATGTCGTGTTTGATATTCCAATATCTATGTGCGTAATTCCAGTTTCAGAATGGATTTGTAACGCTCGGAATATAATCCGTTTTAGACAAGAGATTAAATGAAATTTCGACTAATTACGTTAAGTATTCTGGTCGTTCAGCTGACGTATTCTTGAATAATTTTGAATGCGTACTTTAAATCCTTTCTTTCTTCAAATTTAACAAAATAAGAAAATGCAAGTTAGCTTAATTAATAAACATAACATGCAACATTTTAAAGTATTTTATCGTAATACTTTTTGGAATCGAAAACCATAAAGATAACCTTCATGGTACTAGGG
>Ga0209092_10003763_pt1 | contig 12946 bp, 10 predicted proteins | sample FraStrMetagenome_FD_187446 | JGI IMG/M metagenome (GOLD analysis project Ga0209092, IMG submission 187446) | Marine eukaryotic phytoplankton communities from Arctic Ocean - Fram Strait ARC3M Metagenome (SPAdes) (version 2) | ecosystem: Environmental > Aquatic > Marine > Oceanic | place: Fram...
TTTTTTTTTTGAAACTATCTTTCTCCAAGCTGTGACACTCACTATTGATTCTCTCCGAAAATGTCGATAGGAGCATTTGTCATGCGAGGAGCTGGATGTACCATTAATGATATGTGGGATCAAGACTATGACAAACATGTCACTCGTACCCAAACACGTCCCCTTGCCAGTGGAGAATTGACCATGAGACAAGCTACGGCATTTTTAGCTCTGCAATTAAGTGCCGGCTTGGGTGTCCTTGTAAGTCTCCCTCATACAGACTATTGCTTTTGGTTAGGTTCGGCATCCTTACCGCTTGTGGCAGCCTACCCATTAATGAAACGGTATACTAATTGGCCTCAATTGGTTTTGGGATTAGCATTTAATTGGGGTGCTTTTGTGGGATGGGCGGCTACCTATGGATCGTTGGATATACCTGTCCTACCATTGTATTTTTCGGGTGTTTGTTGGACCATTGTGTATGATACTTTGTAAGTATCTGATTTTTATTCCAACTACAAGGATCCTTTTGAACAGTATATTAATATAATTTGTTTTTTGTTAGGTATGCTCATCAAGATAAACAGGACGATGCCAAATTAGGATTAAAATCAACAGCGTTATTCTTTGGTGATAACACAAGACCAATATTACATGGATTTTCAGCTCTTACTTTTGCTGGATGGACCTGTACAGGATATGCCTTGGATTATACATCACCCCTCTTTTATATTGGATGTGCATTGGGATGGTCGCATTTGATTTGGCAAGTTTATACTGCGGATTTCAATGATCCTGATAATTTAGCATACCGATTTCGAAGCAATCAACAAGTTGGTGCGATTGTATTTGGATCTTGTATGTTGGGAAATTTGACTTCCTTTGATTCTTTCCTTTTCTAGGTTTAGCGTATTACTCTCATGTGCTTCCTTTCTATTGTTCTACTTCATTTTATGCATTTATTACAATTATAATAGACAGAAAAGGCACATTACTGGCAATGAAAAAACGTTATCATGATTATCATTCGTTGTAGTAGAATTCAATTGTCTTTTAATATTAATGATACTTTCTAGGAATGACCCAGTATAACCTATTCCAAGTAGGATTCTTTTGATATCTAAAGTTATCATTTATTTCCATGTATTGACAATGGTTGTAGTCAATGAATGATAATTGAAGGATGACAACCATACCAAAATTAAAACATTGATATCAGTGTTATATTCCCATAGCCATTTATGATAAAGGGAATTGGTTTACTCACATTAGAGACAACTATATACCTCTGAAAGTATGAAAAGAAAGTACTTTGCTTGTGAGCAAATATTCCAAATCTCAGATATATGTCAAATTATGTGTACATTATAAACAATGGTCATCCATATGTATTTGATTCCGAAAGAGCCATTTTCATTATTGATATCATGGTCTGTGTTATAGGATCGGCAATGTTCATTACCATGCAAGCCCAAAATAAGACAGCTTTCTTGACCCATTTCATGTAATGATTGAACGAAATTAAAAACAAAGCAGCGTTGAACTCTTGAAGGACTTGCCCAACGATAATCAATTCTTCTATTGCAGCGCATCCTCACAACCATCCCCATATATATAATGAAAGTGAATCATTCCGAAACGCAGTTGTAGAATAAAGTATGATACAAACTAAAAAATACACTTTCCACTTTTCAGTTCCTAATACCAACCCTAAATCAATCCACATTCCGCTTGACTTTTTTTCGTTGTTCTAGGGTGTCCACATCTTTTACATCCATCTCTAAAATGGATGAAACACCATCCGGTAGAACTTGCCTTACATTCAAATTCATCCGATGCTTCGACAAATATAATTTTACAAATTCTAAATCTGTGTGAGCATGAGATGACAATTTTCCCTCTTTTTGAATCTCCTCTATATTGATATCTTTCCCACCCCAATCTTGAAACCATTCTTCCAAAGATATTACACGTGCCATGCCATGATATCTCAGTCTGGACTTCCCTCCCAGAAACATGACATCTCCTGGACGAATTAAAATCGGGATTACAGGAGAATCTTCCTTCGTCCTTCCACCTAGTAAAAAAATAGCTGGAAGGCCTAAGCTTAGCGAAATCACCGGTTTGTCTAATGCATATTCCAGATTGTCAGAATGTCCACCCATAAGACTTTTGAGTTTGTAATAATTGAGAATACAAGCAGTTGGATCAAAGGGTGGTGGTGGTGTTTGGTTTGGTGTCATGTATTGAAAATAAAGTTGAGCGTAATAACGGGACATAGTTTGGATGGGTGATGGAACTGTAGAATGGCAATCATCTCGATATGATCGTTCTGTCCAATCATAATGATATCCCATAGTAGACCATGACAGTCTTTGTAAGGTTTTGGGACGTGCTTTTGTATTTCTAGAATTCGTTTTATGATTTTTTGACTTTGTCTTTATTGCATTTTTTGTATTTTTCTGAGAGGATTGTTCATTTTTCCAATGTTCCCACATTGAAATAGCTTCCACAGGTAAAGAATCATTCGAGGATTTAGAATCAGATGTTAAAGAATCAATATTAGTCATATGTGGAAGTTCACAATAGTTGGACAATGCCCAATATGCCAATTCCAATTGAGCCGAAAGAGGCAAAGCTCCTGGTAGATACAAGAAACCTGGAAATTCTTTTAGAGTGAAGGCTTGTGTAGGATGTGTTATCTCAGAGGAAAAGAAAGAAAGTGGTTTTTCATTTTCGAAGCCATTCGAGATTGGTTGAAAAAAATTTTCCCGTAATTGTTGTGGACTTGAAAAATCGATGATTGTGGACCGTGAAGATTCATATTCTAGTTTTGATTGAGGGCGGCGGCGATATTTTGATTGTGCAGCTTTGAAGGCGGATATGATGGTTTGCTGTTGGGTTGTTGTTGTATTCTTTGGACTTGGTTGTGAAGGGCTCATTTGCCAGCCTTTAGCAGGAAAGAGATAAGCTTGCAATTGATTTATCTTGGAACTTCTCCTACGACCGTAAGTAGGTACGGGTAATTATTAGGCCCGCTTTCACGCCCCCGGATTTAGCCCTGTCAAATCGACAGAATATTTCGATGAATAATTTCTTCTGTTAGATTTTCTATGTTGATTGATCACCACAAGAAGTATATCTTCAATGAAATATGTGGCCATATCATTGTCTCAGTGATTGAGCGCTACAGATAGTACTTTCATATTTATTGTTTTATGTCGTTTCGATTTATGTTATCTGTTTGTGTTTATTGTTGCAATTAAAATAAATGAATAGAAATTGGCATACTCATACATAGCACTAAACTCTCTTAATGGATAAGAAAAAAGTTGATTTTAAAGAACAGTAATCACCATTCGTTGTGGCATTGGGATTTGATGCAGTAAAAATAATGAAGGTCTATTGACAACAATCAACATCTTATTTTCTTAGAGGGGACCACATTTCACATGAGAGCGAAGTTTTTTATAGATCAATACGTGGATATTTTTCGAGACTATGCTGAAACTTTGACAGAAAAACGCAGATACACATATGCAAGAGCACGATAAGAAATTTGATCTCGTTGTATATGAGTTCCAGTAAGCAGTATTCAGTTCTCAAATGCAGAAGCTTTCCAATCGAGATACCAAGTGTGAAGAAGAATGAATGAAACTGATGAGGAATGAGAAATGAATTCATGATTTGGTTCGTTGCATGATTGATACGGATGCACTACTCTAGTTTCAATTTAAATTAAGAGTATTTGGAACAGAAATACAAAATTCTTTTGCGAAAATAACTTTTGAAAACCTTCTTCCTATTAATCCCGAATAAGTTAGTGAGTGTTTACTTGAATCCAAGGACAGTGTTTCGACATTCCTCTAGAAGACCGGGATGAACAGCACAAATCATAGATTTCGAATAAATATCAAAAGAACTTCCAGGAACAACTTTCCCACAATCATCAAATTCATCATTCTCATTTTGAAGAGAACGGATACATCCTCCAGCTTCTTGTACGATGACCATCCCAGCACAATAATCCCAAGGTTTCCATCCTTCCTCACTCACACCTGTATAAATAACATCTAATCTCCCCATGGCAACATAACACAAATCCAACACTCCACTTCCTAGACATCGTGTCGTCCTGCACCCATGTTGCAAGATTCGTTTGACGGCATTTAACATTTTATCAATGGATTCTTCAGATCTTGCATATCCAAATTCAAACAAAACAATGGAATCTTTCAGTGTTTTGGCAAGAGTAGAGGGTGATAAACATATAGGAATGCCATTGCGAAAGGATCCTTTATTTTTCACACCTAGAAATAATTCTTGTGTCATGGGTGCATAAACAATGCCCATGACTGGGATCTGATTCTGACAGAAGCCTATACTAACACACGTCAATGGTAAACCTGATGCAAAATTGGTAGTCCCGTCAATAGGATCAATGATCCATGTAGGATCGGATGTAAGCTCAGGGAGACTTCCAGTCCCCGTAGATTCTTCACCAATGATTTGATGATGAGGAAAATGAGATAGTAGTCCTTCCGTGATAATTTTTTCATTGAGTATATCAATGGCGGTAGCAAAATCGGCATCATTTTGTTTGGTAGAGATTTGGAGAGTCGTTTCGGATTGTTGGCCTGCTTTGGTTCCTACTTTTTTGCAGTGTTCTTCAATGTTGGCACCGGCTTTTAAAGCCAGTTCTACAGCGATTTTGAGTTCTTTTCGGTAAATTCCATCTTCACCAAGGAGTTCTGGTGGTATATCGAACATTTTGTTGAGAGCCTTGAGAGTGTTGTTGTTTGTTCAGATATGCGTAATTTTAATTAATGAGAAGAATAAATTGGGTCGTACGTGCGTTAGTGGATCGATAAATTCTCTATGTAATTCTATCGTAGATGAAACGTACGTTATCCTACGTAGGATAAGACAAAGTTGTTTTCCAATAAATAAGAAGGTTGAAAAAAACGAATCTTAAAATAACGGCAAAGATATGAAGATTATAACATGAGCATAAATCATTGAATATTACATTGATTCCAACAGCAACACAATCACAATGAAACACAGAAATATCGTGACATACATCATAACAACTCTACTACTTTCACTTGTGAATAAATCTGAAAGTAAAACAGTTTCTGATTCGTTCAAACTCAGCGGTGCCATCACAGAAGAGCTCATTACCAAATTTGCATTATCTCCAAATGCCAGAGGGAAAGTAAAAGTTCAATTCTCTTCCGATGAGGCACATCGTTATCCATCATACATGACTGCATTGAAAGTTTACTTTTATTCCTCCGAACAAACGTGGCAAAAAGTTAAAAATGCACCTACCTGTCAAGAAAAGATTCAATTTGCTACTAAATCCCATTCCTTAGATTTTTCAAAGCAACAACAAGATAATAATTGGATAGCCAAATTAGACACATCTTTCTCTGACGTAAATGAATTGGAACCCCATCCTCAATATTGGTATATTACTGTAGCTGATTGTGCTTTGGAACTACAATATTTAGACAACAAGATTCCAACGTTACATTACACACTAGAGATCATGGATGAACTTAGTACCAACAATTATACCCATTTGTCACACGATGAACAGGGTCTTACAACTTTACATCTATTCAACATATTATTATCCTTATCCATCGCAGCATGGCTATTTTATCAGATGATTCAACGATATTCCCAACGAAACGAATTACATCTCTCCATCATAATGGTATTTGCAGCCTGTCTTCTACATGCCTTATCCTCAGGTTGTCAAATGATTCATCTCCAACTTTATGCTCATAATGGAATAGGCTCATATTCTGCAGATGCGATAAGTGCCCATGCAGAAGCATTGGTTGATAGTCTTTTATGTTGGATCATGTTGGCGGTAGGAGTTGGATGGACATTGCCCTTGGACTTCAAAGCTCCTAATGCGAATGCCAATGCAAATTCCTTATTGCATTATATTCAACGTGGTTTTCAGTCTTCATCTCCATCCAATACTACTTCTACATTATGGTATCAAAATCCAGCAGTGCAATTATTAATAGGATTGGAAACCATCCATGCGATATTATGTCAATGGGGACGAACATACAACGATGACTTTGATTGTTATCACGATTTGGAACATCGACCTGGCCGAATTTTATTATTTGTTCGATTGGTATTATCCATTTTATTTTTGTTCTTTACTGCAGCCTTGAAACAAAAATGTCATGCACGGGGACATTTTTCTTTGATTTCCTTCTTACAGAAATTTAGTTTGATTGGAGCATCTTGGTTTATTTCCCTACCTTCCTTGGCATTGCTGATTAGCAGCAGTAGTAGTAGTGAGGGAAGTTTGTTTCATATACCGGCGCATCGACGACATCCCATCATGACTACTTTGGGTATGGCATTACAAGTTGTAAGTTTGATGAGTTTAAGTTGGTTATTTGCTGGAACGGAAAATACAAGTCCTTATCATCGTGTCAACAATGTCAATGATTCTTCCATGGGTGGACTAGGAACTTATCAAGCTTCTTCTTCTTCTTCTTCAAATGTTTCTAATAATGTTTCTATCCAAAATGCTGATGCTGGAGCTGGTGGACGTTCTATTTTCAAATTCGGCAAGACCAAAGTTCGATTGGATTAATATAAATACATCGTTTATAAGATTATCTTTAATAAATTGCAGTTATTTTACAACATGGCACCACAGGTTTCAATGTAGTGTTTCCACCATTCCAACATAATTTGGGAGCGGTTACAGATTCCATAACCTTCTTTCAAAACACCATTGTGAATCGCATTGTGTGAAAAATGCACTGCTCGATAGTGTTTCAATTCCTCACAATCCTGAAGACTAAGATCTCTACCAGTCAAAATATATCTTCCTTCCATAACTTGATCGTAATTTTCACACTCACACTTCCCATTCAACCCCAACTCTTGTAGAGCAAACATATCACTGTGCAAGGCTTCATTCAAATGTCCATCTCCCGTCTCAATTAAACTATGAATCATACGATACCAATCCTGTTTTGATCCTGAAAGTAATGCAGGTACATATCCTTTTTCATAAACATGAAAATTTTGCAATCCTTGTTCAAAATCCTGTGGTTCGGGTGGTTTTAATGGGATCACATCAAAATCCGAAAAAAAACCTCCATTCACATGATCTGTCGCCATAGCCAACCATCGTAAATAGCACAATCGATTATAATGTCCAGTTCGTCCACTATATCCATTCAATGGTAAATGATCTAATTTTTCTAAAAAATATTCATATTGAGGATGGGCCTTAGCATCATCCAGGGTCAAGATCTTAGTTTGATATCCCATAGCCTTCCAAGTTTCACTCCAGATTTGTAAAACCTTTTGATGATTTTTGATTTCTTCAGGGTCTTGACCGGGATCGTCGGTTCGACTGTAAAATGTATGGATTGTGAGTGGTGCGTTGTTGTTGCTGTTGTTTTGACTTTCAATTTGATTCTGTGGGACATTATCATTATTATTATTATTATTATTCGAGGGAGATGACGATCCACGAAGAAGACTGCGATCACGATGCTCCAATTCTGTCTCATGAGAATGTGCATGGATCAAATGTGGTAAAAGGAATAAAAGAGCTAGGAAGCTTTGATGAATCTTGATCATTTTTGGAATTTAATTTTGAGATCAATGTGCAATATAATAAATGAAACACTAATAGTTTTCGAATACTCTATGGTTAGAATTGTCAACATGAAAGAAGATGTGAGCAAATATGAATTTGGGACACTCTTGGTTCAGTTAAATTAATTTCAAAAAGGTATTTAATGCATTCGGACGACATAATGTCTGTGACTGAAAACTAATATAGATAATCCAAAATGACTCCGCTGTTATTTGGGAATAGGGATTCAAATAAGGCCATTCCAATAAAATTGTTTTCTACGGAAGATCATTTTTTCCATAATTAATTTCATTTTTCGATTTTTTTCATTTTTTGCAGATTCGCTTCAAGTTCCATCGATGTTATCCATCACTTATTTTTGTTAGGTTGTTCTTTTCCTTTGGGTTGCATTGTAAACGAGGAAGAACGAGAGTGATTTTAGCATCATCAACTACATTTCCAACAAAGTAGAATCGTTGCAAGAATGGTTCAACATTTCCTTTTTAAAATACTCTCCTTTATTCTCATCCATCACTACTCTCAAGCTTCATCTACCACATCACCATCTCTACTATCTAAAGACTCCAAAAACATCCTCACCGTTGGTTCTCTCAATGCTGACACCTTCTTAACAGTTCATCGATTACCCAAATGTGGTGAAAACCTCACAACTCTGCCATCCCATCCTCCCCTCCTCGACATTCCTGGAGGGAAGGGATGTAATCAAGCTATTGCCATCTCAAAGCTTTCGAAATCATCCAATAAAAGCATATTCTGGGGACACTTTGGTAATGATTCTGTCGGAGATGTCTTAAAATCGACATTGGAAAAATACCACGTTGATCATTCTCCCAGTCGTAAAAGTCAAAAGCATGAATCAGGGCGGGGATACGTCTTTGTGGAACAGCAGACGGGTATGGTGTCAGCAGTGGTTAGTGGAGGTTCTAACATGAATGGATGGGAGGATGATATCAATTGGATCACTCCCGATAACATCGTTCAAATTTTAAAAGAAAAACAATGTGCTTATATATTACTTCAACGTGAAATACCCGAGCATGTCAATTATCGAATGGCCCAAGCTGCCAAATCCATAGGAGTAACTGTCTTACAAGATGTTGGAGGAGAAGATCGATCTATTGAGCCACATATGCTTCAACTGTGTGATTATGTAATGCCTAATGAATCCGAATTACGTCGCCTAGTGGAAGCATTAGGAGGCATTGATTCATCCATTGATGAAACTCAGAATTTACAAGTGCCCGAAATAAACGACCCTCAACTACAACAAAAAATAAAAGACATTATTCCATTGGCACAAACACTTCAAAAGCATGGAGCCAATCATATTCTTGTCACATTGGGAGAATCTGGTTCTCTTCTTCTTCCCAAATCATCAACTCAAAATATTGTATATCAACCAGCCTGTAAACTTCCATCTCACATACCACCGGTAGATGAGACAGGAGCTGGTGATTGTTTTCGTGCCGCCTTTGCAGTGGCCCTATCTGAATGCACGGCATCGCCTGAGGAGATTTCCGATGACGTTCTTCGAAAATGTATGCAATTGGCAAGTGCTGCTGGTGCCTTGGCAGTTACTGTTCCTGGTGCTGTTCCCTCTATTCCATCTAGAATGGATGTGGATGCATTGTATCATGCTTCCTTTGAAAGTATAGAAGAAGAAGAAACAATCAATGTTCGTGGAGGAAGTGCTACTGGAATCCAGGACACTGAATCAAATGATACTCCATCCATAGGTAATAAATACAAATGCCCACTTCAATTTGGATCCAGACTTAATTCCATGAAAGATCAACCTCATTTAGCACCAACTCATCCTCAAACCGTTCGTGGATGGGTTTCTCGCCAATCTACAATTCGTGGTCTCGATTTGGTGGATTTTAATTATCCCCAACATTTTCAAGACTGGACCGTCACTGAAGCTAAACAAGCATTGGACGAAGCCGATCTCAAAGCGGGTTCTGTATGTCTACGATATCCTCATACCAAATTTCAATTGGGAGCCATGACTCATCCCGACCCCAAAGTTAGACAGGAAGCTATTGATGTCACCAAAGAAGCAGCCGCTGCAGCTATCGAATTGGGATGTGACGAAGTAGTTGTATGGAGTGCCTACGATGGTTATGATTATCCCTTTCAAGTCAATCATGACGAAAAATGGGATCAAATTATACATGCTTTCCAGGAATGCTGTGATGCTTATCCAAACATCAAATTTAGCTTAGAATACAAACCCACTGATGAAAACACCAGATTTTTTACTGTTCCGAGTACAGGTGCTGCTGTGTTATTAGTCCAGCAAATCAATCGACCAAACATGGGTCTTACTCTGGATGTTGGTCATATGCTCATGTCTGGTGAAAATCCTGGTCAAAGTATAGCTCTTGCAGGTAAAAAATTGTTTGGCGTTCAATTAAATGACGGTTATACCCGTCTTGCTGCAGAAGATGGATTAATGTTTGGAAGTGTCCATCCCACTATGGCACTAGAGACTTTGTACTATTTACAAAAAATTGGATTTGGAGGACATTTATATTTTGATACCTTCCCCCAAAGAACAGATCCTGTAAAAGAATGTGAATATAATATTCAACGTGTGAAGGAATTTTGGATTGCAGCTCAACGGATAAGGGAATTGGGTGTTGAAACAAAAAATGGTGTTATGGATTCACATGATGCTTTAGGTGCTCTGGATTTAATGGAAGAAGCTCTAGCATTTGCCAGGGAGCATAAAGACCAATAAACAGGAATTTTCTACAAAAAAATATAAACACGTTTGTTGTATTGAACTTTTTTTTTCTTCTATAAAATGAAGCAAATTGTTATTTTTTCGATCGAGATTCCCACCAAATAGTCTACGTAAAAGACGAAGTATGAAATGGCGTAGGATGAGCCTGAAATGCCCAAGAAAATTCCCAATTAGGGGAGACATTTCCAGCAGTTATGACTACTTTTACTATCATGTAAGGCATTGGTATGTTGATCACGCTCGTGAACCAGGGATAAAAATTGAACCTAAATCGAAACCGAGAGTCATAGGAACATAAGCTTTCGACCTCAACAATATCTGCTCAACACAAGGTAGGACCATTTCTGTTTCGATTTCGTGATCTGATTGATAATCGTGGCATGCTATGATGTAAAGTGGCTTTATGTTTGATGATCTTTCATTACAGAACAATGTTGATGATTGAAAAGCTACTTCTCGTGTATTGTAGCGAAGCTTTTTTCACGACGTGTTTCTCTTTGATGGTGACAACATCCTTTCTTCAAATCAACTTCTTTGAAGTCAATTCTGACACAAAATCGATCTGATTTTTTTCTACAGTATAACCAGATTTATACGGATGTCAATCACGATGAATTCCATTACTATCTTCATATGTTTCTTCTTAAGAGTCATCAGTGCAACTGAATGGACGGATGGACCCTTTAAGAAAGCAGTAAAAGCCTATATCGCAGATCCAACAGCAGGTGAAGCTGAGCATGGACACATAGGATCATGGGACGTTTCGAAAGTCACAAAAATGGATTACCTCTTTACATATGCAGATCAATTTAACGAAGATATCAGCCAGTGGGATACTAGCAGTGTCGTTGATATGAGTGGTATGTTTGACAACGCAAAAAGATTTAATCAGGATATTTCCGGTTGGGATGTTAGTTCTGTCTTAAATATGTATGCAATGTTTACCTATGCTGCCAGTTTTAATTTCGACTTGAGTTCATGGCAAATTTCACAAGTGGAAGACATGACTGCGATGTTTTGGGAGGCCATTTCATTTGATAAAAAGCTTTGCTGGGAAATAAATCCAAATACAAAAGCAGATTGGATGTTCTTCAAAATTAATGCAAAGATATCTTGCGAGCAGTAAATTTCTTCGTGTTTGTAAATAGAGAATTCATGCTATATAAAACACTCTAATGTCTTTTTCCTTTTATCCATATTTTTTGAAAATTAATCTAGGACATACATTTCTTTTCAGTCTCTTTGTAATTAGTTATTTTACCTATGATGGTTGCATCATTTATTAGATGTGGTGGAAATTTATTCGTTATGTTCAATCCCATATTCATGTGTCAGTTTTTCTTATCCCACTTATCAAAACCCAACCTTCTTCTTCCCTATTTACTTTACAATCATCAAAATACTCACTATACAGATCTATTATTTCTTGCGCCTGATGATCTCGTATGCCACTCAGAGCTATTTCTTTACCAGGTTTGACCATTCTAGCAATTATAGGTGCCAATGTCATCAAGGCTTTTGGCAATATATTAGCCATGCACAAATCATAAATTTGTGTATTCAAATTTTCTGGTATTTCATCAACATTGAAGGTTTTCGAACGCGATACTGAACCAACCATGGATACAGATAGACTCTCACGATCCTCTTTTTTATGTTCACCTTCAATAGAATTTTCATTTGTTCCGTCATCTGAAGGCCTATTTGTAATGGAATCTATATTCGGTAGGTATGTCAGCATATTACAGGAATTTCGTTTTGCATTAGCATTAGCAATTTGAATAGCATCTAAATCCATTTCAACCCCAATGGCTTGCTTCGCTCCTAATTTACAAGCTGCTAGTCCAAGTATTCCACTGCCTGCACCATAGTCTAAAATCAATTGTGGTGATGTTTTGGTTTTTGTTAAATATAAATCGTGCAGAAAAGAGAGACATAGGCGAGTTGTTGGATGTTCAGCCATACTTCCGAACGCGATTCCACCTTCTAAAGTTAAAGGGATCAAAGAATGGATTTTAACTTCGTCTAATTGGGTGTCACTGATTGCCTCTTTGACATGGGCATCTGTGTGCCATGGTAATTTTAGGAGAAAAGAAGAGCAAAGTACAGGTTTTGTCATTTCTTTTTTGACTCCATCTTCTAAATATTGTGATTCTTCTTTTATTTCAATTGTATGACCAGGCATTGGTAAAGCGTTTCCTTCATCATCAGTATATAATGTATCTTGTAGCATTCCTACTATGGAAGGAAGATCAAATGAGGATGTAAATAATGCCGTTACATCACATTTTGCGGTAAGAAGATGAGGAATTTCTTCAAGAATTTCATCACTACGATCCAGATTTTTATTCTTCGTTGTGGTAATAGAGGTGGAGAAAGAACCTAGCTCCATGAGAAAGTCTGCAATCAAGTCAGGTGGTGGAAGGGATGAGTCTGGCAGGGGATCCGTATTCAACAGTGTGAGAGACTGAATAGCTGCAACATTATCATACATGGATTCATTTTCATTAAAGCTGGATTGAGTGCAACATTTGCTACTAAAATATCTTTTGAAAGTAGAG
>Ga0209092_10003764_pt1 | contig 12945 bp, 10 predicted proteins | sample FraStrMetagenome_FD_187446 | JGI IMG/M metagenome (GOLD analysis project Ga0209092, IMG submission 187446) | Marine eukaryotic phytoplankton communities from Arctic Ocean - Fram Strait ARC3M Metagenome (SPAdes) (version 2) | ecosystem: Environmental > Aquatic > Marine > Oceanic | place: Fram...
GTTCCTCTCCTTTGACACAAATTATATTTTTCCATTCTGCGGGTGATTTGCAAAGAGCTGTACATTCAAATGAGGTAATTATATCATATTCATGAATTTTCATACGAAAGATTTTTTTCTCACGCTTTCTTTCTTGTACCTATCAGGTGGAATTTGGTGATACTGTTTACTTCAACGCTGGTTCACTTTTGTGGCAAAAACCAAGTCTAAGGGAAGCAACCTCAGTAACATGTTGCGGAAGCTCAAATTTTCTTGATGGGCAATACATGGTCAAACCTTTTGCTCAAGCACTGTCAGCACTGCGAGAAGGAGATCAACTGCAAATATGTTCAACTGTAGAAGATTACCAACGGCATTTGAACTTGAACATTGGTGTATATGTTCAAGAATTTTCAATCTGTCATGAAGCGTTATCAGCAATTATTAAATTGATAAATAAAAATTCCCATGTTTATAATCAGGGACTTGCGTGGGGTGGTCTTAATGGTTTGAGCGTAGGAGAAATCGCTGGTGATGGGTTTTGGAATCAACGATTTATGGGTCGTAACTGGGACATAAGTACTGGCCCGACTGACAAATTGAATTTGAAACCAGAAGATTACAAACTCGTACGTGATGCACTTAAGGTTGACGTTTGGGGACAAGTTGGAACTGCTAATGATGTACAAGGAATAAGTGATAGAATACAAGCAGGTGCTTGCGCTCCAGGAGTATTTGTGAAAATTAGATAAAATAGAGAGATAAATGCAACTAAAGCTAAATTTGATTGCGTGCAACATTTTCAATTTTCAATTAAGTACCATCCCACCAAATTGCTACATTGCGCCCATGAAAAGGGAGAATCTCCCTAACAAATCTTTCATCTTTTCGTTCTAGATAAGTACAGAACTGTTCATGAGAGCGAACCTTTACCATGTCACCCTGTTCGTTTTGAATCACCCGTTTGACAAATAAATTTGGAAATACACAGCATGGAACTACAACAAAAGGTTTAGAGTATTTCAATGCCATATTAACAATAGCTTCAGTTGCACCATCTGAATGCATTCCAATTAAGAGAGATGCATTTTGGACGGCTTCATTTAGTTTTCTATCTTCCAATCGATCCTTAGATGAGCAGACTATATTCATTTTATTTATCAATAATGAGGCTGGGTTTTGTAGCATATCATCATCAATGAAATATTGAACTAGCTGCTTAAATTTCTTTTCCAGCTTTTGATCTATTAGATACTCTTGACCATTTTCAATTTTTGCCCTGTATGCCTCTTGATGCCTTTTCGGTAAATTTTTGAATACGACTTCTTCGTAACATTTTCGAATGTTTGCTTTTCGAGGGTCCACCATCACTACAGAAATATTATGACAAAGCACAAGTCTAGCTGCTAACTCTCCTTTGCCACCTGCAACATCCAATATGTATTTCTCATTGTTTTTGTCATTATTTTCCTCTTCATTCAATGTTGCATTCGAGTTCAGAATGTGAGGAAACTTCTTCAGTAACCATCGGGTAAATTTTTGATGTCGATCTTGATTCCGTGCACCATGTCTGGAACTTGCTTGTCTTTGATCGTTGGGTTTGGATCGCCCTCTTTGTATGGCAATTTCCTTTGCTCTCTGTCTTCCTAGTTCTTTTTTTCGTTGTTTCTCCAACGCAGCTACTTCTGGTAAAATGCCTGTTTGCGACAATTCATGTATTATGAGGAAAGAATTGTCTTGGAGAGGGTGTTGACTTTCAGGTAGGATATCGGAAGCGACATTCTCGATTGTCATGTTCCACTTTTATTGACTGTATTGTATTGCACTAGCGATGTACTATTATCAATATTCCTAATGTTTTAATATGTAGTAAGATTACGTAACAGTATGAAATCGTCCGTCGTATAGTAAAGATAACAAGAATGATCACAATTTTCGAATATCAACTTCGTTTACTATTGTTTTATGCTTTTTCTTTTGTTTTAGGCAATGGTGTGTTATAACTTTAAGAGTTATCAGAACCAACGTTCTCAAATGCTGAGAGAGGGATATACTCTTGCGCTCATTAGAGCGAAAGAATGTATGAAAAGAAATGATATACCTATGTTGTTAATTTTTGGGTAAATTACCATTTATTATTTTACGACGCGCTGCCAGGGCCCTTAGAAACAAGAACCGCTGAGCTAATAAGCTATTATGTAAACTAGTTAAACAAAAAGTTGAAAAGAATCCACAGTTTCAGAATCCGCAGATTGAATACGTTCACTCTTTAATCCTTTAAAAGTGATGAACACGAATTCTGTAATCTTTGAGCGAGACGTGATAGAGATCGATTGGATCTCCTTATGCCATATTTCATAGGCATCGGTGTCAAAAATTGCATAACTATATATCCCCAGTGATGAAAATTCTTCCATCCGTATGGATTTATTACAAAAAGCTATTGAAAAATATCAATATGACGTTGACTATGAAGTCATGTGTTGTACACCGTCCAAGAAGGAAGAATGGATTGGATTGCGGAAGTGAGTCATGAGTATCCTATTAATTAGTTGGATCGTGAATGATGATACTGTATATCCTCCTATCCATTCCAAATCCATGGATTGTCATTTATCAAAATAACGAACATTCATTCATCCTATGTCCCCAAAATAGATCGAACTTCTGTTGGAACCAAAGGTCTCCAAGTCTCTTCTGGAAGTGTCCCCATGGTCACATGGCCAATCCGTATTCGATGCAAGGAAAGGACTTTGAGATGTAATAATTCATCACACATTCGTCGTATTTGACGTTTTAACAATAATGTGCAATTCTTGATTTGAATGTAATGCGATAGTAGCGTCGCTTTTGGGTTATTCTTGTTTCAGCTACAGAGCATTAGCAGGTCAAATTTCCGGGATTCGTTTCACTAAAATACCTTTCTTAAAGAATGTGAAGGACAAAATAAACATGAATATGACATTTCAGTGACTTCAAAGCAGCTTGAATTAAATATTTCACTCATGAAACAACAGCCAACTACAAATACCCTAAGTCAGCTTCTAAATATTGTATTCAGAAAAGGATTTTAATTTTAGAACCTAAACCGCTTTAAACTCTTTATTCATTATTTGATAATAATTCGTATGATAAAGCCTTCAAGCCATAGACACCCCTAGGTTCGGTATCCAAATAGTTTGCTTCCGTAATTTCTGGTTTGATAGCCATCATCGAAACTGCATTCTTTAAATCTTCAATTGATTCTGATTGACCATTTTCTACACGAGATAGAAATGTTTCAATGTCATCTCCATTATCACTCAGAACTTGATTTACAACGACATTTCTTACTTTGATGGGCATATCAGGAGATGAAAATGTCAAATCATTAAGAAGCCTCATACTTTCTCTAGCTGCTAGTTCTGTTGGAACAGTGACAATCATGAACTCTGTTTGATCTGCATTCGAAAATAAATCCTCCAAATCATACATTTGCATTTGAAATGACAATAATGCAGACTCCGCAGCAGCTACAGTTTCATCAATTGTCTCTGCATTTGACCCGCTTGTGATGAGCATCTGGCAAAACAGCAAAATAAGAGGAAAATCATACATTATTTCAGGAATTAAAATTCAGTAGAATGTCTTCTTTTAACTTACCTTGACCATTGAATTTGAATTCAATTTCTTGGAAATATCCAACACACGATCAATAAGTTCTGCAAGAAATCCTGGAGTGCTTAACATTCGCAAAGTGTGTCCGGTGGGAGCAGTGTCAAGAACAATCCGATCGTATCTTCCGTTCTTCAACAATCCCACTACCTTCGCCAAAGCCACCACCTCATCTGTACCTGGTGGAAGCGTGTCAAAAATTTCACCTAAGCCAGAAAGAGTGGAACTTAGACCCGAATTATTAGATTCTGGACCATTTTGTGTTGTTGATCCAATTAAATTATCAATTAATGATTTGAACTGTCCCAAAGCAGCACTGGGCTCCACTTCCATTACCGACAAAGAACCATCTGTAGGTGGTACTCCAATAAGAGGACAATCAATCATGTTACCACCAGAAATATCCATCCCAAGTGCATCACCGAGACTATGAGCAGGGTCTGTACTTATTAGAGCAACATTATGTCCAGCACCAGCCATGGCAACTGCTAAAGCTGATGATGAAGTAGTTTTTCCAACGCCTCCCTTTCCTCCACAAATGACAAACTTTGAATCCTCGTCCTCAGCTAGTATTTAATGAACAGTTTGATAACAAACCTTATTAGAAGTTGTTCTGAAAGAATAGTTTTAACTCTAGTAAATAGAAAAGAATCGAACTTACAACTTGTATCCATAAGGTAGGAAAAGGAAGGATTTTCGCTGAAAGACGATCTTGCAAGATATGCAAGTGCTGGTACTCCAACCAACTCAATGTCAGAAAATGGTACAGTGGTAAGCGTAATTGGAGTACCGTCCCCGTTTGATCTAAATGCTTCAGTATTGCTAACATCTTCAATAGATTCTCGCAAAGTGCTGATCCAGCCTGTTTGTCCTGATTTTCTTCTTTCATAATAATTTTTCATTGCATCAGAATCATTGTCTAGGTAAAAAAGAAAATTCATCAGATCATAAGCAAAACAGTGCTATTCATATTTCAAATTATTGAATAATTCAAGATAAGCGTAATAAAAAGCAACACAATCTTACCTGAGTTCACACATTGATTCACAATTAAATCAGTTACTAGTACGTTCTGAGATGATAATTCAGCCATTAGCCTTTTGCTTTCAGCAGCTCCTAATTTTGTAGGAATAGTAACTACAGCAAAACTGGTTTTCGATGAGTCCTGTAACCTTTGACGCATGTCAGCTAGAATGAGATAAAGTTATTTTTATACAATGTATTGAAGAGTTTATAGTGAGATAATATGCGGCGATACGAATCAAATGACAGAATAATGCTCTATTTGTTTCCTTCATATGAAAACAGTCGAACTTACACATTTTTGACCGGAACTCTTCTAACTTCTCAACTGCATTATCAATTGTCTGTGTTCTTTGAGCAGCTTGTTCACTCCCAAAAAATGCCTGCAATGTTGACGCAAGTCCAGATAGTTTCATCCTCAAATCAAGTAATTTTCCAAGCAATCCATCCAAAAACTGAGGGAGTTGTAATAAACGAAGTGTATGGCCTGTTGGAGCTGTATCAACAATAATAATATCAAAGTCTTCATTTGAACCACTTCGAGTACTATCTAAGACGTTCGAAAGTGCAACTAATTCATCCAATCCTGGAGGAGGATTATTCAAAAGGCTGCTGAATTCACCCAAACCTAAACTTTCAAGAAGATTAGGTGAAACTCCAAGAGCATTTGCTAATTTGTCAAGATTAAAAGCTGATAGGTATGATTGAAATTCTTCTAAAGCCGCAGAAGGATCAACTTCACAAGCATAAAGGCTATTAGCTGTCATTGGATCAGTCATGGGCTATTTTCATTTGAGGCAATTTATCGTCCATTAGCGAATTCAATAGAAAATATTGGAAATGAGATCGATAAGATGTTTCTTAAAACGAAAATTGTGAAAATTATCAAAAGAAAACTATTTTTCAGAGGGATATACATACCATCACTTTTCCAGCTGCACTTCGTAGATCACAATCAAGGGCATCTCCCAAAGAATGAGCAGGATCAGTTGAAACGATCAAAACTTTCTTATTGGATTCATAAGATGTAGCAAGGGACACAGCGATCGCAGACGATATTGTAGTTTTACCTACACCCCCTTTTCCTCCAACAAAAACAACACGGGGGTCTTTTTGATTCGAAGAATCTGAATTCTCTAGTTCATGAATAAGTTTGTTCAGTGCAAAAAGTTGAGTTTTACTCTCCTTACAATTCAAATAGAATTCTCTAAGGCTTGTGTCTTTCAATTCTTGAGAAAAAGGATGGTACCTCGTAATTTTTGGATCTATTTGAACTTTCAGATTGGAAGAACGTTTATTAACACTTGAAGGAACAAACGATGATGTCCGAAGTAAAACACGAGTCGAAGTGAAGAGTAGGCCTAATAACGCCGAGCGTGTTGTACTTCTGTTGAATAGAATCATTGTATCTCTTGATGAAATTTATGAAGTCTACTTGAAAACTAAATATCCTGTAATCTTTATTTGCTGTGTGTTTTATCGATTGTAATAGAGAATATTTAAAATTTTCATTTGCTGAAGTGGTCTGTAGTAAGATATTTTTTGATGGATATCTTTGATACAAAATTACGTGCTACACGTGGAAATGTTAATCAATAATTCGTCCGAAATAAGTTTCCAACGTCAGAACATTTATAACAATTTCGTTGTTGTTGTTTTTGCTGTGTACCATAGACCAATGATTACATTTTAGAATTGAGGAATCTTATTTTCTTGGGAAGTAAAGGTAAAAACAGTTTTATCTCGTTCTTCTTTCTCAATGAACCAAATTGAACCTATGCTTTGAAAAATCTACAGTGATATTATTGTTGTCAATAAAAATATCTAATAATTAATTGAATCCATGTTAAAAAAATACTCCTCGCAACTTAAAACGATATTATTTCGTAAGCGTGAAGATTTTTCTTGGTAGATAGGGTACCCAAAAAGTATAAAGAACATATCATCAGCAACTAGAAAAGCAATCATCCTTCTTCTTGAATTTACTGGAGCTTGTTAAAATTAAATTGAATTTATATTTACAGGTCGAAAATTGAAAATCTATCACAGGTAAGAATCTTGAATATCCAGCATCAACTAGAAAAATGAAACTTCATAACTCAAATGATCAAAATGTTATAGATCCGCGTGTACCAAAATACTCACGTAAAGGTCAAATGTAAACTGGCAAAACTTTATGGAAAAAAATGGTATGGATGATAGGCACTTGCAGGATCAAAATGATGACGAAAGGGACTTTTAGCCCTTTCCATCGTTTTCAGTCTCTTCTTCTGAATGGCTACTAATACTGCTGTCACTTTTGCTAATTTGGCTTCTGGTGTCAAATGCATATTCCCTGAACGGATTAAAATTGTTTTTAAGGGATATAACGAAGCTTCCACCAGACAAGTCTGGCAACCCTCTTCTTTTTGTGTTTCTCTGTTCTTGGTGTATGCTTTCATTACTTCCTTCAGAGGAGACCTCAGACAACGCTATATCGTCATTCTCGTCATAGTGTCTCCTATTTCTCCTCCGTAATGCTGTACGTACTTCAGGTGCATCTTTCCCGCAAGTTAGACCTGCATGTCCCTGAATTAAAATGAAAAATGAGAGGAGTGAACTTCCAACTACACACCATCCCATTGTAGTAAAAGCTCTTTCATAACTATATTCTCGAAATAAAAGTGAGAAGCAAATTCCTCCAACATTACCCCCTGCCCCTACTACTCCAACAATACTACCAGTGATTTTCGGGTTGACGTAGGGGACAATTCCAAAGGTGGACCCCTCAGTTGCCTGCACGAAAAAGCTGAAGAGAGCTAATGTTAAGATTGAGGTCACTAACGTTTTGGAGTAGACAAAGAGAATTGTTGAAAGTCCTTCACAAAGAAGACAGCAGGTTTGCCAAGCTATTCTCCCTCTCATTCCATCCCATGCATTACACATGTCGGACATAAATCCTCCCAGACCCCTGGCAAAAATATTCATCCAGCCGAAAATGGAAGCAATTGCAGCAGCTGATTCAACAGATTGTCCAAACACATCCTGGAAGTAAAGTGCAGCGGCATTACTGACAGTAAGTTCTACCCCGAAACAGCACCCATATTGAAGGAAAAGGACCCACGTGTTGGTATCCTTGAGACCATCTCTCAAAGCGTCCCAGACTTTAACATCATGAATGAATCCTTGCTTCTTTCGTTTATGGTAGTTTCCCTTAGGACTATCATCAGATATACTATAGTAGATATAGGCTGTAAAAAGTCCGATCAGCCCAGGTAAAACAGGTACTGATCTCCATGCCCGATCTTCTGGTCGATAAAGAATTCTGTTTACTAATAAATTCCTTGCCCCTTCGTCTCCTACTACGTCTGAGATAACTTCAGAGGCTTCTCCTCTTTTTTTATACATCCATTTAAAGAAAGGAAATAAGATGCTTCCTGCCAAAATCTGTGTGATACCACCTCCTAAATTTCCCCAGCCTGCTACAAGTGCATTGGCTGTTCCTGCAACTTCTCTTGTGAACATAGACGATGTCCAATATTGCCCCGTGACAAAAGTTGCCCCAGCCATGCCTATGAGCAAGCGAAGAGAACAAAATGTTGCAAAATCTTGAGAAAGGCCCAGCGCCATGGTGGGGACTGCAGTTACAAAAAGAATCCCAGCCGAGCACAATCTAGCTCCATATTTATCACACAACGGTCCAATCACAATACGCAAAATAGCTGAACCAGTTACGGAAAACATGTTGCTCGTCCATATTTGCTGTTTCGTCAAATTTAAACTAATAGTTACTTCTGACAAGAGTGGGGCAATTGCAAACCAGCATAGAAAAGCCACAAAAAAAGATGTCCATGCGCAATGGAACGCACGCATGTGCGGTCTTGAAATCGAGCATAAAGCAATCTCTACGGCTCGATCGTCTTGTTTAGGGTCAACTAAGACTTTGTACTGACGGTACTTAGAATCAGGGGCACCTGTGTGTGTAGGATAATTCTTTCTTGAATCAAGTTCGTCTTCATCATTCTCGACTTCACTGAAATGGGATGATTCTACACTATGGCCATCACTTTCATGGCTGTGATCATCTCCGCAGCCGTCATTACCATCCGTGAAATCTTCGTGTTTGTTTTCTTTCCGATCCTCCTCATCAGAGATTTGTCGAACTAATGAAGGGTCTGATTCTTCTTGACCAAAGCTTGTTTGATTTTTATTTATTTTATCACCATTCGACGTATAGCTTTTGTAGTTGCTACTCGACTGATAGAAAGTGTTTACATTCTTTTCAGGCATTTTCAAATTCACTATATTCAAGTCAATATTTAACTCGCTTGTAATAGGTTCATCCATTGTCGTATGCTTCGAATAACTTGTCTGAATAGGCTTGAGAGGTTCTGGTTCTCTTAAAATTCCATTCACCTCGTGACCCCGAGAGCAACCACTGATTTCTGACACTTCAGATAATTCATCATCAGTTCTATCATCACGTTTCTCGTTCATTTTATAGTGATTCAGCTTATCTTCAAATTCTTGCAACGCTTCATGGATAGGCGCGTTTGAGCGGTCTGTTATTTGACTGTCACCTTCGGCAAATCTCTTGTCTTGGAGTTCCGTTTGCGGCGACATTATCGAATACTTTTGAAGTATAACCTAGTTTGGGTGGTTCAAACACTTGTTTTCGTCGCGCCTTTAGCAACTCATGTGCTCCTTCTTGGAAAGCAAACAATGCAGGTAATGCTGTTATCCAGTATTTCTATACAACGTAAACTTTCTAAGTAATTCTACAGAAACAAAAGATCTTCTGGTAGTTCTCAAATCTGACGTTTATTTCTCTTGCTACGAATACTGTCATATATTTTTCACATGACTGTTTCTACAAAATTTATCGCATCGCGAAAAAATATTGATTTTCCTATAAAAAACTTATCTGAGAATATGGAAGTCATGTTGTGCCTAATTAATAAAATACAAAGGAAATGACATCGTTTCAATAAAACTGACATATTGCATTAATTTACTCCAACTATATATTAAATATTTTGTTGTGCTATAAAAATTGGATTTCATCAAAACCATATCATTAGCAGTCGAGCAAGGTACGGTCCTGCCGTAAAGTATTTCGAACATCTCTTGCATGATGATTATTATGAAAATAACGAGCGAGGAGAAACATGTTTTTTCGCTTATTTTATCGATTGAAATAGTTTCGAAAAAAACTCTAAAGGCACCTGCTGACTCACGTACCATAAGTGTTAAACATCTCTCTTAGACATTAAAGCTTTCCCATACAGAACTCCTCAGAATGCTGTAATGAGAAAGTTCTGTGATTTTTAGCAGGATTGAAAAACGAAAATTATTGGTAAATTCTTATTTGAACACCATTCGAATGTTAAACTAGTTTCCTGTTCAAAAATATTCTGCTGGTTTCAGAGGAATAATGAATTTGTTTTTTTTCACTATTACCTTCTACTTTTGGAAGCATTCTTAAATCTTTGAATGCGCACTTTATTTTGCTTATAGCGATCTTAAGACGCTTTATTAGCAGCATTTGGTTTTCGTCTACAATTAAAAAAGGAAAAAATAAAAAGTTTACAGCTGTTTTCAGATATTTGAGTTGTTATAAATTTCAATCGTTTTCTACATCTGCTGTTAACATCCTTTCCCCTCTGTCGTATCATTAATCCTGCTAAATGACTATGTAATTCCTTATACATTGCATTGTCAAAAATGCTTAGGTCTTTGCTCTTCGTCCGTGTTTATTGATTACTTCACAGAGGAGTTTGAAAATGACGTCACTGATGCATACGTACAAAAACGCGTCGTCTCATATCTAAAAAAATCAAATAGGTATTCTTTTTTGTGCCCAAAAATGAAAGTGCAAAATTTCCCACATAGCACAAAATGGAAACAAAAATGAAATCTACATAGCCATAAATCAGTTTTGACCAATCCAATATATTCATCAATTTTCCAATCCTTTTTAGTTAGATTCATACATGAGGAAACACATCATACATTAAAGAATTATCTAAATGTTGTTTATGTTTTAGTCTCACAAATCCAATTTTTCCGATTGAAAAAATATTCCTCTTCCGTACTGTCTAAAAAGAATAAAATGATTCAGCCAATAAGTCTATAACAATAAACCCTCATAATGTTCAGGCTAATTTTGAGAGAAATAATCTGCGCTCGATATGCTAAAAAACGTAGAAACCGATGAAAATATTTTTCTTGTACATTTACCCAACAACGACTATCAAAATTGAGAATGGCTCGTTGAGCTTAAACAGAGAGCTTCTTATCAATTGTGGGAGAATTTTGATAATTTCGAGATGAGCTCAGTTATGATTTGCATTGATAAATTTGCCTTCTATGGGTCTGGGATGTTACACGAAAAGTCTGAACATTCTTAGTATTCTCATTTCATTTCATTTCATTTATCAGAAGTCATCAACGGTGGAATTCCTTTTTAGGGTTCTAAAGCGAATTTTATGGCTTTTTGAAAGAAGTTCATCGAATTATTTAGCAATAATATTTTTCAATATAGGTACGTGTACTTTGCCAAAGTGTATGGGTTTATGCGTATACCTATCTTAAAAAATTGAACGCACTCAAGTTCCAAGCAACTTTCAAAAAGTTTCACATAACACAACACTGATGTTCCACCGTTACATTAAATGAAAAAGAAGTAACAAAATACAAAAAAAGCAAGGAAGAACTCCAAACTTTTGCTATAATTCAACGTTTTCAACTATGCCAAAATCAGATCCAGCTCTGGTGCACAGGAAGATAGCAATTCTCGGATTTCGTGCTGTTGGGAAGACTTCACTCACAAACGCATTTGTAAGTGGTACTTTTGCAGAAAAGTAAGTTTTTCAGAGAGAGCAACAACATTTTTTCAATATTCACTCACTCCTCCAACCAATGGTCTTTGAAAAAGCTATGATCCTACTATCGAGAATACGCATCACAAAACGATTCGATTCAGAAAGGTACATTTCGCAACTGACATTGTTGACACAGCTGGTATGGTGAGTTTCAATGTGAATGGATTAACAATAATCTGCAGTCCCCCTTTCATCGACGACCTCAACAAATTTGATTGAAATTTTAGGATGACTATTCAAGCTTGTCTAGAAATGCATCAGTCGGTGTCCACGGTTATGCCCTTGTTTTTTCAATTACTTCACGACAATCGTTTGATCGGTTGAACCAAATAAATGAGTCACTTCTAAATACTTTGGGAGATGCTCTCGATGTCCCTCGTATACTCGTTGGAAGCATGAGAGATTTAACTGAACAGAGACAAGTTTCGTATCAGGTAAATGTTTGCATTTGAAGAAACACTAAAGTTTCACTCTCATTTTTTATGTTCAATACTAACTCTTTTTTGAATGGATGATATTAGGAGGCCCAACAACTAGCTGAATCATGGAATATTCCATACCTTGAGTGCTCAAGCAAAACAGGTGAAAGCGTCGCTGAAGTGTTCCACGTTCTAATCAAAGAAATTGAAAAAGATGAAGGACTCTTGAGTGAAAATGAAGAAAATGGTTGCGTGATTTTATGAATTTACGAGTTATATGCCAGAGACAATACGTGCTCATACCATCAAGCACCCGCTTACCGAGACTCATCAATGGCGATTTTGTAAAATAACACAAACCATAATTTTAGAATACATTGTTTATGTCGCCTTTCTATGGGTAGGTCCGAGGTAAATCAAGTAGATTTATTTAGCTAAATGTTATATTAATTCATAGGTTTGTTTGAGTAAATATCAATGTTTGGAAGTATCAAAATTGTTCTCTTGTACCATATATCCTTAAGAAATACCTAGACATATTCATTTCAACCCAAGTCTGGGAGCAAAGAGAATACATATAAGTTTAGTCAGGTCGATTAAATGTAGTGAATAATCGAGAAAATTTTCTTTCGTAACGACTTTCTGTGCAAAACATTTTAGTATTAACTTGACACCTAAACATATTTTTTTACAACTAGAGTAATATTTTATTTCGAACTGCCGGCATTTTCACATTGTTCCGATCATAATAAGTTTGTTTGTTTGTTTGTTTGTTGTTTGTTGTTTGTTGTTTGTTGTTTGTTGTTTGTTGTTTGTTGTTTGTTGTTTGTTGTTTGTTGTTTGTTGTTTGTTGTTTGTTGTTTGTTGTTTGTTGTTTGTTGTTTGTTGTTGTTTGTTGTTTGTTGTTTGTTGTTTGTTGTTTGTTGTTTGTTGTTTGTTGTTTGTTGTTTGTTGTTTGTTGTTTGTTGTTTGTTGTTTGTTGTTTGTTGTTTGTTGTTTGTTGTTTG
>Ga0209092_10003766_pt1 | contig 12941 bp, 8 predicted proteins | sample FraStrMetagenome_FD_187446 | JGI IMG/M metagenome (GOLD analysis project Ga0209092, IMG submission 187446) | Marine eukaryotic phytoplankton communities from Arctic Ocean - Fram Strait ARC3M Metagenome (SPAdes) (version 2) | ecosystem: Environmental > Aquatic > Marine > Oceanic | place: Fram...
TTGTCGTAAGAACGTGAGAGTTGACTTTGCAAAGAATTTAAATTACATATCACTTCCGTTTTTTGTGAACCAAATTTCTTCAAGACCTGGGCTACGCATAACTACTTCATTTTCTGTAGTTTCTTGAAAAGCATTGAAATCAATTTCCCCCTTTAATGTAGGGTGGTTGATGAGAAACCACTTCAGTTGCATTAGATGTGATGCTGTTGCACTTCGTCTCACTTGATAAATTCCGCCAAAGGGATCGTTCAGATCGTTTGCAAAATTGTAGAATAAAATGTAGATAGCACATAGTAAACCAAAAACCACACTGCTATCATTTGATGGCAATCCTTGAATGGATGACTCAATAGCGATTTGAACTGTGTATCCAAATAAAATGAGTACCGTTAGAAATGTCAAAATAAAAAAGTGATTGCGTGGTAACGATAATGCCTCATCACTAAGACGAGTCGCACGGACTTGATAGAGCTCTCTTATATTGTCTCTGCAGTTACCGATTAACTCCTGTGGTCTCTGTTTTAGGTCCATCATTTGATCCTCTTTGTTCTCAAGCAGTTCTAACATTCGTGCATAGGGATCATTGTACATGACAAGCATGAGCTCGTCCCCTCGACTCCCATCGGTCAGCACTCTAATTTGATCAGCAGCAGATTGACCTGCTCCAATTGCAAGTATCCGATCCTTCTTGAAAAGAGTTATCATATTCCGAGCAGTAATTGCTAATAGAGAACTTTCACTTGCTCCTTGATTTTGAATGTCTTCTTTTCTCTTGTATAAGATAGAGAGCGTAAGTGACACAAAAGTACCGTATAAAATGGATACGCCAGGGCCAAAAGACTCTGTTACATCATCCAGCATCATAGGACGGACAAAAGTACCAAGAATTTGTACCAAGTATGGGAATGCTAGAAATGGACCAAAAAAACTCAAAAAACCGGCCGGCAATGACGCCCAGAAAGTATCTTGCAATTTTGATTTTGGTGGAGCCAGATCCTGCAATGTTGGCGCGTTCATGGCATTTGCATCGCTATTGATTGAGTTTTTAGAGTAGGCTCTATTCTCAAGGATCCTTGATTTTTTATTTGGGTTGTTTGAATCGAAAAGGTTGAATGTATTATCTCCTATTGCTTCGAATATTTGAGTAAAAGCGTTTTTACTTTTATGATCTAAAGCATCGTCATGAAAGGAAAATGTTTCATGTTTCCAAGCATCTTTATCTCGCGAGCGAGTTGAAAACCCAGACTTATCTTCATGGCCTCCTTGTTTACGATATAAAAATGTTGGATAATCCGCATATCTTGATGTACTAAGAGTTGAATTTACGGGTTGCGTAAATTCAAGAGGAGCTTTTATTTTTGGCGGTTGCATCAGCTCCCCCATTTTTGGTAGAGCTTGTTTCTTGAAAGGCTCTTGGAATCCATTTATGGATAAGAGATTGTATGAGAATGCTGCAAGCTTCAAATGGAGTCTCATTCTGAATGCGATTCTTATTCTTGTTCTTGGAAGAATTATCAAAGGATAAATTTTGTGAGAAAAGGTTTCGAGGAAAAGCTGCACAATGAGAACTCAATAGTAAAAAAAAATTACATATGTACACGTAAACCTTTCACTCTAACGAAACATTTCATAATAACTAATCGAACAAGACGTGTAAAGAAGGAAGAACCGTTAGATTGAGTAACTGGCGAGCTAAATTAATTACAAAAGAACTTCAAATCTTTTGTTCATTGAATACGTGGCAAGAATTTTGCGAATTTCTGTTGTCGATGAGAATCGTTTCGAAGGTTGATCCATACATCTCTAAAGTAGAAATTTCGTACATTTGATATTTATCGTATCAAATAGAGTAAGAAAAAGAAGCGTCAACTTGATGTAGTTCTATATAAAAAATATTGATAATTAAAAAAAGGTATGAGTCAATTGTGGGTAATTAGGAAAGATTTCCTTAGCCCCAAAAAATTTTGCATGTAAATTCGCTAAAGAAAGAATTCTTTATGAGTCATTAGTTGTGTTTGCTATACTTTTAAATTTTCTTTTCTCATGCATACCTTTAGCAGTTCAAGTCAAGACGTTTATTTTTTTCATATATATAAATAGGAAACGGTTTTAAAGAAAGTTTCTTTTATTGTGAGAATCTTCATTAATAAACGACTGAGACAGTTCGGTGCGTATGTACTTTAACCTTTGGTATTTGTAACTTAAGCTTCCATATCAATTTTTGACAATCAGATGACTTATCACATGATCATGGGCTAATTTAATACAATAAGTCATTTTGAAGAACAAAGGCATCATATGAAAAAATAATTTGGAAGACCCACCTGCTGAGAGCTTCTAAATTTTCGTGTCCAACTCAATCGAATTTAAATGATCAACAAAAGGAAAATTGATGGGTCAGAAATTTTAGAATATCATATAGTAATTCAATAACATGTTTGAAAATATTTGCATTAAATATAAGCTCGTCATATTAATCATGAATGAATGAATAAATAAACTCGAATCGTATGTTCATGCTAGACTACTCCTTGAGCTTGAAAATTCTTAAACTGAGATTATGTAGCAGCAGACATGCGACACTTCAGAGAAATGCAAAAATACAAAATATTTTCTCTATCGAAAGTTGCGTTGTTATGGTACTAAAATGTTCAGAAGTTCTAGATGCTGCCTCTTGATAGATACATTCCATGGGATTCTCATTTATAAATTTCGCAATATGCTCTTGTGCCTACCCATGCAATCCCGAAAAGTATGCCAACAAATTCTATGCTTCCGGAACAAAACATATTGTTTTACACGGATAAACGCTGTGAAAGAAACAAATAAAATACGTGAAATGGACCTATCACGTAATAATAATCCAAATTTTGATGATTGATAATGTTTTCAAGGAACTTTGATCCAACAAAAAAATATCAAACAAATGCTTCTGATGCTACATAGGTATACTTATGCAATAGGAATCTAGGATCTTTTGTCACAAAACTTCAAACTTCACTGGGCAATAGCAAGCCAAACAAAGTAATCTTTGGGAGACATTTATGGTCATCAATAACAACAGATGCCCTCACATTTTACCATCGGATTTGTATCATATCATTTAGGGGGCAAAGGTGAGGAGACGAAAGCAGTAGTATCAACTAGATGATTTTATGTGCTATTCGTTTTTCAAAGTATAGCAGGGTTCGGGTCTGGATAATTTGTAACTTATGTAAAAGAAAGTTTTTCCAAACAAGTATTGAGGCACTATCTTTCAGCAACAATTTTTTTCATGGGAAAATGGTTGTGGTCTCCATCTTTCGTCGTTTAGATACTCTCAATCTATGTTATCAATTAGGGAGAATATCATTAAGAATGCATTAGTCTCACTTTTTTGGAAGTGTTCAATGCTTTTGATCATGAGATTTAGCAATATGTTGCGGTAGACATCTTCAAATTAACATCATATATATTTCGATTTTTCTCCTTTTTTAAATTTAACATTATTTTATCATCGTTCGCCAGAATGATGAATGAACCACCCACATCTTTCGTTCTATATAATATAGACGGATACCTCCTATGTATTGAAATGTACGTGCGATGATTCAGCAAAGATCCACCTGTGAACGATTTAAATTGTACGGCGAGATTCATTTTGCAGCACTGCTGTGCTATAGAGTTGGAATCTAAGGAACCTTCCAACAGGGTCGCTTTCCTTCTAAATCATGAAAAAATGATGTAATATTACTACGTTCATCACAGTACAATTTTTTACGTAAGACTCAGTCATGAAGATGGTTTCATTACAATCATTCAAATCAATTGAATTGAAAAGAAAGAAAATCTGAAAATGCCCGTAAGTGCCGCCGTTCGAAATGAAAAAGAATCATCATCTTGCATCGCAATCTCATCATCACATCTCCTTTTGATCTTCAATTAACAGCGTAGTCGTCGTGGAGGAGGAATGAGCTTCGGCTCTCGCAAACCAGCTGCTGCTCCAAGGAGATCCGTTCCCGCCCCGGCCCCAGCAGCTAAGCCACCAGCTCCCATGCAACAATCCAGCGGAGGAGGAATGCTATCTGGAATCGGATCTACCATCGCTCAAGGTATGGCCTTTGGAACAGGATCTGCTATCGCTCACAGAGCTGTAGGCGCCGTTGCTGGATCCATGAGTGGAGGTGAAGAAGCTGCCCCAGCCCCTGTAGACCAATACCAACAAACTGAATTTGCTGCTCCTCAAATGTGCTCATCTGACAAGCAAATGTTCTATGAATGCCTTCAAATGAACAAGGGAGACCAAGAATCTTGCCGTTTCCTATACGATGCCTTGAAAGATTGCCAACTCAACAGTCGACATGCCTCCATGTAAAAATTTTCAAAGAGAAAATATCTAACCAGGGATGTAAAACTTTAAACTTTTTCACTTGTTATTATTGCTTTTTATAAATGTATTATGGACAACTTAGGATATTAATTAGGTTTAGTCGAAGCAACTTTGATCACTTACAAACAAAATTATTTTCTTCAAACATTTCTGAAAGTGGATATTAATTCTGAACGGTTTTCCTCATTCTTTCTAATTAACTTGATTTTCAATACATGGGAACAAGATCTGAATTGATAAAAGTTGTTTATCCTTGAAGAAATTGTCTTTTTTGTCATGCAACTTTGAACAAAACACCAACCAAAATTGAGGCCCTACTTTTTTAAACCAAAAATACGAAGAATTCACGCGCCAAAAAATCATATTTTTTCAAACAATTTTTTGTCTCGAACATACCTTTCGAATATACGATTGTGGATGCAACTCGCCTAGCATATTATGAATTTCCGTGACCGGCCTCAAGAAGGGAATTACGTTGAAGGCAATGACCATTCAGAAAAAGAGGACAATGGAATAGGCAACAAACATCAAAGAATAATTGAAGCACAGGACCTCGTGCTTAAGCTTTCAGCCCTCGAGAATGAGAGGGATGAAAAACGGAAGGAAATGGGCAATCTTTTCCAAGAGATGCAAGCAATTAGGAAAAGAATGACAGGGGTTGAAAGTGAATTGCATGGTTTGGATGATGAGATTTCTGGTATTGAACAAAAGCTGGAATTGTATAAAGACTTAGATGATCAAACTCAATCACAGGCTAAGACTCAGGCGAAACCACAAGATCCTCCTACTCTACCATCTGCGAACTCGGAAGACGATTTTCATAATAAAGATTCCTCAGTCATAATAGAAACACCAACAAAGCATGATGCGACGAGCAAACACGACCGTTATTCAAATGTACGAATTGAAACTCAGTTAACAGATCCATTAACCTCGCTAGAAAGAGATGAAATGAATGCTGAAAATCATCCTCCGACTAGAATGAATACATCATCATCAGTCATCGGCCAATTAAATATTGTCGAGCATCAAAAATCATCTTCGGATAGATCTGCATCTGCAACAAAACATAAAGCCACAACAATTGATTCATTTTTCAATACAAATGTCTCGAATAAAAATGAAATAAATCAGGTTTCACAAAAACCAAAAGAAAATATTACTACAAATCATACGATTCCGTCAGAAAGGAGCGATGATACCAATAATTTAAGTTTTTACTCGAATGACCAAAATCATATTGGTAAGTCGTCTACACACCCTCATGGTGGAAACACTTTGGCACCTCCAAATTCCTTTTTTGGTGTTGCCAGTGCACAGAATATACAGCAGCATTCTCGCAACAATATGCAATCTTTTGCTAGTAATGAATATCCTTGGTCGAAACAGCTAATGCAGCTTCTTCAAAACATGTTCCGTATCGAATCCTTCCGAGATCATCAAAAAGAAATTATTAATTGTACCCTATCTGGAAAAGATGTATTTGTTATTATGAGAACAGGTGGAGGAAAGTCATTGACGTACCAACTTCCTGCAGTTATAGAAGGACGGTATAGTGGACATTCATCTAAAATTACTTTAGTCATCTCACCGTTGCTCTCATTGATTCATGATCAAGTTGAGCAAATGAATCAATTCGTGGCAAATAGTGCACTTTCATTTACATCTGGAATAGGTAATGCGGAACATAATAAAAGATGGGCTCAAGTAAGAGATCCAAACTCAGGTATATGCATGATATTTGTTACTCCAGAAAAAGTTAGTAAATCAGGAAAACTTCGAAGTGAGTTGGAAAAACTATTTGAACAAAATAGATTAGGACGATTTGTAATTGATGAATGTCATTGTGCTTCACAATGGGGTCATGATTTTAGACCTGACTATACAAAGTTAGGGCTTTTGAAAACTCATTTTCCGAGCATTCCATTGATTGCTGTAACAGCAACTGCTTCTGATAAAGTTAGGGAGGATTGTTGTCGAATTCTCAGGTTGGGGACAAATTACCAATTTTTCAGAAGTACTGCAAACCGACCTAATTTAACTTACTCCATAATGGAAAAGGGTGATGGGAAGGGAAAAGTCGTTTCTCAAATTGCAGATTATATCAAGGAGAAACATAGTGAAAATGCAGGGATTATATATACATTTTCTAGAAATGAAGCGGATGATGTTGCTGATAAATTATGTGATTATGGCATTGTCGCAAGGAGTTATCATAGTAGCATTTCAGGAACACAAAAGGAACAGACACATAGATCGTGGATGAAAAATCAGACTCAAGTTGTTGTCGCTACAATTGCGTTTGGTTTAGGAATTAATAAACCAGATGTACGATTTGTTCTCCACCACAGTCTATCAAAAAGCTTAGAAAGTTATTACCAAGAATCGGGAAGAGCTGGGAGAGACGGCAAGCCAGCTGATTGTGTTCTTTACTATTCTGCAAAAGATGTACCCAGAATGCTTTGTATGATTCATGGCGAAAGCAATGAAGGCTCATTCTGGAGTATGGTCCGGTACGCTCAGACAGCAGGAAAAGATTTGATCTGTAGAGACATGATATTACGAGTGCTCGGTGAAGTTAGAACTGAGAGAAACGAATCTGATCTTGAAGATCATAAAAATGAAACTACTGAAGCAAGGGATGTTACAGTTCATGCAAAAACTGTTATTCAGCTTGTATTCAACTCAGTCGAATCAGGGAGAAAAACTGACAAAGTCACTTTAAACCAATTAATCACAGCATGGCGGTCAACATCAAAAAACGTACCAAATTGGTAAGTTAAGAGAGCATTAAATCATGGACGAATATGTGTTACCAATTCAGGTTTTTTTCTTTTAGCGTGAGAATAAATAGGCCAGGGTCTGACTTGAACAAAGATGAGTGCGAACGTTTAATTGTGTCATTGCTTTTGGAGGATATTCTGCATCCAAAAATCATGTTTACAGCCTATAAGTAAGTATTTCTACCATTAGAAAGCCCTTTTCGCATTCCTCCAATTTTTTAAATCCAAATAATTTGCATGTTCTTTTCCTTCTCGTTTTCTCCTCAGCTCCACTATGTACATAGTTCCTGGTCCCAAAGCTGAGCCATTTCTTCTTAGCACTAGAGCATGTGTCAACGTGCGTTTTCCAAAACGTAAAGGAAAAGCAAGTATATCAAAGCAGAAAGCAGCAAAAACCAGCACCACAAAGAAAGTAAAAGCAGGTGGAAAAACAAAAGAGGATGACGGAGGCTGGATATCTACAAACAAGAAAGGAACTTCCGCCACTAAGAAAGGAAAAAAATCAAAAGGAGTGAAAGGTTCCACAAATACTAAATCTACTTCTTCTAGTATAAAACGAGATCGATCAAAAAAGACTGTGGCAAATAGTAGAGTTATTGAATTGTTAGTTTCATCCTCAGATGAAGAAGAGATAATAAATATGACAAAGAAAAAGAAACCTCGTCTGGAAAGACTTCGATCAAAACAAGAGGATGACGAAGATTCTAGTGACTTTGGATTTTAATTTTGAATACCTTAATACTATTTTTGTAATTGTAAAGATGGTTATGTTCAAGGTATGGTTTCATATATTTGTATAAACAATTGTACATAGAATATAGAAATTTATTTTGGAGTAATTCTTAGTGCAGCATAAAATTTTCAATCTATGTACACTGGATTTCTTTTCGGAGAAGTGATAAACATCATGAATAGGAATACCAACATCTCGACTTCTTATGAACGTAGTAGAGTAATACAGACACAGAAGAGAACGATAGAAATAACGAAATAAATATCATCACCGGTAGGTGTCGTAAAGGTTTCATACTTTTCATTGACCAATAGAGCTGCAACGAAAATCAATAGAAGATTAGTCACTAAAGACTGTTTATTGAATCCTCTCTCCATTGTGGAATTATCCCCAGAAGAACTGGTAACAGCAGCTTTGGCATTGGCTTTTGCTTCGGCCCTAGCCATTCTAGAGAGACTGGCACCTTCCTTACTCCATTCTTTCAATTTTCCTTTAAAATCGTTAATAGAAGAATACTTCTTTTTCTTCATTATATCTTTGAGTTCCTGTGAAATACGCTCGAAGCATTTTGGTCCTTCAATCCAATGACATGTTCCAACTTGAATAGCTGAAGCTCCAACTAAGATCATTTCAAAAGCATCTTGACCAGAACTTATTCCACCAACACCCACAACATCAATGGATGGATCAAGATAATGACGCATTTTGTGCACATTCGCCAAGGCAGTATGTTTCACTGCTGGACCTGAGAGACCCGCAAATCCCCCTTTCGATGCAATGACAGGCATCTCTGCATGAAAATCCACGGCGAGTGCATTTCCAACGGTATTAATAGACGCTACGTATTTGATACAATCTTTGTATTTGTTCAAGATGGTAGCTGCCGTTTCAAAATGGGGTGTATCAAAATAAGGAGGCATTTTGACACCTAAAGGCACCGTAGCACCTTTTTGCTCTTTGTATAGTTTCGAAACAACGTCCAATACTTGCTCCATTTGAGGGAAATCAAAACCAATAATTGGTTTTCCAATAATATTTGGGCATGCTAGATTTAGTTCCACAGCTGCAATGTTTGCACCATTTTGTTTTTGTTCAAATATCTGTGTCAACATGACAATATTCTCCTCCAACGTTTTTCCGGAAATGCTCACCATGTAGGGTTTTCCAGAATCCCCCATAACTTCCGCAATCGTTGTTTCTTTGATGTAATATTCTATTCCAGAATTAGGCAAACCCTCCGAATTTAAACTTGCTTTCACAGACGCTTCAGGACTATGCCATGTTCTAGGAAGGGGATTTCCTGTTTGAGAATTGAGAGTGGCAGATTTTGCCAAGACTGCTCCTGAAGCTGATTTGGCAATTTTAGACATGGCGGCGGAAGATCCAGTTCTAGGACCGGAAGCATTGTAAATACAATTTTCGAGCTCAATAGATGCTACAGTGGTACTTAGTGATACATTCATTTTGGTTGTTGGAAAGAAAGTTTTCAAGAAATAATGATGGAGTTTGACGGAATGGATTTTTTATAAGTTTTGACAGAAGCAAAAATAATGAGAAAAGAACTATTTGTGATGGCATCTCTTTGGCGATGGATGGAGGAAGATCATTCGTATGATTCATAAATAGAATCAGCAGTACAATATCTATCCTATTTATTTATTTGATTGGTGTCACACATCAATGGCATGACTGGTTTGGATATCTTCTTAAAGCTGCTATTCAAATTTACGTATCGTATGTATACATTGTAGAAAAAGGATCGAAGTTCCTTGGATTGATTTCTACCTATGGAGGTACGCAGATCTTACTGGGCATGCCCGCGCCGAGAAGCATCAAACAGCAGCTTATAAAATTCGCAACTAGCTAACCCTAACCCTAACCCTAACCAAGTTTCTAACCGTTAGAACTGTGATTCGACGCTGACCACATTCCAACGTACAACCATCCTACAAGAATAAAGTGAGAAAACTTGAAGTTGAGTGAAAATGCTCCCTATTATCGTAAGTAGAATAATACCAAAGTGTTCATACTCCAGATGCATTGCATCCAACTCCCATATTTTTCCTCCACCTGTCTTTTCTATCCGCCAAAAAAACCTCCAAAGGATATTCATTCATTCATCCTTCCAACTAAATTGATTCATTGATAGATTCAAGAGCTTATTTTCTACCCAACAATGTCAAGGAAGGAAAGTGATAAGACGCGAGTACACTCCTTCGCCTTTGAATTCCCCACGAACGCCCCCTCCCATATCCTCACCAGTGATGGATTAGAAAACATTGCCACACACAAATATGTCGGTGGGACCTATACGTACCTAGATGACTTTTTACAACCCATGTGGACCTATTTGACATCCTTACTCCCCATGTGGATCGCTCCTAATATGATTACCACGATTGGCGGTATGCATTGTCTTTTTGTGTATTTGATCTTATGGAAAGTTAGTCCGAATATGGATGAGAATGTTTCGGTACCGGATGGTCTACTTGTCTTATCAGCATATTGCACATTTGTGTATTATACGTTGGATTGTATGGATGGGAAACAGGCAAGGAGGACGAACACATCTTCACCTTTAGGTCAATTATTTGATCATGGGATGGATTGTTTTTGTAACATTTTTCATCCAGCAACAGTAGCCTCGTATACTATGATTGGAGGGACCTATTCTTATTTTAAAATTATGAGTTCCCTTCAATTTGCCTTTTTTACGGCGCAATGGGAAGAATATTATACTCATGTACTCCCTCATGGGTGTGGAAAATTATTTGGTGTGACGGAGGTAAATTATGGGGTGGCCTTGCTTTCCTTAGTCAATGCATTTATTAATCGTGAGGTATTTTGGTTACAATCTCTTCGATATTCTCTCCCGGGTGGTGCTGTGTCGATACTTCAAATGCTGCCATATCAAAGTCAAGTACAGGCTGTTCTAGATTTACAAACCAATGAATTTGGAGCGAATGCATGGTTTCTACTTCTATCCTCACAATGCTTCCTATCCTTTTTTCGGACCTTACCACATTGTCCTACGTTAGCTGAAAAACTATCCGCCATGTCCAAATTGTTTTCACCCTTGGCCCTCGCTTGCCTACCCTTCCTTGTTCCATTTCACTTGGTACAAAACAATACACGTCTCATCTCCATTGCCATGGGATTAATGTTTGATCTCATCACCAAAAAAATGATTGTTTTTAGTATGGCCAAGATGAGCTTTGCTATGTTGCAATTTGATATTGTACCCTTTTTGTTTTTAACGGTTTGCATGCGGAATAATTACTTTTGTGATTCTTCGTTCGTTTCAAATCATCCTGTATCATCCTTCCTTTGTGATGCGGATCAAAGTCAATCGGAAGAGTGGAATGTTAGGATTATGATAGGTCTTTGTTTATGGCATTTATATCGATTAAGCCTATGGTGCCGACTTGCTATTTTACAAATTACTAAACGATTGGATATTTATTGCTTTACCATCAAACCAAGAACAAAGAAGGAATAAAGATTAAAAAAGAATAATAATAATAATAAGGTTACTCTGCAAGGCAACGTGTGTCAGAATTTTAATTCACATATGCTTCAATCATGCTGGACTGAATAAAGATGTTGGAGACAATGTTTGTGAATGTTCATCTTGGAAGAAATATCCCAATAACAATATGCATTTGTCAACAATCTCATCCCTATTTCATATTTTATTCTCAAAGAAATCAAAGTTGTCTGTTTTGAATGTACTACGAATTACGTACAAGAATAAATATTCGGTACACCGTCCATCGAAAAAATAAAATACAGACGCAAACGAACAAACAAACTCTTCTCAAAGAAGTCCAGAAAAAATGTCATGGGAAAGAACACGGAGCATTCCCTGGTCTAGGGTACAGCAGGAAGTGAATGAAACTCCCGAGGCACAGCGAGAACGAATTTGGAAAGAAATGAGACATGAACGAATCCAAAACGAAGAACAAGAACAAATACATCAAGGGGTAACCACTACATCAGAGATGAATCAAAAAACCTTTCAAGATAATAGAAAAACAAACATGTTTGGTTTGAAAGGACAACCATTTGTTATGGGTGATTGTTTTAAGCAGGCTTTGTTTGGTACCACCTTGGGTTCTATAACTGGTGCTGCCTTTGGTTTTATGGATGGTATGCGTCAAGCTGGTGAATCCTCCGTTTTGAAAAAGGCATCAAATAGTGCGAAAGGGAAATTCTTATTTCAGGGTACTACTCGAAGTGGAATGATGTTTGGGGCGTTTTTTGGAGGCTTTCATACTGTGAGTATCGAAAAAATTCACCAATTTTTTGTAAAAAAGTTTTTTTCGACGTTTTATAAGCTAATTGTTTTCTCCATTCTTGCAATTATTATTTCTTTGATAAAGGTGCGATATGGCATACGAGTTCTCGCTGATCCAGGAGAATATTCAGAGATTGCTATTGCTGGTGCAACTTCTTTAGGTATCATGATGGCAAAACCAACGACCAGAGCATCTTTGCCTTATGCTTCAATGCTAGTCCTTATGGATGGAGTCAATACTTACATGAACGAAGTCTAATTTATTTTTCAAGTTATGTTTTATCACTCTTCTAGTCCTTTAATATTGACATTGATACAAGCCCTTTTTGTAAAACTATTATATTACCGTTTGTTTACAGTAATATGATCCTTTTGATACCACATAAAAATTCTTAAGGACCAAATTTATTGAAGTGGAGGGAGAATATCTTCTGTCTAAATTGAAATTCGTGAAAAGATATGACTAGTGTCCATTCTCTTTAAAAATATCTAACATGAAAGAAGAATTATTTCTACTACTACATCTTAGTGAATGAGTATCGAAAGTTGCGTATGGTGGAAACCAAAGATGAGGCTGAACCTTATATATAACACAGAACCTTTCTTGAGCGTTAAGTTAGGTAGATTGGAGAAGTTCGATCTTCAATGCTTCATTTTTATAATGAAATAATCATCAAGAAAATAAATCTACCAATAATGTACAAAAGAACTAGATTTACTCCTTGGAAAGAACATGAGTGTCATTTTATTCATGTGTTT
>Ga0209092_10003767_pt1 | contig 12939 bp, 10 predicted proteins | sample FraStrMetagenome_FD_187446 | JGI IMG/M metagenome (GOLD analysis project Ga0209092, IMG submission 187446) | Marine eukaryotic phytoplankton communities from Arctic Ocean - Fram Strait ARC3M Metagenome (SPAdes) (version 2) | ecosystem: Environmental > Aquatic > Marine > Oceanic | place: Fram...
GAAATTCCAAAATCCTTGCAAGCTGACTTTAAAGGCTATATCAAAAGCACTATTCAAGCGTCAGAGCAGGCCCTAAAAGCCATTAATGAGCTCGATGAGCTTCTAGAGACGGGTTTTGCAGGTCAAGAAGTGAAGTTTGTACAAAAACTTATCCGTGAGCTAGACGCAAAAGAGCAGAAAGTTGACAAGAAAGAACGCAAACTTCGACATAACCTGTTTAATATAGAAAATGATTTACCCCCAATTCATGTAATGTTTCTCTACAACATTATCGATAATATTGGCGAAATTGCAGATACCGCAGAAAGTGTTGGCAACCGCTTAGAACTTCTAATCGCTAAATAATTTATTTTCGGAATTAAATATCATGGAACTATTCACTGAGTATGGCACCCTATTAATTCTTTTAGCAGGGTTATTCGGGTTTTTTATGGCTTGGGGCGTAGGTGCAAATGACGTTGCCAACGCCATGGGTACTTCTGTTGGGTCTAAAGCACTGACCATTAAGCAAGCAATCTTAATTGCTATGGTGTTTGAGTTTGCCGGTGCTTACTTGGCTGGGGGTGAGGTAACCTCTACCATTCGTAAAGGTATTGTTGATTCAGCTATTTTTGCTGAACAACCCGACTATCTAGTATTTGGTATGCTCTCGGCACTACTAGCCGCAGGCACCTGGTTGATGGTTGCGAGTATTATGGGCTGGCCGGTATCAACCACTCACTCAATCGTTGGCGCTATTGTAGGCTTTGCGGCAGTTGGGGTTTCTGTAGATGCTGTTAACTGGAGTAAAGTTAGCACCATCGTAGCGAGCTGGGTAGTATCACCGGTACTTGCAGGCACAATGTCATTTGCGCTATTCCGAAGTGTTCAGCGACTTATCTTAATTCATGATAATCCCTTTGAGCGCGCCAAAAAGTACGTTCCTTATTATATGTTCGCTGTGGGCTGGCTAATGGCTATGGTGACCATGCTTAAGGGCCTTAAACATGTGTTTAAAGATATAGGTATTAAATTTAGCTTCATTGAAACAGCAATGGTTGCGGCTATGTTTGGTATCTTAGTTGCGGCTCTTGGGACTTACCTACTCTCAAAAGTACAGCGCGATGAATCACTTGAAGAAAACGATCGTTTTGCCAATGTCGAAAAAGTATTCGCCGTATTAATGATCTTTACCGCCTGTAGCATGGCGTTTGCTCACGGATCTAATGATGTAGCCAACGCTGTCGGCCCCCTAGCGGCTATCGTCAGTGTGGTTAGCTCGGGCGGTGATATTGCAGCCAAGAGTATTATGCCAAGCTGGATTCTCCTATTAGGTGGGGCAGGTATTGTTGTCGGCTTAGCCACCTATGGCTTTAAAGTGATGGGAACCATAGGCCGAAAAATTACCGAGCTTACACCAAGCCGTGGTTTTGCCGCCGAACTAGGTGCTGCCGCTACTGTAGTATTCGCGTCTGGCACAGGCTTGCCAATTTCTACTACTCACACACTGGTGGGAGCAGTTTTAGGTGTTGGTCTAGCACGGGGTATTGGTGCCCTTAATCTGCGCATGGTAGGTTCTATCTTCTTATCTTGGGTGGTCACATTGCCCGCAGGTGCAGCCTTATCGATTCTATTCTTCTTTTTCTTTAAAGGTGTTTTTCTTTAGAGAACTTTAATTTTAGGCAGATGCTTCTACTAAGGTGCATCTGCCTTTGATTTTAGCGACCTTAAGCTAACTTTCTCTCACTGTAGTACCCAGTCATATCCTCCAGCCCTAGAGGCACTATTTTTGGCGCATTTCCCGCGGTTCCAAAGGCTTGGTAGCGCGCCACTGCAATATCTTTCATAACGGCTATGGTTTCTTTTAAGTAGGCACGAGGATCAAATGCGGTTGGGTTTGTGGCTAAGAATTGGCGAATTATTCCCGTAGATGCCAAGCGTAAATCCGTATCTATATTAATCTTGCGTACCCCATGCTTAATTCCTTCGCAAATTTGCTCAACAGGGACACCGTAGGTTTCAGGAATTTCACCCCCATATTGATTAATAACGGTCAACCATTCTTGAGGCACTGAAGAGGAGCCATGCATCACTAAATGCGTATTGGGGATTTTTTGGTGTATTTGCTTGATGCGATCAATTGCCAAAATGTCCCCTGTGGGTGGACGGCTAAATTTATAGGCACCATGGGAAGTGCCACAGGCAATCGCCAGCGCATCAACGCCTGTCTTGCTAACAAAGTCAGCCGCTTCTTCGGGGTCTGTTAACATCTGCTCTTGGCTGAGAACGCAGTCTGCCCCCACGCCGTCTTCTTCCCCTGCCTGCCCGGTTTCTAGTGAGCCCAAACAGCCCAGCTCTCCTTCAACCGATACCCCACAGGCATGGGCCATCTCAACCGTCTGGCGGGTAACCGCGACGTTGTAATCATAGCTTGAGGGGGTTTTACCGTCTTCCATTAATGAACCATCCATCATCACCGAGCTAAACCCTAGCTGAATAGAACGCTGGCAAACAGCAGGACTAGTGCCGTGGTCTTGATGCATGCAAACAGGAATATGCGGCCATTCTTCTATAGCGGCTTGAATTAGATGACGGAGAAACGGCGCGCCTGCATATTTTCGCGCACCGGCCGAGGCCTGAACAATCACCGGACTTTGGGTCTGATCAGCCGCGAGCATGATTGCCCGCATCTGCTCTAGATTATTAACATTAAATGCTGGAACGCCATAGTTATTGTCTGCGGCGTGGTCCAACAGCTGTCTCATTGTGATCAGTGACATGGCCTCTTTCCTTGTAGGTTAATTGCATTCCTTGCAATCCAGTTTTTTATCTCATATTAGTCGCTGGACGCTCGCGTCTTGAGCAGGGCTACGGCAGGCAATTCTTTACCTTCCACATATTCTAAAAATGCACCCCCACCAGTAGAAATATAGGATACTTGGTCGGCTATTTCATACTTATCGACTGCCGCCAAAGTATCTCCGCCACCAGCAATTGAAAATCCAGCACTTTCTGCAATGGCCAGGGACAGTGTTTTTGTGCCCTCAGCAAACTGATCAAATTCGAATACGCCCACGGGACCGTTCCAAATAATAGTACCTAAAGTTTTAATCATTTCCGCCAATTGGCTTGAAGACTTGGGCCCAATATCAAAAATCATGTCGTCAGACTCGACATCTTCCACCGCAATCACTCGCGCTTCGGCAGTTTCAGAAAATTCTTTACCCACAACTACATCGGTTGGCAGAGGAATATTAACCTTGCTCATTAACGCCTTAGCCGCAGGAATAAGATCCGGCTCATACAGTGACTTGCCCACAGGATAACCCGCGGCCGCCAAGAATGTATTGGCAATGCCGCCGCCCACAATAAGCTGGTCTACTTTGTCAGCTAGGGTTTCCAAAACCATCAGTTTGGTTGAAACCTTGGAGCCACCGACGATCGCCCCCACAGGTTCAGCCGGTGTAGCCAAGGCTGTTTCCAGCGCATTAAGCTCGTTAGCTAACAGCGGTCCAGCGCAGGCAACCGGAGCAAATTTCGCGACGCCATGGGTTGAGGCTTGGGCTCGGTGAGCCGTACCAAAGGCATCCATCACATAGATATCACAGAGCTTGGCATAGGCCTGAGACAAAGCGTCATCATTAGCTTTTTCACCTTTGTTAAAGCGCACATTTTCCAGAAGGGCAATTTGCCCCTTCGGCACTTCAAAGTCATTAGACCAGTCAGTGATTAACTGTACCTCGATGCCTAACTTACTACTCAGATCGTTAGCCACTGGCTGAAGACTATATTGGGTCTCAAACTGCCCCTCTGTAGGACGACCCAAATGAGACATCAAAATAACCTCGGCTCCCTGATCAATCGCCATCTTAATGGTAGGTAAGGCCGCTCTAATACGCGCATCACTTGTCACCACACCTTCTTTAATGGGCACATTGAGGTCTTCACGAATTAAGACGCGCTTTTGGTTTAGGTCTAATTCGGTCATTTGTTTGATGTTCATTTTTGTCCTTGTTTTCAGTTAGGGTTTAAAAATTATTGTGGCACCGGCCAGCTGCGAAGCACATCTAGCATTCGATTGGCATAGCCCCATTCGTTATCAAACCAGATTAACACTTTAATTAATTTTTGCTGGCTGACTCGGGTTTGACTGGCATCGACAATGCCACTTCTGGGATCATGATTGAAATCACAGGATGCCAATGGCTCTTCTGTATAACCCAAAACACCGGCTAGGTCGCCCTTGGCTTCGCTAGCTAAAACCGCATTTACCTGATCTACATCAACAGTCTGATTAACCATTATTGATAAATCGATTACTGAAACATTGATAGTCGGCACTCGCATGGCCTGAGCCTGAAAGCGCCCCGCTAAGTCAGGCATTAGTCGATCGATACCCAGAGATAGACCCGTATCAACCGGAATAATCGAATTCATTGCTGCGCGGGTTTTTCGTAGATCCGTATGATGGTAGGCATCCAGGACAGGCTGATCATTCATTGCTGAGTGAATGGTGGTAATTACCCCACCTTCCACTGAGAAGTGCTGATTTAGCACATGAATAACTGGGATAACGCAGTTGGTGGAACAGGATGCACCAGAAATTATTTTTTCCGTACCTGTGAGCTCTGAATGGTTAAAGCCATAGACCACGGTGGCATCAACATCCGATTCAGCAGGTTGGGAAAACAGGACTCTTTTTGCTCCGCAATGAAGATGCTGTTCAGCGGTGTGCCTGTCGCTAAAACTACCACTACATTCCAAAACCACATCGACATCTAATTCCGCCCAGGGCAGTGCACTAAGATTTTCTTGATGCACAATTTGAATATGGTCGCCACACACAGTAAGTTTGTGGTCTTCACAGGTAACTTCACCCTTAAAACGACCATGAGTTGAATCATAGCGCGTTAAATGGGCAATAGTTTTGCTGTCGGCGGGCTCATTAATGGCCACAATTTTAATCTGACTCTGTAGCTCAGATTCATAGACCGCCCTTAATACTGAGCGGCCTATACGCCCATAGCCATTGATGGCTACGCGAATCATTAGCCTAGGCTCTCAATAACCTTAGACACAACATTTTCAACGGTAAAACCAAATTCTTTCATTAGTACATTCCCCGGTGCTGACTCGCCAAAACTAGTCATACCAACAACACGACCGTCTAAGCCAACAAATTTATGCCAGTAATCTGCATGCAAGGCCTCAACCGCTACTCGCGCTCTAATTGCTTTTGGCAATACAGATTCTTGATAGGCTTTGTCTTGTTCACAGAATATTTCTGCACAGGGCATGGATACCACATTAACGGCTATGCCTTTATCAGCTAGCTGGTCCGCAGCATTCATCGCTAACTCAACCTCTGAGCCGGTAGCAATCAAAATTGCCTGTGCATCGGAAGTTTTACGCAACGTATAGCCACCTCGGCCTACATTGCTCAACTGCTCATCTGAGCGCTTCATAGGTGCTAAACCCTGACGACTAAACACTAAGGCGCTTGGTCCGTCATTGCGCTCAATGGCACTTTTCCAGCTAACCGCTGATTCAACCGTATCACAGGGGCGCCAGGTATGAAGATTTGGCGTAGCACGCAAGGCGCTCAGTTGCTCAACTGGCTGGTGAGTTGGGCCATCTTCGCCTAGACCAATCGAATCATGGGTGTAAACAAAGATGCTTTGTTGCTTCATTAGCGCAGCCATACGAACTGCATTGCGCGCATATTCCATAAACATCAGGAAGGTAGCGCCATAGTTAACAAACCCACCATGAAGTGCAATACCATTCATAATGGCACTCATACCAAATTCACGGACGCCGTAATATAGGTAGTTGCCATTAGCATTGTCGCCACTAATGTCTTTGCACCCTGACCAGATTGTCAGGTTTGATCCCGCCAAATCAGCAGAACCCCCGAGCAACTCAGGAAGAAGAGGGCCAAACTCATTAAGACAATTTTGCGAGGCCTTACGCGAAGCCACCTTTTCCATTTTATCCTGGCATTCACGGATATAAGCATCGGCTTTTTCACTGAAATCTGCGGGCAACTCACCGCTAGTTCGGCGGGCAAACTCTTCTGCTAATTCCGGGTATTCTGACTGATAGGCTGCAAACTGCTCGTTCCAAGCAGACTGCTCGGCTTGACCTTTTGCGACCCCGTTCCACTCAGAATAGTATTCATCAGGGATTTCGAACGCATCGTATTTCCAACCTAACTGCTCGCGGGTTAAGGCAATTTCTTCAGCACCAAGAGGTGCTCCATGACAGTCTTCTTTACCCTGCTTGTTAGGCGAACCAAAACCAATCACTGTTCTACAGCAAATCAAGGTTGGCTTATCAGAGGCCTGCGCCTTTTTAATCGCCGCATCAATAGCCTCAGAATCATGGCCATCAATAGCCGGAATCACCTGCCAGCCGTAGGATTCAAAACGCGCTGGAGTGTCATCAGTAAACCAGCCGCCATCACCATCAACACCGGCAACATCGCCATCAATAGAGATACCATTGTCGTCATAAAAGGCAATTAGCTTACCCAGCTTTAATGTACCCGCTAGTGAACATACCTCATGAGAGATACCTTCCATCAAACAGCCATCACCAAGGAATGTGTAAGTATTATGATCAACCAGATTATGACCTGGCTTATTAAACTGTGCGGCCAAGATTTTTTCAGCCAGCGCCATACCCACGGCATTACTGACGCCCTGACCCAATGGCCCGGTGGTAGTTTCAACACCTGGCGCATAACCATATTCAGGATGACCTGGTGTTTTTGAATGCAATTGGCGGAAGTTCTTTATTTCTTCAATCGGTAAATCATAGCCCGAAAGATGCAACAGCGAGTAAAGCAACATGGAGCCATGGCCGTTGGATAGCACAAAGCGGTCTCTGTTGACCCATTCCGGATCTGATGGATTATGTTTTAAATAATCTCTCCACAGTACTTCGGCAATATCTGCCATACCCATTGGGGCGCCCGGATGACCACTATTAGCCTGTTGAACAGCATCCATACTAAGGGCACGAATAGCATTTGCAAGGTCTCGACGTGAGGCCATGAATTTCACTCCTGAAACGGAAAATTTGGTAGAGGTATTGTCTCCTAGTCAGCCGTTTCAGTAAACCAGAAATCATTATTTAAACCTATGAATTTGCAAAAAATTTAGCCAATAGCTACCACATCAAAATATTTTTATATAAAAATATTTTGATGGAACAGGGCCGGTATGCTAAAATCGCTTAATATGTCAGCAAATACTCAGATTACTAGCACCTATGATCAAACTGCCCCGCAAGCAGTTGGCGCCATCGGCATCCTTTGTAAGGCCGCAGGCGACCCTTTGCGCATACAAATACTCAAAGTACTGCAGCAAAATGCCTATGGGGTACTAGAGCTTTGCCAGATATTTGATATTCGCCAATCTGCCATGAGCCATCATCTGAAAATACTGTCCAATGCTGGACTAGTCGCTTCTCGACGCGAAGGCACAAGTATTTTTTATCGACGCAACCCACTCAATCCAGATATTGACCTGCAGTCGGTTCAAAAAGCTTTATTTCAAGCGATAGACAAGGCCTCTGTGGATTCTGAGGTTGCCGATCGGCTAGCAGATATTCATTTAGAGCGCGCTAATGCCTCGGTAGAATTTTTTAATCGCAACGTGTCACTGTTTGAGGAAAATCAGGATCTAATTGCTGGCTGGTCGGACTACGGCGATAGCGTAGAAAGCCTTTTAGATAGCTCCGCAGAGTCCACAAAAACGGCATTAGAAATTGGCCCTGGTTATGGTCAGTTCCTAAAAAAACTTTCCCTAGCCTTTGATCAGGTGATTGCACTGGATAATAGCGCCGAAATGTTAGAGCAGTGTGAACAGCGCAGTAAAAAGCAAGGACTCACTAATATTCGCTTTCAGCATGGCGATACCTTTTCTGCCATCGATAAGGGTATCAGTAGTGATTTTATTTCATTGAATATGGTGCTACATCACAATCCTACGCCGGGCGATATTATTAAACACTGTGCTGAATTGCTTAACGACAACGGCGTTTTGCTAATTACTGACCTCTGCGCCCATGATCAAGACTGGGTTAAGCAATCCTGTGGCGACCTTTGGCTGGGCTTTGATCCACAGGAAATCACTGACTGGGCCCAGCGCGCTAATTTAGCCGAGGGAAATAGTTTATTTCTCACCCAGCGCAATGGATTTCGAATTCAGGTGCGCCAATTTAAAAAAACTCCACATATAGAAATTTAATCAAGGATTTTTAATGTCTACTTATAACGTATTTACATCAGAATCAGTATCTGAAGGCCATCCAGACAAAATGGCGGATCAAATTTCTGATGCTGTTCTAGATGCCATCATTGCCGACGACCCCCATTCAAGGGTTGCCGTGGAAACCATGGTCAAAACCGGCATGGCGATTATTGCCGGTGAAGTACGCACTAAAACCTACGTGGACTTAGAGCAAATTGTACGCGATGTGATCACTGATATTGGCTATGACCATTCAGATAAAGGCTTCGACGGTAATTCCTGTGCGGTGATCAACGCCATTGGTAAGCAATCTTCGGATATTGCACAGGGTGTTGATGAGGCAGAAGATAAAGATATAGGCGCTGGTGATCAGGGCTTAATGTTTGGTTATGCCAGCAATGAAACCGAGGTGCTTATGCCGGCACCCATTTTCTATTCTCATCGCTTAGTCGAGCGTCAGGCTCAATTAAGAAAGAGTAATACACTGCCATGGCTCCGCCCAGATGCCAAGAGTCAGGTCACATTGAGATATGATCAGGGTGTCCCTGTTGCCGTCGATGCCGTTGTATTATCTACTCAGCACTCACCGGATATCTCGCAAAAAGATTTACAGGCGGCCGTTCGCAGTGAAATAGTCGATCATGTACTACCTGCAGAATGGTTGCACGAGGGCACTCAATACCACATCAACCCAACCGGCAACTTTGAAATCGGTGGGCCAATGGGTGACTGTGGTCTAACGGGGCGAAAAATTATTGTCGATACCTATGGCGGCATGGCACACCATGGTGGCGGTGCTTTTTCTGGCAAGGATCCCACTAAAGTAGACCGATCAGCGGCTTATGCTGGGCGCTATGTGGCGAAGAATATTGTCGCAGCGGGTTTAGCTGACCGCTGTGAAATTCAAATTTCCTATGCCATCGGTGTATCAGAGCCTACCTCTATCAGTATCAATACTTTTGGTACAGGAAAGCTGTCTGATGAAAAAATTGTAGAACTCGTTCGCGAACAATTTGATTTGCGCCCGAGAGGATTAATCGAGATGCTCGATCTACGCAAGCCAATTTACCGTAAGACTGCTTCTTATGGGCATTTTGGCCGCACCGAATCAAGCTTCACATGGGAAAAAACTGATCGAGCAGCGGCGCTTAAAAAAGCACTGTAGCTAATAGACACATTAAAGGTAACCAATATGACCGTATTAAAGTCCGTAAAAAATAGCGCGCCATTCACAGATTATAAAGTGGCTGACATCAATTTAGCTGAGTGGGGTAGAAAAGAAATCTCTATTGCTGAATCAGAAATGCCTGCACTGATGGCACTTCGCAGCAAATACCATGCTGAGCAACCACTAGCTGGCGCAAGAATTTTGGGCTGTATCCATATGACCATCCAAACCGCAGTACTTATCGAGACTCTAGAGTCTCTAGGTGCAGAGGTTCGCTGGACGTCTTGTAATATTTTCTCAACTCAGGATCACGCTGCAGCCGCTATTGCAGCCAACGGCACACCGGTATTTGCTTGGAAAGGTGAAACTGAAGAAGAGTATGACTGGTGCCTAGAACAGCAGGTATTAAAAGATGGTGAGCCATGGAATGCCAATATGATCCTTGATGATGGTGGCGATCTGACTTCGCTTTTACATCAGAAATATCCTCAAGTATTAGAGCATGTGCATGGCGTCACTGAAGAAACCACCACGGGTGTTCACCGTCTTTATGAAATGCTTGAAGCCGGCGAACTAAAAGTACCTGCTATCAATGTTAATGACTCCGTCACTAAGTCAAAAAATGACAACAAATACGGCTGTCGTCACAGCTTGAATGATGCGATTAAGCGCGCTACTGATCACCTATTATCAGGTAAGAAAGCACTGGTTATTGGTTATGGTGATGTGGGTAAGGGCTCCGCTCAATCACTGCGTCAAGAAGGGATGATTGTTAAGGTGACTGAAGTGGATCCAATCTGTGCCATGCAGGCCTGTATGGATGGCTTCGAAGTAGTCTCAACCTACAATGAAGGTGATTTCAATCAAGGCGTGAACAAAGAGCTACTCGCCACTACCGACCTTTTGGTAACTACAACGGGTAACTACAACGTATGTGATTCTAGCGTTCTTGCTGCTATTAAAAGCGGCTGTGTAGTCTGTAATATTGGTCACTTTGATAACGAAATTGATACCGCTTATATGCGTGAAACTTGGCACTGGGAAGAAATCAAACCTCAGGTACACAAGGTTTACCGCAATCAAGAAAGCAATGACCACCTCCTTCTGTTAGCCGAAGGTCGCCTAGTTAATTTGGGTAATGCAACAGGGCACCCAAGCCGAATTATGGATGGCTCGTTTGCCAATCAGGTCTTAGCGCAAATCGAACTCTATGGTCGTGACTTTGCTAACCAAGATAAGGCTACTCAGGCTGAATTACTGGGTGTTGAAGTATTGCCAAAACATCTTGATGAAGAAGTTGCTGCCCATATGGTTGGTGGTTTTGGCGGTGTAATCACCAAGCTAACTCAGGCACAGGCGGACTACATCAATGTTACCGTTGATGGCCCATTCAAAAACGATAGCTACAAATACTAAATAAAACGGACTTTTTATGGCTACACAACCACATATTAGCTTTGAGTTTTTTGCGGCCAAAACTGAACAGGGGCGGCAAAAGCTGCAGCTCACCTGTGAAAAACTCAATCGCTATAACCCAGAATTTTTCTCGGTAACCTATGGTGCGGGCGGTTCTACCCGCGATACCACAAAACAGTTGGTATTAGATCTTCAGCAACAGGAATATCAAGCGGCACCGCATCTGTCTTTTGGTGGTGATAGCCAAGAAACAGTTCTCGGATTGATCAATGAATACCAGCAGGCGGGCATTTCAAACCTAGTGGCACTGCGTGGCGACCTACCCTCGGGCATTGGTGGCACCACACAGCTAGTGCATGCTAATGAATTAGTGGCACTGATTCGGGAAAAAACGGGTGACTACTTTGATATCAATGTCGCCGCCTACCCAGAAATTCACCCTGAAGCCGAAAGCTACAGTAAAGACATCTACTGGTTAGGCGAAAAGTTTAAGGCCGGTGCTAACCGCGCGATTACCCAGTATTTTTATAATCCTGATGCCTACTTTCAATTTGTCGAAAACTGTCAAAAAGCCGGCATCGACAAGCCCATCGTACCCGGGATTATGCCTCTAACAAACTTCCAGAACCTTCTGAGATTTTCTGAAAACTGTGGTGCAGAAATTCCACGCTGGTTGCAGTGGCAACTCAAAGAGCGCAAAGATAACCAGGAAGATTTAATTAGCTATGGTATCGAAATTGTAACCAATTTATGTGAAACGCTGATGGCTGGCGGTGCACCTGGGCTACATTTTTATACCATGAATCAGTGGCAAATTTCCGATAATCTCTGTCAAAATATCGGGCTGGAAAGCAACGGCTAATTCATGCGTATTCCCAGAGTTTATTCCCCGCAAAACATGGTCATTGGCGACTGCATCGAGCTTGAAGCCGGTCCAGCAAGGCATCTGACCTCAGCATTGCGAATGACATCTGGCCAGCTAATTACGCTGTTCAATGGTCAGGGGGGCGAATATGTTGCAGAGCTAGTCGAAGCTAAAAAGGGCAAGGCTACAGTTCGTATCACTGAGTTTGATAAGACCGATCGTGAATCGTCACTGTCTGTTCACCTAGCTATTGGTATTTCTCGTGGTGAACGCATGGATTGGATTGTGCAAAAAGCCACTGAGCTTGGCGTGAGTGAAATCACCCCCCTGTTCACCGAACGCTGTGAAGTAAAACTCAGCGGTGATCGACTCGACAAGAAGGTGAGTCACTGGCAACAGGTGGCTATTAGTGCCTGTGAGCAGAGTCAGCGCAACAGAGTGCCTCAAATTAATTCGCCCTTAAAATTAGACCAGTGGCAAACCCACTGTGACAGTTCACTTAAATTGGTGCTTCATCATCGCACTGAATCACGTCTCACCGACATGACTCAGCCCAGCGGGCAGATCGCAATATTAGTTGGACCCGAAGGTGGTCTTAGTGAACGCGAAATTGAACAGGCTATAGGCCAAGATTTCCAAGCGCTTGCGTTGGGTCCAAGAGTACTGCGAACCGAAACCGCGCCCTTAGCGGCAATCTCTATCCTGCAATCCCTTTGGGGAGATATGGGGTAGTGACAAACAGACTAGGTAATACAGATGCTAATTTTCTAGCGCCCGTTATTACCCTGTTTTTGCTGATTTCTCCCTCGACTCAAGCTAAAGACGACAGCCAAGCGCTAGGCACCATATACTGCGATGGCGGTATCCGTGGCATAGCCACGCATATTCAATCACCCCAAGGGGTTGACCCTAATCAATCCGTTATTGTGACTGCCGCGCATGTAATTTATAACCCACAAACCGACCAGCTATTTAACCAATGTCATTATCGACCGCAGAATAAGCGACTAAGCGGTATTGGCTTTGAAACCGTTTCTTCTCACAGCTACTCGGTAAATAATAAGGATAAAATTGCGCAAGCCGAAAGTGATATTGTTTTTATACAGCTCAAAAAAACAGCCCACCAGCCTAGGCTTAAGCTAGTGCAGGATTTTTCTAATGCAGAGTCAGAATTTTCTTTGATAAGTCCTGATTTAGACGGTTTTAAACAGACTAGATGTAACAAAATTAACCACCCCCATCTCAATAGCGAC
>Ga0209092_10003768_pt1 | contig 12935 bp, 9 predicted proteins | sample FraStrMetagenome_FD_187446 | JGI IMG/M metagenome (GOLD analysis project Ga0209092, IMG submission 187446) | Marine eukaryotic phytoplankton communities from Arctic Ocean - Fram Strait ARC3M Metagenome (SPAdes) (version 2) | ecosystem: Environmental > Aquatic > Marine > Oceanic | place: Fram...
GAAATAATTGTTTTGTGGTTTTTTGGACACAGTTTCTCATATGCTCAAATGTATCATCTTCGGTAAATTGTTGAACAACAGTATAAAGTTCATTAAATAATATTACACAAAACTCATCGTCGAATGATGTTTCCATATGCACATCATTGTACTTAATTAGATCTTCAATATCTGTTCCCATTGCTGTTAATTTGTAATAAATTATTAAATGATATAATGTATCAATTTTAAATTATATCATGTGGTGTAGGAATAAATATAAGTTATCGGGGATCAGAATTATCATCCATATCATCCGTATCGGCAACATCATCCATTTCATAATCACTGAAGTCGCTTAATGCTTCATCATAGGGTTGATTAGATACTATGGTAGAATTTATTTCAGAGTTTACATCATTTTCAGACATTTGATCAGATTCATTATTGTTATCGATTTCGCGCTGTGCAAGTTGGGCAAGTTGTGTGAGTTGTGTAAGAGGCGTGAGTGGCGGTAGTGGCGGTAGTGGTTCTTCTTGTCTATATATCAATGATTCTAAATTATCTGAATAAACAGACGGTGTATTCACAAAGGCGTTTTCGTAATCAGAAACTATACGTTCTCCTACAATAGTTAACTCTGCTTGATTTAAAAGTGCTTCAAGGGTAGATTCTATATTATTATTAAGGTGGTTGCTATTTTCAGCTTCATCATCATCATCATTCTCAGTGATCGAATTGATTTCACTATCGGCAAGACTAATGCTTGTTGAAGCATTAGTAGTTATTTCTCGTGGAGTAGTATCAATATTAGAAATTACATTTAATAAATTGGAATTGAAGGAATTGCTATTATGAAATATGCCGTATGGGGCCGCTGTATTATCCCATATTGGATTTCTACGTAGTCTAACAATTCGTCTACCGAAAGCAGGAGTTTCTTCGTTCACTTTTTTCAGTAAACTTATAACTATTCTCTTGTGCTTTAATCTAAACGCAGGATTATAGGAATATTTGCTATACATAAAATGAATCAACGTGTGGTCAAATCTTTCCGCCACTTTGTCTTGAGAAAATTCTGTATCAATGTTAATAGACGGCAGAACCCTTTGGTATTTGTCCACCATGTCCATAATTTCATCATATTTGTCATCATTATCCATTTCTTTCAAATTACATTTTATACTCTCATCGCGCAACACTGATTCATATTTATCTAATAGAGCGGTCATATCAAAATTAGATAAAAAATACATTTTAAATATTATAGGCACTTTCATGTCTGCCTTCAATATATGAAAGTAAATGTTATATAAATCGGTATTAGAAAAAACCAGATTTGTGTAAGGATTTTTAGCAACTTGTGGTTCTGAAAATAAGTCTGGTGCGTACACCAATCCATTTTGTATTAGACGGATCAAATCATGTATTCTAAATTTATAGAGTGTATTTCTCTGTATGATAGGAACAACAAATTTAGGGTGCTGTGTAGACAGTGGTTCTAAACATAAATCGCATTCAGATTCATAGTGTCTACATCTTTTTATCTTCACTATTTGAGACAACTTATAAAAACCAAACGCGGTTTTTTGTGCTAAAGAAAAGCAATTAAAAATTTCTTTCTTCTTCTCGATAGATATAAAAGGATTATTCTCAAACTCCTTCAAAAACTGAAACTTCATAGGAATAGTTACATTTTTATCTTTAAAATTGTTCATAAATGATTGATTTATGAAATCAATTTGAAGACCTTTATTTCTTGTTATATCCATATAGGCATCGAAAGTATCATAAAATAATGTATTTGGGAGTATCTTTTCTAATATTTGAAAAAAAATACTTGTTTCATGTAAAGTAATAGACATATTATATATTAACTGATATTTTTATTTATATAGATTTAAAAGTCAATGATATAATCTGATTTTCCGAGATCAGTATCTTTAATATGAGTAACATTATTTTCCATTTTAATATTAGCGTCGCCGCATGCGTCATCTGTTTTTTCCATGACACCAAACGCGTCATCTATCTTTTGTTGAATGTCATCATTTTCAATAGTGGCAACATTTTCTTTCATTTGTTCCAAATCAAGATATACTTGGAAAGCACTTGTACCATAATATCCTTCCTGGCCACACATAACATTTGCTGAAACACCGCGCATAATATCCACTTCGGCATGTCTCGCTGCTTTCAAGAACATCTCTGGGGTCTCCTCAAAGGAAGCTTTGGCAATGGGACCAATATCATCATTGTTAATTCCATGTCGGAAAATAGAGATGGGTTTGAATGAATATGCCATTCTATCACAAAGCATGGTCAAATGATGCTCATTAATATAGGTACCATCTGACTCAATCACTTCCGTCAGTTCATTATAAATACTTTGACGAGCCACTTCAATACCAAATACGTTGTACATTTCTACAATACTATTCGTATAGGTCTTCTTCGTATTTATATAGTCAAGGGCAAGAACATCAATCAAATTACTACCAACTGTATCCAGCACCCACGTGTCAACGCGATTATACTTACCGTCGCTATATTTAACTACATTGGGATCCTTACGAAGAAGCACCTTGTTAATATTCTTGATACCGCGCAATACAATATTATCCATCATGTTATCTTGGAAATTCTTTAGCAAATAGATTTCATCTGACTGATCAAGAGGATTCACATTTGAACCAAAGGCCTTCTTCTTGTTTTGAAGCATCTTATTGAGACGAATTCGGAAAACCAAATTATTTGAATTGTAATCTGTGTAAATACACGCCACTTCATTGTTGAAATGATTCTTAATCGCATAGTTTACATCCTCCATAGTAATGTTCTTCTCCAACATAGTTTCCTTGTGGATTTCCATACGGATAACCCACTTTGATTTATCAGCAGGAGATGATGCGCTATCAGGATTAAGTCCAGCACATTCGAGAAGCATATTTTCAAATTCTTTGAACTGATCAATGGATTCTTTGTCGTTTTCGACGAGAGTATTCAAATCATCGGGGTCGAAGCAAATTTCAATGGTTTCCACAATATCGCGAAGCTGTGTATGTTCAATCATATTGGAAAATACTTGCGCCTTTTCTCTGTCATGATTATCTTCGTCTTTCAAATAAATGGTTACTGATGGATTCTTGGTATTGTCAGACAAGGAAAGGATTTCCTCCACGCGCGGAACACCACGAGTTACATTAGACTTACTTGCTACACCAGCAAAATGAAATGTGTTCAATGTCATCTGAGTAGTAGGCTCACCAATACTTTGTGCAGCAATCATACCGACAGCTTCACCGGGAGCAATAATCGCCTTCTTGAAGAGATGTACAACTGTTTCCAGAAGCACAATCAACGATTTACGGTTAAACCGCTTTGACATAATAAGTTCTCTGGGCGACAGATAATAGTAATACATAATCTTGAACAACAAATTTGGCTTCGCATAATGAATCTTTTCAAGATCGTGAAATGCCTCATCAATCAGCTCGTATGCTTCATAAGGAGTAATATCCGTTCGAGAATTACTCTGAATATGTTGTTGACCTTGAATGTTGTCAATCACATGTGTAAACGCTACTGGAATATAAATCGTATCATCATTGCCGAATTTGTATACATTTTTTACCAAATTATCACGCTGCATAATCATGAAATCAATCATCTCCTTGTTCTTTTTCAAGAGCTCATCATTCTGCTTTTTCAATCGCGTAGCGCAGGTCGCAGTGAAACAACTCTTGAATATCTCATCCTTGCTGCTTGTAGAAGGCACATGAAAGTAACTGTAAATATCATCCAGCGACATTTTCACGAGAGGAATCTTCTGCTTCTCCACCTTTACAGTATCGAAAGCATCATCGCCATATTTGAATTGGACAATCTTGCCCTTGTTGTTTCTGGCGGACATATCATATTCGATTTTAATATCCTCCATACCCTTAATCAATCGACGTTGGATGTAACCAGTTTGAGATGTTTTTACTGCTGTATCAATCAGACCAGTTCTACCACCCATTGCATGAAAGAACAATTCCTCAGGAGTTAGTCCGCCAATGAAACTGTTTTCAACAAATCCGCGTGCGGTAGAACCATCGTCATATTTCGTGAAGTGAGGCAGGGTTCGGTCATCAAATCCATAAGGAATGCGTTTTCCCTCTACAGTCTGTTGACCGAGACAAACAATCATCTGTGAAATATTAATATCACTACCCTTTGAACCAGCATTTACCATAATAGCAAATCGGTTATCAGGAGACAGATTTTCCTTACCAATCTTAGAAGCAGAACCTTTGATATCGTCCAAAGATGAACTTACACGAGCCTCAAACTCCTCTTGATTCGGTCTACCCGTTTCATTTACGAAAGAACCCAGATGCGTATCTTGAACAATACTTTGTACAGCATCCTTTACTTCAACAATCTTATTCACAATTGTATCATATGTTGTCTTTTCAGTAATCAAATCACTAATACCAACACTATATGAACTGGTTTTCATATATTCTGTAACAATATTCTGAAGATCATCTACGAAAGCAGCAGATGCCATGTTTCCATAATCGTTACACACGCGCTGTAGAAGACCCTTTGTCGCGCCACCAAGAGTCGATTTACTCAATTGACCTCTCACAAAAGTGCCATTCTTAATTTCAAGAACCTTGTTCGATTTAGACTTGTCCTCATCATCATCAAGAGGTTTGATATTATACCTCATGGTAAGAGGAGGCACAATCTGACTCAAAACATTAAAACTGGAATTGGGTTTCTTGGGGTTTTTGAAAAGGGTATTCAAATCAGGCTTATCAAAAGCCATTAACAAATTCATTGTTTGTCTTGGATTAAAACTAATATTCTCCCTCGTAAGACGGTATGCTCCAAGTAGAGAATCCTGATAAATACCAACAATAGAATTGTTATTTGCAGGACTAATAATTTGATAGGGAACCGCTGCCAAGTTCTTTAGCTCCGTCTCAGACTCAATATCTTGCGGCATGTGTAAATTCATCTCATCTCCATCAAAATCAGCATTATAAGGCTTCGTATCAGCAACATTCATACGGAAGGTGTCTGCTTGAGGCATGATTCGGGCAATATGACACATCATACTCATTCTGTGAAGGGTGGGCTGACGATTAAATAGGATAGCATCACCATCCATCATATGTCTGTGGACGATATCGCCATCTTCCAGAACAACAGAATCGCGGTCAACATAACGCAGAGTAATGCTATCGCCATTTTTCTTCTCAAGCATCTTAGCACCAGGATGATTATCCGGACCATTTTTCACGAGAGCAAGGAGGAAATCTTTATTTTTGGCGTTCACGACAGCCGGTTTAGTAATATTTTTAGCAATTTTTAGCGGAATACCAAGTTCACGAATGGAAATATTTGGGTCAGGTGTAATGACTGAACGCGCACTAAAATCAACACGCTTACCCATCAGATTACCGCGCACGCGACCAGTTTTGCCATTTAATCGCTCCTTGATGGACTTGAGAGGACGACCAGAACGCTGAGCGACAGACGCTACACCAGGAATCTTATTATCAACAAGAGTAGCGATATAATACTGAAGAAGGGTTGCCCAATCATCCAATACGTTTGCCGGCGCGTTTTGTTCCATTTTATCACGTAGAGCATTATTCGCCTTGATAATATTAACAATAATATGACTAATGTCATCTTCACTGCGCTGTTGAGCGTCATGTTTTACTGAAGGACGAACAGCCGGAGGAGGAACAGCAAATACTTTACAAATCATCCACTCGGGTCTTGAAAATAAAGGACTGAATCCCATAAATGCCACATCTTCATCGGAAATGCGGCGAAATAGTTTAAGCATCAGTTCAGGAGTCAATTTTACATTCAATTTTTCTTTTTCTTCTTCAGACATGCCATCTATGCTTTCCCATTCGGCAACAAGATTGGCAAGTCCTTCTTTTTTAATTTTATTAGGTTGTTTACATCCACAACCATCATCATTGTCATCTCCACACCGAGAAACAGAATTGGCGCGTTCAAATACAGCATTCCATCTCTTTTCGCCTTTAAGACCCTCAAGTGCTTTTTTGTATTTTGTTTTTGATATTTTTAGCTTACTACACTTGAAGCAGATACAACGAACAATTTTAGTAACTGTAGTCAAATATTGAATATAGAATACGGGTCTTGCGAGCTCAATATGTCCAAAATATCCTGGAGTGCTCATGTAATCTAAACCGTCTGTAGGGCAAATGAGACCTGGCTCTAAAACACCCATACGTGGATCAAACAAACCTCCGATTACCGGCTTATTATTAATATATGTATCGCGACTTTTGATTTCGGCAACAGAGTTGTTTCGTATTTCGTCATGGCTCAAAATACTAAACTGCACTCCAATAATTTTTGACGGATTTAATTTCTCGTATGATGTCATCTATCTTATATATTATTAATATATTTATGTTGTTTACTTCAATTTTTATATTTAAATAAATTCTATTAAATGAAGTGTATTTATTTATTAAGTTCGCTATATTATCATGGTTGCTATTTAAGTATTTTACATTACAATTAATTAAATATCTATTAAAAAAATTGATCATAGTTAATATGACTTAAATGTTAACAAATAACTAAGTTAATAATGGGCATTGAGTCAAATAACAAGAATAGTAAGAAGAACAATACAAAAATGTCTTCAGAATCTACAACTCATACCAAAAAAGAAGCAGCTCTTTCCAAGAAGCGCGATGAAGAATCTGACAGCGATGGAGGCTCTGATAATGACAGCGAAGATGAAAGTGGCGAAGGCGATGACATGGACATGCTCGAATATCGCAAGTTCTTGAACAAAATTTTTCCGTCAAAGTATTTAAAAAATAAAATTGAAAAAGACGACACAACAACATCATCTAAAAATAAAGATTCGCCTATTTCAAAGAAAAAAAACAAAAAATCCAAGAAGGTTGTAGAGGAGTCTGAGTCTGATGAAGACAATGAGGAATCAGATGAAGATGAGATTGACACGGTTGTCCGAAAATCCGGTAAATCTAAGGACCAAAAATTCAACATTATCTTCACTATTGGCGATCCTGGACGTCGTCGCGGTAGAGATGAAGATGAAGATGAAGAGGAAGATGATGAGGAATATGACTCTGAAGATGAGGAATATGACTCTGAAGATGAGGAATATGAAGAAGATGAGGATGAGGATGAGTCTTCATCTGAATCTGAATCAGAAAGCGAATCCGATGAAGATATCGAACGTCGCTCCAAAAAAAATAAACAAAAGATTGAACGCGACAACGCATATTATGATAATGAAATTGCTATCATGACCTCCTATATTAATAATGCTGAAAAGCAGCTTGAATCAAACAAAAAATCTGAAGTTATCCAGGATATGCTTAAGATTGGAATCAAGAAGCGCGATGAACTTATTAAGCTTAAGGCTAATTCTCAGAAGAAAGAACGCGGAAAAAATCTTACCAAGTTCAAGAAGACGTTGAAGGGCAAGAATCCTATGAACGATTATTCATACTTCAAGAAACTTGATGTTGCTCACCAAGAGAAAATCATTAATGAAGTGGAAGAAATTAATAAGATAATTTCTGTCGACAAGCCATATCGCTTGAAACTACTTGAATCTGATATTCCAGCCACTTTCAAAGCATGTGCTCTTAAAAAGATCAATTCACTTCGCTATATGGAACCGGGTGGAGGTGAATATTATAAGATGAAGACGTGGGTCGATACATTTATGAGCATCCCATTCAACAAATATAATAATTTGGACGTTACTATTGATGATGGCGTTGACAAGTGTCACGAATTCATGGAGAATGCCAAAGCCACATTGGATAGTGCTGTCTACGGTCTCGACGACGCAAAGCTTCAAATTATGCAGCTTGTAGGACAATGGATTACCAACCCCAACGCAATCGGTACAGCAGTCGCCATTAAGGGTCCTCCCGGAACAGGTAAGACTACATTGGTAAAGGAAGGTATTAGCAAGATTCTTGGTCGCGAATTCGCCTTCATCGCACTCGGTGGCGCTACAGATAGCAGTTATTTGGAGGGTCATAGTTATACATATGAAGGTAGTTCTTGGGGTAAGATTGTAGATATTCTGGTTCAATGTAAATCAATGAATCCGGTGATTTACTTTGATGAGTTGGACAAGATTAGTGATACACCTAAGGGTGAGGAAATCGCTGGCATCTTGACACATCTTACTGATACTTCACAAAACAGCGAATATCACGATAAGTACTTTTCCGAGATTAATTTTGACTTGAGTAAGTGCTTATTCATCTTCAGTTACAACGACGAAAGCAGAATCAATCCTATTTTGAGAGACAGAATGTACCGTATTCAGACCGAAGGATATGCTGAAAAGCAGAAGACTGTGATTGCTCGCGACTATTTGATTCCAGCGATTCGCCAACAAATCAAGTTTTCCGACGAAGATGTTACCATTGATGATAGTATTATTAGTTACATCGTCAAGAATTACACTGGTGAAGAGAAGGGTGTTCGTAATATGAAGCGTTGTATGGAAATCATCTTTACCAAGCTGAATTTGTATAGACTCATGAAGCCTGGAACGAATATGTTTGAAAAAGACATGAAATTGGAGATCACCTTTCCTCTTAAGATTACAGAGGAAGTTGTGAAGGGACTTATCAAGAAGGATGAGACACCCAGTATTCCATATGGCCTCTACATCTAAAAAAACAAATAAACAAAATAAAAAATAACTGTATATGCCTTATTTTTTATTGAAATATTTTAATCAATATACGCATTCGCCGTTTCTATAAATCTGTCAATATTTACGTTACATAATAACGGTACAAATTTATTTATTTTATCATCGGTCCAATTCCACCACTTAATTTTCAAAAGATGGTTGAGTTGTTCCTCGCTATGTCTATATTTTATAATTGTGGCCGGATTTCCACCAACAACCGCATATGCCGGAATATTTTTTACAACATGACTATTACACGCGACTACTGCTCCATCGCCTATTGTAATCCCAGACATAATTGTCACATGTTTACCTATATATACATCGTTTCCAATAACAACGGTTCCGTTTGTAGTAGGATGTCCTTCTCCGCTAAAGTTGTTAAATATATATCTGCATTTCTGTGACCAAATGGAAATGTGGTTGTCCAATTTACATTATGGTTTCCTCCTAAGAATATAGTTAAATCTGACGAAATTGAGAAAAAATTTCCTATGATAATTCTTGATTCGGGTGGTGCCCACCAAATGTTAATTTTATTACTCGAAATGTAAGAATATTTTCCCATGATTACTCGATTATCTAATTTAGTGGTGTATATTTCCATATGTTGTATATATGGAAATAAATTATAAAAAATAATATATTTTATTGTGTGTATTTTATATTTGAAATAATATATATTATATATATTATAATATGATTACCGTGTATTATGGAATACCTAACAAAAAAATAAATATTACAAATAAATTAATCCCGCTAAAAAATAATCAAAACATTATTGTTATTCCGAATGGAGATACGTTAAGAGATACACTATTTAGTGATCCAGTTCCCAAAGTAAACAAGTATATTATCATTCAATTGAAGGGAGTATCTAAGCCATATATGTACAGCGAGCATTTTAATGTATATATAGACTTGTTTATGTTTACACAAATATTATTTACACCTAAGTTAATAGTGCGTGGTTACATTCCTCCCGCAAATAATATCCAGTATCCAGTCAATGTGTTTCCTATTACTTTTTGTATTCCTGAGGAAAAAATTGTGAATACTATTCCAAAAAAGAAAAAAATGCTGTCATCACTTATTCCGTGGAATAATTCTACATACCTCTTTAATACAGAAGACACATATTATACTGAATACAAGGAATCTATGTTTGGAATTACCTGCTTAAAAGCTGGATGGGATTGTATGCGTCACTATGAATTAATGGCGAACGGATGTATTCCTTATTTTATTGATTTACATGAGTGTCCTAAAAATACGATGGCTTTCTTACCCAAAAAATTATTTGCCGAAGGAAACGAACTGTTTCATAGGATCGGTGCAAAAAAAATAGCAGCATTAACACGTAGCGAATTAGATCTATGTAACACGCATATATCCAAAATAGTAGATTACACTCGTCGCCATTTAACTACATGTATTATGGCAAACTATATATTAGAAAAATCCAATCATACAAACGTATCAAAAATATTATATATAGGAATAAATAAACCAGACTATTTATCAATGCTTATTTTACATGGACTGAAGACGCGTTTTGGTTCAAAATGTCACGAATATCCTAAGCAACCGTATTTATATAAGTTCAATAGCGATAGCAATAGCAATAATGTATCGGAACTTTATGGTAAAGGAATAACGTATTCTGAACTATTAGATATAAATATGAGGGATGACGATTTAGACCAAACATTGATTCATAATATAAAAGATAAATACTACGATATTATTATTTATTCCACATATCATAGAAGTATGTTATATTATGACCTGGTAAATACTGTCTATAGTCCTAATGACATTATTTTATTATGTGGAAATGATATTCACACTTGCAAATATCATACATGGGCAAATAAAAAACATCCTATTTTTATTCGTGAAATGGATTAAATGTGTATTTACGCCCATTATTTTATATTTGAAATATTATATAATATGTCAAATCTAATTAAAATAGAGTATGGAACAGTTCAGTCAAGAATTAATATTACCAAATCAGTAATATCGATTAATAATATATACTTGAATAAAACTGGTGTGATAACTATTCCCAAAGACGATATTTACCGGTCTCATTTATTTAGTGATCCTGACAAGAACCATAAAAAATTCATCTTTATTTATTTAGCCAACAAGCAATATAAAATAGACGACTTACATGATATTTATATCGATATACGTGCGAACAACATATATCTTAGCGGTATGCCCAATATTCCTAACCATATTGTATCTACTTTCAGAATTAATGAAAAACAAAAATTATATTCTATACATAATACTTTGCGATTATATAATGATACTTTTGTGAACGAGTTACCTGAACAACTTATGGCATTAGATAATATTACTGGCAGTGAGAAAGTATTAGAGATTGGGGCAAATATAGGAAGAAATAGTTTGATCATCGCTCATCTATTAAATAAAATGAATAATAATAATCTGGTTACACTGGAATCTGATACCAATATTTATAAACGATTATTACACAATAAACAATTGAATAATCTACAGTTTTTTACAGAAAACTCCGCCTTATCTAAAAGAAAATTAATCCAACGAGGATGGAATACCATACCCAGTGATAAATTATTAGAAGGGTTTACAAATGTTAACATCATCGACTTTACACAGCTTAAGCAAAAATATAGTATAGAATTTGATACTCTGGTTTTAGACTGCGAAGGTGCGTTCTATTATATTCTAATGGATATGCCTGAAATATTAGATAACATTAAAATGATCATTATGGAAAATGATTACCGAAATAAAGACCATTACTTATACATTTCTAACCAATTAAAGCAGAACAATTTTAATAATACATACACTGAACCAGGAGGCAATCGATCATTTGCAACATTTAATAACTTTTATGAAGTATGGAAAAGGGATGAACCAGTTGTTGAACCAGTTGTTGAAGAAATAGTCGAACAAGTCGATGAATCAGTTGATGAATCAGTCGTTAAAGAAATAGTCGAACAAGTCGTCGAATTAGTTGTTGAAGAAATAGTCGAACAAGTCGTCGAACCAGTAGTCGAACCAGTAGTCGAACCAGTTGTAGTGAAGAAAAAAAAGAAGAACGCGAAAAAAACAAATAAGTAATCCTCTACAATACGTTCAACTCATTATTACTAACAAGTTCTATTTCCTTAGATACATTCTGAATTATTTTCGATTTTGCCTCATCAATACTATCCATATTCATAATATTTGATACTATTGTCATATATTCTTCATCATTTGCGTAGGTGGGATTATCGGTTATCCATTTGGGTATTTGTTTCATGTTTGCCTTGCTTACTTCATCTATCACGCGTTTCATTTTGTCCTTGTTATTTGTATCTTTCTCCCATGTATCATTGTCCTTTACATATAATATTTCGTTTCGTATATCACTACAATGAACTGGTCGCTTATGTAATTCCAAATCACGTAATCCATCTATAATGATTTTGCTGGTGCCTTCAATAAACCCCATTTTCCCCGTATTTTCCAAGTCCGTCATTTGTAACTTCAAAGAATGAACAAACTCCATAATATTGAGGGCGTCCTTACAGTGCTCATTTAAAAACACATTAATATTGAATTTGTTATTAATATTATTATTATTATTACCAATATTAGGTATTATTTCCTGCATGGTTTTCTGAAGCTCCTGATTCTGTTTCACCATTTCTATGAACATTTCCTTATAATTAATATCGTCTGATGTGCCTATACTAATGGAGGGGCTATGAGGAGTTGATAATTGAATATCATTGCCTACGATATATTCATCGCATTTCAACCTGTGCCTTGATAGACCCGAACTGTGTTTATATTTTTTTCCACAATCACAACTATATATGTAATCGTTATTTTTAGGCGTTTTTTTGTTATCATTTGTTATCATTTTGTGTTTACGTGTGGACACATGTCTGGTCCAATCACTTTTTTTACAGCATTTAAAGTCACATTTTATACACTCGAAACTTTCGGCGTTTTTTGGCGTAAAATTCGTTATCATTTTTTCTATATAATGATAACATAAAAAACGCCTAAACCAAAAAATGCACATATTTTAAAAACGAAAAAAAAAAGTCGTTGGTCTGCCACTTTTTTTGAAAAAATGATATTTAGAGCTTTTTGCAGTGAGTCACTTTTTCCGTTTTTTTCATTTTTTTTTTTTTTTTGCAAAAAGACT
>Ga0209092_10003769_pt1 | contig 12934 bp, 5 predicted proteins | sample FraStrMetagenome_FD_187446 | JGI IMG/M metagenome (GOLD analysis project Ga0209092, IMG submission 187446) | Marine eukaryotic phytoplankton communities from Arctic Ocean - Fram Strait ARC3M Metagenome (SPAdes) (version 2) | ecosystem: Environmental > Aquatic > Marine > Oceanic | place: Fram...
CCTGAATCTTCCTTACTCTCAATGACTCTTTTCTTTCTTTCGTTCCGTTTCTCATGATATTCGCAAATAGTTCTGTAATTTCTGCGACTTCTTTTATCTTCATAGATGGATCTGTTTTCCATTCAGAGATATAAATCACATTTAATTGAAAATTTTTTGTTCTTATTTATGATCAAGTGTAGGGAACTGATTTATTTTTTTAATTGCATTTTGTTTTAATATATATATTGTTAATGCAAAAATTGAAGAATTTACCTTTAACTTCCGCGATTTTTTAGTGAATGGTTTCATATTTATTTATGCACTTCATTAAAAATAAATAGGTAAAAACATCTCAACGTTCTAATTGAAGAGTAAATAGGCCTTAATTAAACTTTTACTTATTAATGCGTTAAGGAATATTTAAAAATGAAAGAATTTGTTTGCCTTCTAGTCAAAGAATATTTCCTGTTGTATTGTTTTTTGTCTAGTCCAGCATCTTTCAACCGGAATTGTTTTTTTTTCCTGAGAAACTTTCCTCTGCATCTGAACTCTCTCTCTTTAGAAGAATTTTAATGTCACGGAAATTAATTTTAAATCTTTTAAACGAATAAGCACTTTTATCAATGTTGAGTACCGAACCAGTGGAATCAAGTTTATCTGTCTTCGGAGCTTTGGCTGCAAGCTGTAAAAAGGTTCGTTCATTTATGCTTCTTTATTTGTAAATTTTTGAATCCCATAAATGAAATAGAAGTAACGGAGTATTCTACTTAAGATAAATTATAGTTTCCCAGTTCGACAAGTTTTGATTTCTTAGAAATATCTTCATATAAGGTTTAATCAATCAAAGACTGCTGTAAAAAATTATGTTGAAGACGTGGACGATGAAGTAATGGTGGTTGATAAAGGTCCCACAATAGGTATATCTACAGCTTCGACTAAAACAGCCGCTTTTTTCGATTTTTTTCGCTCCAACAGCACTTCAGCAATCTCTGCAATATGTGGTATTTTCGTATATAGGGGAGATTCAGAAGATATTAAGAAGTGTGAATTTATGTCGTTTTGGCTCTGTCTATCTTCCTCTTGCATTTCTTGTAACAAGGCTCTCCAACGCTCTAATGCTCCTAAAGGATGTCGCAATTCTGTCCATATAACAGAATCCATCCCATTACCTCCACTACTGTTCAAGTCGCTAAGCTGTTGGAGAAGATCAAGGTCAAATTCTTCTATAGTTGCATCATCTGTTTTTGTAATCATGATAGTTTCAGCCGCGCTAGAATTCATATTCAGTACATGAGACTCTGGAGAAAGTGATGTTTCAGGAGCTGCTGGAAGAGGCGGTGTTTGTTGCGCCTCGTGTTCTGGAATAGAAAGATCTATTGTCGTAACTGTATCATCAAGCTTAGCTGTCAAAGGAAATTCTGTTTGAGACAAACCCACATTTGTATGTATAGTGTTCGTATCAGCTATAGTTGGAATTGTCATTGCTGAAACAGAAATTGCTGTTTTCATTATGTCCATTGATGTATCTGATCCAATTTGAGCTTGTTGTTGTGCCTGTATTGATGATTTTATTTGCTGTTGAATTCGTTGCTGTTCAACAATATTTTTTGATTTGTTTAAAGTCAAGGAAGCCTGTGTGTTTTTTTTCGTCTTCTGTTTATTTTTCGGAGACGTAGTCATCTTTTGCCACTTTTTGAAACAGCTAAGACGGCTACGTTTTGCCATTTTTTTGGAAATGATCGACCAGGGGATTGTTATTTTCTCTTGTTCAATCATGCGATTCACTTCGTACACATCTATGTTTGGATCTACACGTATGAAATCTTTCACTAATTGTTTTAGTAGCTGGCATTCCTCATCATTCCATCGTCCTTTCACGAAGTCTGTGGACATTTCCCTGTATTTGTCTCTGCACGAATCTGCACTTCTATTTAGTTTGGATTGAATAGTGCTCCATTTTTTTCCATGTTCTTTCACTGTGGTGAATACAATACCAACATGAATAAAATAGTTCCATGCTCATTTCTCAAGTTTCTTAGATAAAATAACTACATTCAATATTGAAAAAAGAGGACTTACCGGCATCTGCCAAAATAGCACATTCTTCATTAGTCCAAGGCCCACGACGAAAAGGATGAAGTTGACGTAATCCATGGCGATAGACGCTTTGAACTGTTCGGTGAGGAAGTTTTTTTGCAATTTCCATCCAAGCACCTTTAAATCCGGATTTGTGATCACATTCTGAACACAGACGGGACACGGAAATATTTTTTAAAGCACAATATTCGGTAATAGCAGCACGAACAATTGCAGTTTCTTCTGATGAAAATTTTCCACCTCGAGGTGGTACTGGACAGGCTTGGCCATATCCATTTCTAGACCATTTTGACTCAGTGGCTAGATTATTCATCGTAACTATATTACCGTTATCGACATCCTGAAAGGTGTCTAAAGATGCGGGTTCAGAAGTAGAGGTTTCAGTATTGAAATTGAAAGGAATAGATTCAGAAGTCGATGTTGAAGCCATAATTGCATCAGACTCAAGAACTTGCTCTACATTCTTTTCCTCGCCTTTTATTTTAAATGTTTGATCTTGGGATTGGTTAGGTGAAAGTGTTTGTGTTGGGGGTACTTCCGCATTCTGTTCCTCCGCCGTGTTATTAGATTGTGGAAAAAATGAAATACTGTTTGTCAAGCTTGGAGTTGGTGTTGGCAAGTCCACCAACGCATTACTGACGTCCATCGACATCTTTTTCCTCGAATTACTTTGTAAGTTGAGATTCCCTTGCTATTTCAACTCTGCTGACCTTTTTTGATAATTGTTTCACAGAGCAGAGAGCATTATGTAAGCAGACTAGATCATTACAAAAGAATCATATGAATATGTAAATATATGTAATGGAAAACAGAATAGAGGCACTATTTGAAAACATTATCATTGATGGTTATGTGATGTGCCCAAAATATTCATACCTTTTGATGACGAAAGATGAAAGCTACTGTCATGTGCACCCGGATGAAGAAGATTTGATGGCTTTATGTCAATCATAGTTCCCAAATGAGTACCGTACAACAATATCGATAGCATGCATGTAATAGGTCATTAAGTAGGTATTTCTTAATTAATTAAATACATGTGAGAGAATTTCGTCTTCAATCCTATACACATAATCTTTATTCAATTTAAAAATACACTTACATAATCAAACATGAAAAACAGAATACCTATATTGATAGTCATTTCCCTAAGTGTTTTTCTACAACTTTGTATATATAGGACGAAGAAAGTTGAATTGGTAAAGAAAATCTTTTTCTTAGGATAATGAATAAGTTGTTGCATTCAGAAACCATTGAGCCGGGGATCTTTTAAAACCAACTTCAAGCGGACATCATAATCCAGAAATTGTTTCTCACGCAATAAATTGTTTGTTGAGTTTCGATGAGAAATAATCACTTTTGTATATCAGCAGACAATCTAATTAATTAATAAATGCATTGTCTTATGGATTTTTTTGTGTCCAAAATAAGTTTCTCACAAGTTTAAAATCAAAGCTTCGTTACATGTTTTCTCTTCAATTTCAATTGAATTGCAAGACCCTTCATGACAGATATTTTCTTTTATGTAAACAATATATTTTAGATTTATTTCTCTTATTAATATCTAGTAAAATATGCCCCATTAGTTGCTATCAAAATTATGAGAATCCCCATGCTCTTCTTTTACAAGTTTTATGAATACTTGTTCTAAAGTACACTGTGAAATGGAATAATTTTCGACATTCCACTTTTCATCCATCTTCATTTCTTGAAGTTTACCAAACATAAAGCCTAAGCCAGCCTTATCCCCGACATCTACATCAACTCCTTTTGAAATGCTTTGAACGTCGAATCGAAGGAAGCGGCCGTGTCTTTCTTTTAAGACACTACCTGGTAAAACTACATTTGTAACGTGTTCAATGGCAAAATCAACCAAAGATATGTGGGAGTCTGGTTTACATTGCATATCTACTGTATATCCGTCTAAATATGAAGATTTTAAATGCTGCACACTTCCAAGTGCTTTCATTTGACCAGCGATCATAATTCCAATACGTGAGCATAAAGCTTCTGCTTCTTCCATTGAGTGTGTAGTGAGAATGACAGATCGCTTTTCTCCTATCATAGATATAAGTTCCCACATTTTTCGTCGTGCTACGGGGTCCATACCGCTGGAAGCTTCATCAATAAACAATACTTTTGGATCCCCAATGATTGCAATACCCAAACTAAGCTTACGTTTGTTACCACCTGAATATTTTCCTGCTGCTTTATCAGCATGTGGGGTCAAAGTTAAAGCATGGATTAAGTCATCTACAGTTTGGGCCTATGCAGGATAGAAAAGTTCAAGATGTAAGTAAGACGAATAAGTTGAAGTCCTATGATGGAAAAGAATTGTTTAATGCATACGGAAAAACTTACGAGTTGATTACTTGGTACTCCTCTGAGCTTTCCATACATTGTTAAAGTTTCACGAGCAGTCATTAACTCCAAAAGTGGATCGATTTGAGGGCAGAATCCAATATGTTTTCTGGCCTCGATTACACCTCCAGACGTGCGCCCCGTTACATCATAACCCGCAACATAGGCCTCTCCGCTTGTTGGGTGGGTATCTCCAGTAAGTACAGCCATGGTGGTTGTCTTTCCTGCTCCGTTTACTCCTAGGAGTCCGAAGGTATCACCAGCCATAATTTGGGTAGATAAGCCTTGAACAGCCTTCTTTGGTTTCTTGGATGTCTCTTCTTGTGTTTGCTGTTTTCTGAGACAATTCCATAGCTTCCTGAAGTAACCTAAAAATCTTCCAAGAACAGAAGTTGGAGGGGGAAATACCTTCCAGAGGTCGACAATCAATACAGACGCTTCGGTCTTTAATTCATCTTTATGCTCCAAAACGAATTCCTTTTCTTGTGCGACATCTGCGTCAAGCTCGTCTGTTTGGGTGCGATAAGCAGCTGTCACCCCATAGTATCGCAATTGAACTTTTTCAATACTATTCTTAACAATTCGTAATGCTCTGCCTATAATTCCTCCAGAGCCTCCATCTCCAGAATATTCCAACAAAACAACCAGAAAGAAATACGGAAGACTTAATCCATACAGCCATTTAATGTGAGTTCCAGCTACATCTGGATGAAATGCACTTTTTTCGTCCCCTAAGACTTCCCTTTTTTCATGAAAAAAAATGTTAGACCAAAATGATACCAAGATTCAGAAATACAGAAATATTGATACGTACTTGTCAAAGAAATGTCTTGCCAAAGAGATGAGCCCGTCACCAACGTTATATGCAGGCCACAATCGAAATAGATGTCGAAGGTCCTTTGCAAGTTGCCTGAATTCTGGGAATGATAGTAAAACGAAGTAAACTAGTACAGCGATAAAACCTGTCACGAAAAATAGCCCGAGGACTGATATTTGGGCAGTGGTATGATTATCAAAATTCCGAGCTAGAAGGTAGGCAAATGGAAGGGCACTCAGACCATATCCAAATGTTAGAGCTAAAGTGCACAAGAAAGATTCTGTGTCTCCGACGAAAACTTCAGCAGAATTAGAACCATAAATGAAAAAAACTCCCATGCTCAAACCAGTAAATATTATCCACATCGCTATATCCCAAAGATATGTTGCAACCCAAAAGGCCAGCATATCCACTCCACTCACAAGCTGCAAGTGCTTTGACTTTGTAGATCTTTCTTTCACAATATAAATGATGAAAGCTGCAGGGGCATAACAAAATGGGATAAGGGTGAATAATGACGCAAATACAGAGAGTTGAGCTTTTAATTGAATATTTGCCTGTTCGGTTAGAGGAAGGGGGTAGTTGGTAGAAATAAGGCGTGCCTCAGCATTTCCAGTGCATGATTTATACAAGTATTCAATGTAACCTTGGTATCCAGCTGAGATTGCGTGGAATGAACTTGTGTTGAACATTACTGTGACATTGGGCGTTGCTTCATAAGTGGCTGTGGTATTACTTTCTTCAGGTAAGATCGAAGCAATGTAGTTGTAAACAGATCCATATTCTGTGGGGTCGCCTACTGTTAGATCAGTAAGAAAAATTCCTTCTAAAGCTTGTTCCAAATCGTTCGCTCCTGGGATTGGAATAACCATCTCGTCCGATATAAGCCTTCCATCTCTCTTAATATTAAATAGTGTTATTTTGAATCCATCTTGGTACGCAATAAAAGCTTCATCTGCTTCAAACTGAACGCCTAAGTCTTCAAATGAGAAAGAAACATCAATCAAACGTACAGTCTCGGTCACAAAGTCAAATCTCACGGAATGAAATACAACTCTGTAGGTTGCATCCAGATCTTCAGCTGAACCTCCGGTCTGGACACTGATTGAGGCAAATAAATCTGCAACGTTGTTCACATCTTCAAAATTTGTGGCAACCTAAAATAAGAAAAGAGCGCATTAGTCCGAATCCATATGTAAATGAGGTTCCATAGAAATATTTTAAGACACTTACTGAATCAATGAATTCGTGAATATCACCATCATTCACAAATGATAAGGCAGTATGCAAAGACTGTGTTATGCTTGCCTATGATTGGAAAAAGAAATCTATGAGAAAAAAATGTACAAGTCAACTAAATACAATATCAACAGTAAAAATGAAAGAACTCACAATATTAACTGGAGTATCTGCGGTCAAAGCAGTTGAAGAATATAGAAAGGTTGCAACATCAGCAAAATCGAATTGTCGATCGACAATCTGATCCAAAACCAAAATACCATTTTGGCCAATGAATCGAGGATCACCATTTTCAAGAATAAATCGAATATCATCCCAATTTTGAATGATATTTAATTTGATCGTGTCATTGAATACGTAAGCTTGGTACCTCCAATCATGATCTCGATCATGATAAGTTCTCAAAAGAAACTCGGACATCTCTGAAGAATTACTTATTTTTGGTTCGAAATCTACTTTGAGGTCGTCATACTCATCTTCGAAGGTTTCCTTCATGAATGAGGCTATTTCCTCTATATTGTCATGATTTCCTCCAATAACCATATTTGTTTCTTGGATCCTCCTGGCAAAGTGATAGAGATCTGGAGTCAACGGCGTAGGAGGCTGTGATGTGACAAATTCCAGCGTTAAAAATACTAAGGCAATTGCAACCGCTACAACAGGGAGAATAATTTGAAAGACAAATCCTTTTTTATCTCGTTTTTGAACAGTTAACCTCTTTCGAAGTAAAATGCTGATATAAGATAGTCTGCTAACATGGTTGAACACCTTTTCTTCTTCTTCTCCTTTTAAAAACCTCATTGATTTTTGTTTTTCAATGTTTATTTCTTCCGTATCTCTTTCATGCTCCTGTTCGTCAGCTAATCTCAAGAAAACTTCTTCTAGTGTTGTGTTGGATACCCCAAATCCACCAATTCCGAGTTTTTCCCGTGTTGTTTGATCTGGTGCTTCGAGCTCCTTAAAGAGGGCTTCGAAATGAGTTTCAGATCCTGGAGGAAATCTAAATATGAGTTCTCTTGCGGATTTTCGAAGAAGTTCGACATTAGAAATATGATTTTTGAGGAATGCTGTTATTTTTGCCACGCGTCCGTCTACTTCTGCATGAGAGCTGTTATCTAAAGCTTCTCTAAGATTATTTGTAGCACGGTCAATTACCATGGTCAGGTTATAGCCTAATCCAAATCTTTCCTTCAAAAACAAATTGGTTCCATAGCACTGCAGCTTTCCTGCAGACAGCACGGCAATACGATCAGCTAAAAGCTCAGCTTCTTCCATGAAATGTGTAGTTAGTAATGTAACCCTCCCCTTCTTCTTTTTTCTCAACAATTCCCATGTGGCACGGCGAGAAAAGGGGTCCATACCACTTGTTGGCTCGTCGAAAAGGACAAATTTGGGTTCCCCACAAAGAGCCATCGCAACACATAACTTTCTCTTTTGACCACCTGACAATGTTTTTGCGTGAGAATGAAGCTTCTCATGTAGATCCACTTCCTTGGCCTTTTCCAAAATGCTTTCTGGGGTTGGTGAAACTCCTTTCACAGTTTCAAACAGTCGAATATGCTCGTAAACTGACATGTCTTCAAAGATAACATTGTGTTGGGGACAAATACCCATACTTTCGCGTAATTTACCCAACTCCCTTCTAATGGATCTGTTATAAATGAAACAATCGCCTTGTGTTGGAGGAAAAAGACCAGTAAGAACTGACATTGTTGTGGATTTCCCAGCTCCATTATGTCCTAATAAGCACGTGATTTGGTCTTCATATAGTGATAAACTTAAGTTATTCACTGCTGGAGTTGTACCTTTCTTATAGACCTTCAATAGATTTTGAATTGTGACCTTTGGTACTAGTGTGCTGTCAACTGTTTGATAATTCGCTGGGTGTCTTTTGCATTGAAAAAATAGTGTTGTTAGCATATGCAATATGTATGGGAAGACAAGAGAATTGAATGCACTTACGTTTCGTGCTCATAATCGGTCTTCATCTCAACTTCTACCTCAACCTCTGAATCCCATCCAAAGACACTCTTCCAGTACGATGGTGTAAAAATAAAATACCACTTTTTCCGAACTCCAAATTGACTTGGTACGATAAGTTCTAAATACCATGCAAGGACCATATACAATATGGCATCTACGAACATTAGATTGAAACTCATGGCTACGTCAAAACCACCAGAACGAATGTTCCACCATTGGAAACCTTGTTCAGCATATTCTAGCTCGGCTAAAAGTTCGGCACCGAATGCAAAGGCAGTACAAGGAGCTAATGATGCCCACATTTTCTGACTAATACTTTCTTCTTGTCTTGTACCGAGAAAAATGTAACGAGGTAAAAGTGTTCCAAAGAACAATAGTGGACCTAGGATAGAAGCTAACTTAGCTCTAGAAAAGAAGGAGGAAACAAAAAACGAAAAGCTCATGATACTCAAAGAAAAGGTCATGATAAAAGCGAATAGGATAAGTTTATCACTGTTCTGAGCGATTTGGGTTGCTAAGAGCACCGTGACCAAAATTGATATGAGAACAAAAAATAGAATATTGAAGATGATCCATGAAAGCCAGTGAGCCCATGGTTTAACTCCAAGAATCAAGAGCGTTTGTTTCATTCTACTTTCTTTTTCTTCTACAATACTTTTGATAAGACGAGAAACTGGGAATAGAAAAGCCATAGCGAGAGCCATGGCAAGAAGATATCCAACTGCAAGAAAGAACTCATTCTAAAAGAAAAGCGATGTTTTCTGTAAGCGAGGATATGACAAATAATAATCCAATGATCACAGAAGCATATGAACTTACCTGAGAAAATGCCGCGGTAGGCATAGGTGCCGTCCATACGTCATATTCTCCTAGAGTGGGACATGCGTCATTCCTTGATAAGAAGAAATCATTCACAGTCTTTTGCAAGGTTAAATAACCGCTAAAGTAATACATTTGATGGATAGAATCATATCCAACAGCATTTGCAGAAATTTGAAACCTAGTCCAGGGAACAACTGTCGAATTCATTCGGATAGTGTATTCAATATCATTTCCATCCTTAGCATTATCAAAAGAAGAAGAGAATCACAGGAAGGTAAGCTCATGGAAAATTACAAAGATATCCTCAAATATCAAAGAGTATCTACTTACTTCGTCCAATGTGTCCGTGCCACTATTGGTAAAATCTATTACAGCCCATGTAGTTTCAACAGTAGATGCACTATCAATATGCTCTAAAGCTTCATCTATATTCGGCCAAGTAATAAACTCCACTGTGTTGGTAATATTAACGTATTCTTTTGTGACATAGGTGACAAAATCATTTACTATCTCTTCTCCAACAACATGGATATTACCAAGTGAAAGAAGATTACCCCATTGAGCTGCGAAATCAACCGTATTTTGAAATTCTTGCAAATCTGTAGATATTGTATCGTCAAAACCCTGTCTGAAAAGATGATGCATTTGAATGTAATGATTCAAAGAAGGAATGGGAAGTGGTGAAGCAAGGATACTGTCCAAGTTTCTTCGATTGGTTTCAGCATTTGCCAATTCCTGCTCCGTTGAAAATTCTGGTGCTTGCTGCAGTTTTCTACCTCGGGGGCCGTCTGTCTCATCGAGTTCCACGGCATACTGAGAACCCAAGTCGATTTTTCCGCTATACAATTTTTGAGGGCTAGGAATAACACCTGTCAAAACCAAATAAAACATCAATACACCTGGTACTTCAGTTTCAAATTCAGAGTATTCTCTTGCAGCGATTTCAGTGACTCCAGTAGCCTCAAATGCAGCGGTCAAAATCCATACCATGGCTATTGGGCAGAAAATCTCAAAAAAAGTCATCATAGGTGTGCGACACTTTAAAATAAAGTTTTTTCGCATCAGAGCTAAAAACTGAATCCATCCCCGAATTTTTGCTGTTCTGGGTTTGCTCTCAAATTCAACACTTCCGTCGCTTTTTACGATTTTGTCGTCTTGACCGTAATCAACAGGAATTTCGTTGTCATTTTTCACTTCCAAATCAGGTTTCTCTACTGGAATTTCATCTTTTGGTGCATCTGGTGTCTTCTTTTCTTCTACATATTCGGAACTACCACTTTCTAACGAGATGTTTAGAATCGCTTCATTATTCATTGGAGTTGCTTTTTGTGGCAGGAGTTCTTCTTGTTTCATTTCTGCGATTATTGGCTCTGGTGGTTGCTCATCATTGGAAAAAGGTTCGGCATTATTTCGCTGACCTTCTCCCACGGATACAGGTTCGACTTTGTTCTCCTCTGACGTACCCGCTTCCGGAGTGCCCTTTTCTTCGGGGCTCATGTGTTTCGTTACTATACCTATCTTTGCTTTGACAGAGACAATGACCTCTAAGGGAAAAATAGAATGAATTCAAATCAAAGCCGGAATAAAAATTTCGAGAATACGACCCCACACGAACAATTTAATGCTGTAAACATTACTACGCAATTTCAGCTTTACTCAATCATAGAGGATTTTTTGTATGTTACTGCTATGTATATTTTTAAATCGCCATTCAAAAGTCCTATTTGAAATTTCTTATTATAGCACAGAATTTATATTGATTGATACATTTAAGCAAAATTCGAACAGCATTTGATACTCTTTCCATAGAATTTTTTATGAAAGGTAGCTTATCTCTATATAAAAAGCCAAGAATTTTCATTTGTACATACATACATAAGAAAAGTCTCTAATGTTCAATGTTTGGCTTCCTAATAATTTCATGTTTCATTCGTACTTCACAATCATTTAAGAAAAAACAAATTCATTTTTCACTCGTGCTACCGTATTTGCTGTCTTGTAAATCCTGTTTTCATGTTATCTGCTGTCGAGGCCATAGGGTGATATTTATATCTATTGTGATGTTACGGTAATGGAAACAAAGTATTAAAGGTGTAGCACAGAATATCACAAGGCTATTGTCCAATCGAAATAGAATAATTCGAAGCCGTCATCTTTTTTATTTTCACGTCATCTACTACATATCATCAGATTTGATTCGGTCGCGGAGAATGAAAAATCTGGAGTTTACTTTATTCATGAGAATACTTGTAAATGATAAATCTCATTTTATAGGAAATAAAGTAAAATCAACAAGAAAATTTGAAACATCATTCATTTATCACAATATAGTTCTCTCATCTCTACATTCAAAACAAAAACTTCTCAAAAGAGACCTATACGAATATGATTTAAAGTTCTTTCAAGAATGTAAATAAAGATCAGCAGTTCATATTATTATTCCTAATTTGGAGAAGGAACAAGTCTAGTGCATGCAGTTTGTTGTTTCGTTTTCAAAAGCAATGTTGATTCGTGATGAAGAGCGTTTGTTACTTAGCTAGTTATATTTTAGTTCATCTACGTGTTGTATAGTCTTCGTGCTGCGATAGACATGAAATACTTTGACGTCCCTGCTGAGAACCATCGGCCTACGAAAGTATGAGGATCATATGTAGACCTAGATTACCTCCACGGTAACGATGTTGAACGGAGAAGCTAAATATGACAAACAGATCAATTCCTCATGCATGAGAAATTGGTGCATTTCCCAAGCTTGCAAAAAAAATTATATTTACTAAATAAAGCAGCAGTAATTAGAGCTTCTTCAAATTCATCGTATCATTTTGTTGTTTACAAAGATACAACTAACATTTGTTGAGTAATAAATCATGCGTTGTGAAGCAATTCTAATGTCCTCCTGATGGTTTTTTATTTCAGTATTTGGTTTCTATGAGGAAGTACTGGTTTTCAAGAAATAAAATATATCGTAATCGTTCCACTTTTTCCGGGATATCAAATCGTGAATCGAAGTAATTTTGTTAATCATCGTGAAAGGGATAATGCATTATCTTTACCTTATAATTGATATGGGTATGAACATGCATTATGCATGAAGCTTCAAATGACCTCGTATTTTATAAAGTGCTCAAAAAGTGGTCTGTATGAAACAACATAAAGAGATGGAAGAGGGTTTAAACCTTCATTTTGATCTGAGAAGTCGTACTTTGCACAGAAACGACTGCTTACGTAGGTGCATTTATTTCTCGTAGATCTAATATACGCAGCTACATGCTACGTTCTTATGTACTAACCCTTGAAAGCAAAAGAATAGAAAGAACTCTTTTTTCTCCATCAGAGAATTAATCCATTTTATTATTATTATTATTATTATTATTATTATTATTATTATTATAAATACCTATCCTAGTTTTTTATAGTTTTTTTACTTTATTACTCTGACATGCATGCACCGATTTGCAGGCCCAAAATTACAGATATGTTCATTGTTACTTTAAGTGCTATTAACGACGTATCCAACTTCATGCAATGATTGAGAGAGTACAGGAAGCTTGGTTATTTCTTTGTTCAGTCACAGATTCTTTTGCTAATGAGAGGAATGCTGTCGACAAGCTAAAAAGACTTGGATCTCTCTGC
>Ga0209092_10003770_pt1 | contig 12933 bp, 11 predicted proteins | sample FraStrMetagenome_FD_187446 | JGI IMG/M metagenome (GOLD analysis project Ga0209092, IMG submission 187446) | Marine eukaryotic phytoplankton communities from Arctic Ocean - Fram Strait ARC3M Metagenome (SPAdes) (version 2) | ecosystem: Environmental > Aquatic > Marine > Oceanic | place: Fram...
TCTAATCCGATAAAAAGGTTTCTTACTTGGTTTTGTGCAGCTAATGCCATAATTTAAAATTGTATTTAATTAATATTAATTATTTGAAGGATTCTTTTTTTTATACCTTCGGTTATGCAAAGATAGTCAATTTTATATTAACTATACTATGTTTCTATTTAATTTTACTTTATTTGCTAAAGTATTTTCTCTTGTGATTCTTACAGCTATCTCAACTGCTCTAGCTAATACATCTCTATGTATCTCGTCATTAAGCTCTGAAGTCTTTTCTACATTGTCTCCATCTACAGTAAGATTAAGTCCAGTTAGTTCATCATCAGATTCAAAGTTTGTTAGTATGATTGCGTCAGGCTTCTTTACGTACCTTATATGGTACTCAACAATTTCCCCGTCAGCAACTAATTCAACTTTCTGATAAGCACCTGGTGCATAAAGGTCCAGTCTCCAAGCTCTATTTACATTAGGCTTCTTAAATGGATTCTTAATACTCTGGTTGAACTCATCATGAGTAACTGGTGTAACATTGATTATGTTTCCTCCAGCTATTGTAACTCTCTCAAGAATGATGTACATTAACTCAGCAGGAAGGTAATAGAACTTAGAGCCTGCTATTAAGCTTAGGCTTGAGTTACTTGAATTACCAGTGCTATTTCTATCACTAGTCTGCTCACCTGGAGCCTCAGTAACTGTCCTGAAGTCTTTAACTAATTCACTTAGTTGTCTTCTTCTTCTTTCTGAGCCTTCAAAGCTTACTCTGGTTTGTGAATATCCAGAGTATGCTTCTTTGACTATTTCTTCTTGTGCTTGAGTTAAAAAAACACTTTTCTCATAAAGATCTAATCCAGGAGCACCTTTACTAGCGTTGTCATATAGTATGTCAAATTCTGAACTAAATTCTTTTGTTGTCATTTATTAATTTTTAGAGTTTTTAATCTTAGCTTCTAATGTTAATCTCATCTCTTGTCCTAAAGGATTACCTAGGTATGTAGCAGCTACATCTAGAGTTGGTGAATCACCATCAGAGATAGGTTGATTATCAGTAGTATAATACTTTCCATCTTTTTGTATTACCACTCCAAATTCAACACACTCTTCAATTAAAACTTTTTGCTTAATCAGTGCGTCATTTGTTACAGCAACAAATAAGTTAGGATCAGCTTCAATTAATTTAGCAGTCTCAACTTGTAAGAAAGGTAGCTTCTGACCTCTACTAGTATACTTCCCAAGACTTCTTAAGATGTATCTAAGAACAGATGCGTTATTTTTGTATTCAACATACTTCTCGAAAGCAAGTACTTTGTTTCCTACTGCATCTTTATCTCTTTGCAACTCTTCTCCTTCAGATACTAATACGAATCTGTAGGTAGCTCTCTTCTTAACGTCAGACAATGTACTAGCTACAATTGGGCTAGACATTAAGACTTTATACTTTATGTACTGAGCTGGATCGGAAAGATCTAACTGAGTATCTTCTTTAGTAAGGAAGATTGGAAAGATACCACCTTTAGAATACTCCTGTTTCCAGAAGTCACCATAGATAGATAAATCTTTTCCTAACATGTATTCAAGACCTGCCTTCTCTTCTTTAGTAAGCATATTCTTCATCTTACTATTCTCTAGCGTTGGAGCTGGAATAGCTATAGAGCTTCCTGAAAACAAACCACCATATCCAACATGCTTAGGATCTTTGATGTATTCAGATTCTCTCTTTATATATTTTACTGTTACTGTTTCTTCACGCAAAAATGCTGTGCTTGGCAGTATACTTTTAGGAGCTACCTCTCGGATAACTTCTCTTATTACTTCTTTTCCTACAGGAGCTTGCGCTTCAACCGTTGGTTCTGTGTTAGCTTTTTTAGCCATAATTTTATTTTATTTTTAAAGATTCTTCCTATTATATCCTCCAATATAAATGTGGACTTGATAAAGCTCAATGCCCACTAAAGCTTGATAAAAGGGGAATCAATTAAGACTCCCCATTTTATATTATTACATTACGCTAATACGTAAGGTATGATTTGTGCAGTACGAGTTGGGTCATAAACAACAACACCTAACTGACAATACTTAGTAATAGTTCCAGAATCCTCTAAAGTTCCCATGTTACCATTATTGATGGCACCTGTGAATGGATTTCTGAATCCCCATTGGTATCCTCTGATTTCCTCTTGACCTTTAACTTTCACTAATTGAATGTTAGGATCTTCTGGTGTTCCGATGTAAAAGATGTCAAATCTGTAAGATTCAGCAACTCCATTAGAACCAGGAATACGTATTGTATTTCTTACTTTATCATCATAAAAATCATCTACCTCAACTTTTACTGTTACTCCATTAGGAGCTAAGTATTCAGTAAACTGGAATCCAGCTTTGAAAGAGTTAGAATGTAATTCAGATGTAGTTCCCATTACTGTAGCAGGATTAGTTCCTGGAGTAGACATATTAGAAGACCACCCTGAAGTAGTTTGTAATACAGCTTTGCTGAATTCAGCAGCTCCACGCTCACCAGTACGTAAAATGAAAGTACGTTGATCAAAACCTAATTTACCTTCAGACAATCCGAATAAGATCTCTTCTAACATCTCGATAGAGAAGTCATTGTAATAGTAAGTATTTGATTGCTCCATTTGCTCACGTATACCTGAACCAATTTTGATAGCACGTCCAGAAACATCTTTGTTATGGTATTTACCATCACTAGTTCTGTTAGACTTACCATACATAAGAGCTTTGTTCTTGTAAGAAGAAAATTCTTGCTCAACTAACCAGTCTTCGTAAAGAGCTAATGTTGGGAATACTTTCTTTTCACCAGACTTAGTTAATACAGGAATACCCATAGCAACTTTTTTACCAGTAGCATCACCAGGAAGTTTATGGTCAATACGAATAGTAGTTAATTCACCACGCATTGATACTGGAGTTACTCTACGTACTCCACCAACTTCTCTAGATAATCCTTTTCCAACTGGAGCAAACTCCTCGTTGAATCTTTTACCTGATACTAATTCTTCTCCTGGCATACCATCACGGTTTGAACCAGCCATCTCAACAGTGTAGATCATTAAACTTCCCATAGGAGTTCCATCATCTAAAACACGGATTGGATATACTTCATTTTTCTCACCAACAATAATTTCTCCTTTGAAGAACCATTGTTCTGGGAATACTAACTCAAATGTAGTACCAGCTTCACCAACGTTGTTGTCAGAACCTGTTACAGTAGCACCTTGATAACGTGCTTCATGTAATTTAATATTACGTCTTGAGCTTCCTATTAGTTCCCAATAGAATTCTCTATCGTTCTCTAATAATTTTGTCTCGAATCTGCTAAGCATATTCTCAAGGGACTTCCCACGATGAATAGCAAGCAATTTAATCATAGTGTCGTTAATCTTTTGTGGGGATACTTTCCATATAGCACCTAAAGTGTTTTCTGGATTAATCATTCCACTGAAAGCCTTAGCGTCAGTTACTTGAAATTTACCTAATTGCATTGTATATATATTTAAAATTGTTTAATAATAGCTTAAGCATCTATTTCTAAATCCTTAAGATCTTTCAGTCCGAAAGATGATCTCGCGTCCTGTACTTCAGTTTGAACTCTACCGTCCTCTGTGAAGTTGGTTCCTCTTAATAAGCTTTCTAAGTCATTAGAAGCTTTAGTTGTAGCCTTTGCTCCAAACACGGAGAAGTCAGTAAACTCTTTAGTTAAATAATAAAGTGTTTCTAACTGTACTCTAGACTGTACAGGGTTCTGTACTTGATAGTCAATAAACTTACTTCTTTTGTTTCCAGCATCAGTAGTCATTTGACTAAATATTTCCTCTTGCTGATCAGAATTTAATTTGATGTCAGCTAAGGCATTCTTTTCACTACCTAAATAATCCTTAATGCTTGCGATAGATTTCTCTTCTTCCATCTTAGCTGCCTCAATAAGGCCTTCATATTTACGTTGCTCACCTTTAAGGATTACATCTAATGCAAACTTTGCATCATCTACTCCCGTTCCAGCATCAATGCTTCTTTGAGCCATTGTCTGTGCTCTATTAGAATCATATCCTTTATTAATAAAGTCTTGAGCGATAAGGTTTAATCTAAGTTCATCATTGTTAACGTGGTTAACTTGATCCTCAGTAATTCCTTTTAGTTGCTCAATCATGTCTACAGTCTTAGCTACTTCCGTAGTAGGGGCTCCAACATTCATTGCTTCATTAATAGCTTTTTGTTTTGAATCTAACCTGCTTAGAGTTTCTTTTTCTATAGCAGCATTCAAATCATCCACAGATTTAATTGTAGATGGATCAAGGTCCGACAAAGCTCCTTTAGTAATTAAGTGGGTAGCTAGAGTTGAATAAAGTTTTTCACTGTCATTCAGTTTAGGAGAGGAAGAATCTGCTTCCACTTCACTATTGGCTTTGTCAGCCTGACCTTGAATCTTGATTTCATCTCCTGTAGCTACGCTCTCTGAACCACTTGGGCTCTCACTAGCAGGTATGTTTGTATTTTCTTCTGCAGGGTTCTGAATATTTAATTCTTCACCTTCTGGCTTATCTCCCGTGGTTTCAGCAAATGCATCAAATACATTAGCGTCATCTTCGAAGTTTAAGTCTTCTAAATTTAATCCTTCCATTTATTTATTTTTAAATTCTCCTAGTACAAAAATAAACTATATCTGGATAAAAGCCAATATCACTTTATTGCTAAAAAGTTTGGATATTTAATCTTTTTTGATAATTTTACTGATTTTTTCCAGTCCTCTGCTAGAGAAATAGAATATAACCATTATTGAAAACAATGACTGTATTACAGGAATGTATGCTGGATTGATTGTAAAGTCACCTACATTGCCGTCAAACATCACTATTGATATAAACAGTATCAACATTAAAAGGAAAGACAAAGGCCTTATCAGTCTAGTAATAGTGTATTGATTGTCAGACACAAGACGCTTAGTAGCCTCTTCCATTTCAATCATATCTAATTCTAATTCCTTTAATAGTAATTCCTTATCAATATCACTTATAGATTCGTCACCTCGTATAGCATTTCCTAAGGAGTTTAGTCCTTTAATGCCTGTTATACTGCCAGCGATATCTAGAAGCTCAGGAGCAATGTTCTTTCCTTGCTTCAGAAGGAAGCGCAATCCATTTCCTACTGCAGTTCCCTTGCCTCCATTTTTTAACTTTTTATCCTCCATAATTAATTATTAAAGCTAGCTTATATGTAACGTATATAATTATAGCTATTCTGTTCATAAGCATTATTAGCTTAGGACGCTTAAGATTTTTTGACACTAATACTCCACCCATAAGCATGACTAGGAAGTGCCAGATAGCAGTTAGTATTGATAGTAACTTTTTCATATTTGCTAGAACTTAGTATGTCCATATAGCATCTTGAGATTTAGCCATGTCATTGTCTACGTGAATGAATGAAGATGCAACTCCAATTCTAGTAAACCCTACAGCAATCAATGCTGTTATTATTTTGCTTCTTTTCCTTGAGTCTCTGCATGAGATGTCACAAGCTTTACCAATTCTATGAGAGCTATTAGCTACCCCTCCAACTTTAGAGTTGTGAGCATCTGTCCTGTACCCTGAGGTTATTGTAAATGATGTTCCAGCTAATTCTCTTGCTTCATCTAGCATAAGTAAGAAGCTTGAATCCATTAACTCACCACTCCCAACTAAGTCAGGAGAGTCAAATTCACTTATATTAAAATTCTTTAGCTTTATCATGTTTACTTTTCTTTGGAATGGCAGGAGCAATCTTCACATCCTTCACCATCTAATTCTCTATTTATGCTTTCTATTTCAAGAGTCTCTCTTTGTCTCTTTAATTTATTCATTTTATAATCAGAAGGCAACTTCACGAACAGCATATATGCTATACCTAAAGCTGCTACAACAAGCTGAACAATGTCAGTTGCTGAAGATAAATTCATCTTCGCTACCAAGCTTAAAACTGAAAAGCCCCAGCTTCCAGCAAGCAAATAATCACCTACAATTTTCATACCACCCATATCTATCTTATATATCTTATTCTTAATTACCATCTACACTTTTTGGCCTAGGCAAATTTAACTCTTTTAATTTCTTTTATCAAATTATTGTTATTGCTATTTAGATTTTACCATTATTATTTGTAGGAAAAAAACTCCTAGAATAAAACATCATCTGCTGTTCCAATATCTGCCCTAAGCACTCCATCAATACTAGAGACATCAGCGTAAGTAACTGTGTTTGCGGATGCAAATGCTTGAGTTGTATTGTCTACCCAGGATGCTGCAATCATTGCCCAGTCATCACTAGATGGGGTACTGTGAAGCATTGGGTAACTAGCAGTTCCAGTTCCAATTCCATATTGACTAGAAGCAATTAAAGTCCCTCTGTCTTCATCATAAAGGACAGATCTATTCTTTGTTGTTCCCGTAAGAGTGCTATAGCCACTATGCCAAACATCAACAGCTGCAAATCCATTATTAAGTCCATTTACTAGGTTTAACTGAGCAGACTGACCACTCGTGCTAAATCCACTCTCATTGTCAGAGAGGACTAATGTTCCAGAAGAATTGTACCAAGATATCATGCATGAATTAGTGTATCCATTCTTGTTTTTATAAGACACAGGCACAGAACTCCTGCTATTAGTGTTAGTTACAGTATACCACATCTGAACACTTCCTTCTGTTGTTGCAACAATAGCTCCAACCTGAATCATATCAACGCCTCCAAATGTAACTGTAGTAGTTAGCGCAGATGTTCCAGTCACTATTATTGAAGCTACTACTAATTCACAGGTGCTTCCTGTGCTTATAGTCTTCGTCACAGTACTAGCTGTTGTGCTTGTTACCTGACTCTTTCCTCCGTATGATACTGATCCTGCTGCCATATTATGCTCTTACTATAGTGTTATAACTTGGATTGAATAACATTTTATCCGCTCCCATTGCAATTCCTAAAACCTGTACTGTATCTCCAGTGTCATCTGGTGCAGTTGTTGTGACTAGTCCTCCAGCAGTATTATCACTTAGATAAACTTTATCTCCTACTGTCCACAATGGAAATACACTAAAATCTGCAATCCCGTGAATTAGCACATCTAAAGGAACCCCATTGGCAGCTGCAGTTACAGCTATTCCCATACAAGGTGGATCATTTGATCCTGCGTTTGCATGAGCTACTCCAACTCTACCTTCAGTAGATGTCATATACAATGCATCTCCTACAGTTATAGTTTCTGCCGCTGTCATTCTTATGATTACTCCAGAAGCAGTATTTGATGATGTTGCTGTATCTAGTCTTCTAAAGTCATCAACATACACAGCTCTTGATGTCGTACCATCTACTATAGCGACACTATCAGTATTCTGCATACCAGTAGTTGTATACACTCTAGTTAATTCATTTAGATCTAAAAACACATTAGGAACTGTCGTTCCAGTAGTAACGTCAATACCAGTTCCACCAGTAACATTAGTTACAGTTCCGCCAGAGGAAGTTGCGTCAATCTTTAATGTGTTGTTAGCGTCAGTATAGACAGCAGTTGTATTTGATCCATCAATAAACATAGCTCCTACAATATCTTGTACCGCCTCTGTTGACAGTTGAGTGTTGCCAGCAGAAGTAATGTAGTTAGCTCCATTTGATAATTGACTATTGCTTGTTATGTAGTTTGCATTGGTTGCGCCAGTATACCCTAAATCATTTAAGGTTAGTGTTCTGCTTCCATGACTAGTAATAACTCCATCAGTCATATTAATAGTAGACACAACAGTTGCACCACTATAACTTATATCAGCATCAGTACCAATAATAGTATTACCACCGCCACCACCAATAGTCCCAACAGAACCATCAGCCATTAGGTATTGAGAGGATGTTCCTCCAGTTTTTATAAAAGACGTTCCAGTTAAGGAACCGTCTACACTTACATCTTGTAATATTCTCATAATTATACGTTTCTATCGTTAATTTTATTCATTAGCACTCTATAATTCTGTCCAGTAGCTGGAGCTGTGTTAAATGTTACTTGTACGTTTGATGCAGAAGTATGTTCTACTTTAGGATAAACTATTTCTTTGTAATATGGACTTGAAGCATTCCAGTCAAATACTTGAACATGAACATCAAATCCTAAATCATGCCATGCAGCAAAAGTAGTTGTACTTCCGTTACCATTAATATTATGCTTTACTTGCTCACTATAAGCAAAGAATTGAGACTTCACAGTCTTAATATTCTTCCCAACATTATCGACACCTATAACGTGCGTTAAGTTTACTATATCTGAATCAATCAAGTCTAAATCTAATCCTATAGTTGCAGTTGCAGTTGATCCATTTAAAACTTCTATACCTTCCTTACCATCCACGGCAGAAGGATTAATAGTTGCTACACCTTCTCCATCAGCTGTATAACCTAAGTCTGCAAGAGTTAATGTTCTGTTCGAATGTGATATTATAACACCATCAGTTATTGACATACTTTGAAGTACAGAAGCGCCAGAAGAAGTGTAATCAGTATCAGTACCAATAATCTGGTTACCACCACCTCCAGTAGTAACAGATCCATCAGCCATTAAATATTGACTTGAAGTACCTCCACTTATTGAAACAGTCTTTCCGTAAATATTTCCATCATAATCTATCTCCCACTCATTACCAAGAGCTTTAAGTGTTCCTCTAAAATTATGAACGTTTTCGTCAAGCCATCCAATGTAGTTGACAGCTGCATACAGATAAAAAGCTGGCACAGTAGGCTCGAAAATAAACTTACCATCTTTAAAATTAGTTCTGTCATTTGTATCATCTGTATAAAAATATCCATTCCCAGCATCTCCTAAGTATAATTTATCTGTAAAAATAGCGTTATTTACAGTTAGATTTCCTGTCATGGTATCTGTAGTATTTATTAAATACCCACTTAAATCTTGATCACCTGTATTGATACCTGATAAGTTTCCAATGTCAGTCTTATCTTGTGCAGACAGCTCATGATCACCCCACAAATATGCTGCTTTAAAGTTTTGTATATTTGTTTTAGTAATACTCTCTCCATCTAGACTAAGCAAGTCTCCTCTAAGTAATGCTGTTTTTCTATCTGCCCATCCATTTCCTTGCCAATTATTTGTCTCTGAATTAACTTCAAGACCTTGTTCTGCATTAATATAAACATTTTCACCTGTTTGTCCCGTTGCGTAAGCATAAGCTTCACCAGCATTAAATATTAATTGTTGTCCTGTACCTCTTATATCTCCATCGACTGTTAATGCTCCCGTGAATGTATCAGTAGTGTCTAGTAGAGAATTTGGAACATTTGTAAAATTATTATAATCTAAATAATAAGTTCCTTCTTGTCCATCTAATTTATCAGCGTCTAGCCCTGAACCTGAACCATCATTTCCTGCATGCCAAATCGTATTACTGTTCCAGTTCAAGTTTCCACTATTATTGCTTAATGGTAGAGAAGGTGAGGTTGGAGCGTTTCCTCCTTCGTGAATATAAATGTTCCCACTTCTTATGAATCCATTTACTTGAAGTACTGCTGAAGAACTCTGAATTGGAGACCCTCCTAAGTGCATAGTATTACCTGTAATCGTACCCGTAAAGGTATCTGAAGTATTAAGTAAATATCCACTTAAATCTTGATCACCTGTGTTTGTACCATTTAAGTTACTGGCTGAAACATTTCCAGCTGAAGTTACTAGAAGCATGTTGGCTGTCCCAGCAGCTCCATTAGAAATAGCAAGTGTTCCGTCAGAAAGAAAGCCCACTCTTCCTAATAATCCAACAGAGTTATTAAAGTCTATACTAGAGCCATTAGCTGTGTCTCTAGTTATACTAAGTCCTGTAAAATTAGAATTAGCTATAGTTAAGTTACCTGTTAAGGTATCTGTAGTGTTTAGTAAATACCCACTTAAATCCTGGTCCCCTGTGTATCCTGCTAGTGAATGATCACCCCATCCAAATGCTGTGTTCCATTGTGTTGAGTTTCCTCCAGTTACCGCTAGAGTTCCTGGCACTACAAGTGAATTGTTAGATTCTGTCCACTGTAAGAATGAATCTGCCCCAAAGTATCCCCTAAGGTTATCTGTTCCAGATCCCTCATTTAAAGAAAGTCTTTCGTGAGAAACTTCAACAGTGTAATTGCTTGCGTGCCAGGTTTTTACCTTAGGCACACCGTCTAACACTAAGAAGTGAACATGGTTTGAGCTTGTCGCGCCCGTAAAAGTATTGTTGCAGTACCAAGTCCCATCCTCATTCCAAAAAATTGCTACAGCAACCTGGTTTGTTCCTGTTCCAGCTATGTGACCAGTCATTCTATAACCACCGCCATCTTCCAGGGCACTACCATTATTCGTTACAAGCGTTGCAATATTTGTAAGGCTTACCGTGTAAGATCTTCCCCAAGAAACCCTGTCTATAACTCCTGCTTGTGTTATTTGACCATTCACTTGTAGGTTGCCCGTTATGGTTCCTCCGCCTAGAGGCAGGTACAACCCATCATGATCAACGTAACCTAGCTCAGCTAAAGTTAATGTCCTTGTGCTGTGAGAAACTATAACACCATCTGTGATTGATATATTGCTTACAACAGTAGATCCGCTTGCTGTTAAGTCAGTGTCTGTTCCTATAGTTGTATTAAGTCCAGAACCATCTGATAGCGTTCCGTCACCCATCACATATTCAGTGTTAGTTCCAGCGTCCGTAACAAATCTTGCTCCGTAATAATATTTTCCTGTATCTGACATATTTTTATTTTTTTTATTTTATTTTAAACACAAAGTGTTCTATTAGTCACTATGTTAACCCATGAGTATCCACATCCACTCTTCATGCACATGTCTACGTAAGAAGTTACATCTCCTCCAGTTTGTTCATCCCAATATCTTAATGCTCCTGCTAAGTCTGCACTTGCAGCTGTTGTATCATTTCCAATTATAACTGCTCCATTTACATGTAGCGCAGCTTTTGGTGATGCTACACCTATTCCTATCTTACCAGTGTCTTCTGTTATAATACTATCTTCTATAGTGTCACTGTCAGTAAACTTAGGTATTGCTCCTGCAGAACCTGAACCATCTATAAATCCTCCTATAGAGGCACTTGTCAAGTACGTGTTTGAGTCAATAGATCCATCTGCTTTCAAAAATTGAGAAGATGTGCCTCCATCTTTAATGAACAGGTTTGCCTTAATGTTACCAATGACTTCTAACTTTTCATTAGGCAGGGTGGTTCCTATACCTACTTTACCTGAAGAAAGTATTGTCATTGGTGTAATGTTTAATAAGCCCGCAGAACTTCTAAAGTTAAAGTCTATTTTTTTAGTGTCTACAGAATCAGAGTCAACAGATAGGCTTAAGGCGTGTACTCCTGTAGTTTCATCTTGCTGATGGTAGATTGTAGCATCTCTATCCTCCAGACTAAAGTGTAAGGCTTCTCCGTTACTTCTACCTAGACTTAATCTAGGGTTTTGAGTGGCATCATTATTATATATAGAGACAGGTGCGGAAAAGTACCCACCAACTGCTTTCATCTGTCCGTTAACTTCAAGCTTGTATCCAGGAGTATCAGTTCCAATTCCCACATTGCCTCCGTGAGGGTTTAAGGCTAAAGGATAATATGTTGCTGAAGCCTGTCTTCTTTGCTGAATTAAACCTGTTCCAGAAGCATTAGTTGCAAAATAAGTTCCATAGGCAATATCAGAGTTTGCTATCAAAAGAGATGCATCTACTACTGCCGCACCATTTATTGATGGCACAGTATTAGGTCCAGATATAACTGCATTTTGAGAAGGGGTGGCAGTCCCAATTCCAAAGTTGCCATTAGTTATATAACTATTTGAACCAGACCTACTGTCAAATCTAATAGCGCCACTACTCCCTAAAAGACTAAAATCAGTACCAGTACTTGTAGGGTTTATGTATGCCTTTTCTACATTGTCTGCACTCCATCCTTGAACACCATTAACTGTTAAAGATCTGGTAGGAGTAGCTGTTCCTACCCCAACATTACCATTTGACCCAACATAAAATAATTGAGAAGATGTGTTTTTAATAGTTAAAGCAGGCTCACTTACTAGAGTCCCATCTGTGTCAATCAATACACCATAGCCTGTAAGATGGTCTTGTTCAAAACTTGCTATATAATTACCAGAAGCATTTCCACGAACGTCTAACTTTTCAGAAGAAGTTGATACTGCACTACCTATCTGCAATGAAGCATTGGGAATGGTAGTCCCAATACCTACGTTTCCTGTAGTACCTTTTATGTAAAGACTATCTGCAGGAGCTATGTTTTCTACTTTAAAAGCAGTTAGATCTCCATTAGTTCTTATTTCTGCACCACCACCAGCAGTTACAACTAAATTTTTAACATTATTTGCTTTATCTCCAAGCCAAGCAACAGAACCATCTGTTTTTAAATCGTAGTAATTACTACCACCTGTTTCTCTTAGTCTTACTCCTGGCTCAGAACTACTTTCAATTTCTAATTTAGCTCCAGGAAGATTTGTTCCAATACCAACGTTACCTCCTGAAGTAATAATCATTCTGTTATTTGCTCCATTGGTTTGAAACAACATACTTGCTGAAGTGCTTGACTTTATGGTAGCGTTACTATCGTCTACAGATAATTCTAATTGTCTGTTATTTGTAGTATCCTCTATTAAAATAGAAGGAGTTGAGGCATCAGATATATGCAATTTAGAACTAGGACTAATCGTGCCTATACCTACACTGCCAATGGTTGGATTTAAAACTACGTCATTAGTTCCTGTGGGTACAATTATTCTTAATGAACCAGCAGGACTAGCTAATGCAAGGTCATTTTCCGTACCAGTAACAGCATGCATTGTTAGACCATGCTGAGATGACTTATAAAATCTACCTGCTTTACCGCTATCAAAATCTATATCTGAAGTTAGTCTTATT
>Ga0209092_10003771_pt1 | contig 12933 bp, 13 predicted proteins | sample FraStrMetagenome_FD_187446 | JGI IMG/M metagenome (GOLD analysis project Ga0209092, IMG submission 187446) | Marine eukaryotic phytoplankton communities from Arctic Ocean - Fram Strait ARC3M Metagenome (SPAdes) (version 2) | ecosystem: Environmental > Aquatic > Marine > Oceanic | place: Fram...
TAGAGTATTGTTTCTGTGAACATCTTTCCAGAGGTACAACTAGAAAAAATAGAGAATTTTTTTTTTTAATAATTCGAAGACTTAATTCTTACTAATTCAATATTATATGATCTTTTATTATTCATTCCAAATACTCATTAAATGCAAGATGGCAAATCTAATCCTATTCCCTTGTCTTACCAGCAGCGGGTTCTGACTACATTATTGAATCCATTTTGAGGAGGTATTTTACTATTGTGAAGAATGCTGTAATTGTTACTATTCCCGCAGCTTTTCTTTAGAAGATACGTGACATCTTTGTTTCTATTTGTTGATTAATTAACGTATTTTTTATAGCACTCTTTTCATGTATTTAACCGTCAAATATAATTAAGCCGTTATTAGTAAAGCGCGAATGGCTTTTTTGCGAACAAGAAAATTTTGCTCACGATTTACACTGAAAGTGAAAGGTTAAGAGTTTGTTGAGATCTACCCCCAATCAAACTTAAAATGAGCAAAAAAAGGTATTCGTGCTCAAACACAGTAATGAGGAAACAGTTGGCGTTAGCTGCCTGCTTATCTATTTGTCTACTCTTCACTCATAATAGCGTTATAGCAATACCAGATGGATATTCAATGCTGTCACCATCTCAATCTCCATTGCAAATATTATCGCCACAATATTCTTCGACTAAAATTGATCAGCAATCGTTTTCAGAAAAAAGTTATATTCGAAGTAGAAGGGATCTTCAAAAAAAGTCTTTTCCAAAGCAAAATAATAAAGAAGATAAAAATCAAGATAAGAAGAAAGATGGTTGCGGTGATAAATGTAATAAACGGACAAGTCTATTTTCGACATTTATTAAGGATGGCAAATTTGTAAGTTCTAATACTATCAATTCTTCTGACTTGAATAATACTATTGTGTTTTGATTGTAATTTTTGCTTTTATGAAGAATGGTCAAGGTAAATCAAAATCTAGACCTGCAAAGGGTGCCCGAGCCATGAAGAATAAAAAGAATAATTTGAAAGACGGAGTAGGGAAACAAAAAGAAACAGGCAAAAATAATGACAAAAATAAGGAGAAGAACAAAGATGGAGACGCTGCAAAATTTAAAACGAATAAAAACAAAAAAGTCAGAACTTCTATGCCGTCTAACTTCATATCCACAACGCCTTCCTCTGTACCTTCTCTTTCTCCCAGTTCGACGACATTGAGACCTTCGCGTTCTCCATCAGTCTACCCGACAATATCTAGTAATCCATCAAGCTTCGCTATTTGTAACAAAGGTGATAGACGTAGGAATGAGGATATGTACTCAAATATTTTATCCCGGGTATATAGTAATGATTCGAATGCAGCTGAGCTTCTCCTTGATAGCAATTCAAAAGAGCATGAAGTAATGTGCTGGCTTATTCATGAAGAAGGATCTCTAGTAGATGTCGATGATATTTCGCTTCATGAAAAATTTGCGCTCGCATTTATATACACTCAAATGGGTGGAGAAAATTGGAACATTGATTCAATGTGGTTCTCGAACGATGACCCTTGTTCATGGAATGGAATTGTATGTCTCGAAATCGAACAATCAGTTGCAAAAGTTTCATTGCGTAAGTATTAATCATTGTTACTGCAATTTCCAATGCTTATCATCTCATGAACACCTGACGCAATACCCTTTTCAGCAAATTCCAATGTAATTGGCACAATACCTGAGCAAATTGGCTTATTGCAGAATCTGAAAAGTATTGAACTCTATGGCAATGATATATCAGGATCCTTGCCATCCTCTCTTTGGCAGCTGCCGAATCTTGAGACGATAGACCTTTACGAGAACTTGATAACTGGAACTATCCCTGCTAGTATAGGTCAAGCTTCGAAGCTGAAGCAATTTTATGTGTCAGACAATAAACTGCATGGTCAAATTCCCACCGAAATTGGCTTAATGACTTCTTTAGTTGATTTCTGGAGTTCGAGGAATTTTATTGTCGGATCAATCCCCACAGAAATTGGACAAATGTCATCTCTTGGTAAGCATGGCATGATTTTTTTTCAAACAAAAATACTGCACAAAAGCAACTCACAATTATATTCGAATTGATTTTAGAATCACTTATTATGTATGAAAATTTTGTAGAAGGGCAAATCCCAACTGAGATTGGAAATATGGAGTCATTACTTTGGATCGACATGTATTCAAATATTCTTAGCGGTTCCCTACCAAAAGAACTATTCAATTTAGAAACAATTGTAAGCATATACCTTTCTTCCAACAAAATATCAGGGTCCATTTCAAACCATATAACAAATACAACAAATTTAATCGATCTGTGGCTAGATGATAACGAAATGACCGGCGCAATTCCACAAGGAATAGGATCCTTAGAAAATCTTAGTAAGTTCCGGATTAAGAATCAGCCTGTGTATTTTAGATTGTGTTTAAGATATGATGTTCCCTAATCTATTTTCTTCAACATGTGAAGGAACAATTTATCTCTATGACAATCAATTGTCTGGCACAATTCCCCCATCACTTGGTCAATTAGAGAATCTTATCGCTTTGGATTTGAATGGAAACAATTTGGTAGGAGAAATTCCAGAAGAACTCTATAGTGCTTCTGAATTGAAAAATCTTTTCCTAGCTTCAAATAATTTGGTTGGGACGATATCAACTTCCATTGGAAATCTGACGAATTTAGTGGTGCTTTGGTTTGATGATAATGAATTTGTTGGAACTATACCGGAAGAGATACGACAAATAAAAAATCCACGTAAGTTCTTCTGCACAATGATTTTGCTTTGAATGACACCTCAAATAACTCACATAACCTCACGAAAATTTCTATTTGATCACACAGAAGATATTTATTTGAATAACAATTTGTTCTCTGGGATTGTCCCTCCTACTGCCTGTTTATCGTGGACTTCAATATCCAGCTTCTGGGTTGATTGTGATATAGAATGCACTTGCTGCACGAAATGTGTTTGAAAAAGATATTTGGCTTAGATTCCATGTATGATATACATTAGCATAAATATATCACTGCTAGGATCAAGAATTCATTACTTTTGCTTCAGTTTAAAAAATTACATCAATAATATTACACTAGCTCATATTTTCTGTCGAAATATCTTCACATGTTCAAATTAAATTAAAAACACTTCCTTGAAAGATGTAGGAAGCGCACAGTATCTTCATTTCATTTTGTCCACATTAAATAGTAAAATAGTTACAAATCATAGGATAAACATTAACATCGTGATTGTGACAGTAAAAAAATAAGAAAATCTCCACAAGGGGGGAGAGGATGATGGATCATAACAAGCGCCACCAAATCCGAGTCCTTTTGAATCCATACAATTGGTTGTGTTGTCTGAGGGATCAAAACAAACGCACTGTCCTCCAAATGAGGACATCTTACATATACCACGACCAGCACAGTTCGCTGGGCAATAGAATCTTAAAGTGATATCAAAATACAGATAAGTATGAGTTTCTGTTAGAAAAAGGGGAGAACATATGGCACAATATGTAATTAACTTACTCAGGACATGCAGCTTTAAGCTTTGGACACAAGAAAGACCCACCGCCGGGAAGTTGATATTCTTTTTCAAATTTGTCACACACAAAAGTCTCGTTTCCAGTGTAAACTTCTAGCACGCTGGTATTCGTATTGCATTTAGATGCAAGGCATAGAGATTCTTCACTAGCTGGACCATTGAAGCATTTACTTCCTTCTCCATAAAATTCATTCGGGTTTGAAAAGAGAGGTTTTCTGGAAGCATCTGAACAATCGATAGACTTAGTTTTCAATGCGACTGGGCAATAATCAGTGCGACGATTGAATGAACCCAAAGTCTTTATAATTTAGGACACATGTAAAGCACATAAAGCTAATGCATTAGAAAAGGTAGTAGAATGTGACCAATGTAGAAAAATGAAAGTTGATGCTCACCGGGTTGTCAAAGTATTGAAATATTGGTGGTGGAGGTTGATTAAACTGGCTGAAGTAAGGATCATCATAATCTACTAAATCACACCAAGCTTTACTATTTGTGGATGCGTCACAGCTATAGTGCCCCTCAATCCCACCTGTTCAGAGAAGAATGCCATGAAAAACGTTAGATGCTATTCAATTAATAGTAACTAAGTTTAAAGGTTTCGACCATCACTTACCTAAACTTGTGAATTTCAATGGATCGTTGCAGAAATAGTTTTTGCTGTAACGTGGCACGGTTAATCCTCTTTCTAGAAGGCAAGGTTTCACAACAAAATCACATCCGGCACCATGCCCAAATGGATTAGTTTTCACATGATGGGAAGTATAATTTACGTGATACCATCCAGAATCTTCCAGCAAAGCTAAAGAAAGAGGAGACAAATAAAAATCTGTTGCTAGGGCAGGTGAAGACATGGCCTCCATTAAGAACAGTCGCTGATCCCAATTTGTACCGAAACAATTCATTTTTGACTTTGGTTGATTTTCTAATCTCGCACCCCTCAACACTTGACAGTCGAAGTGATTTCTTACCACTTGTCTCACAGTTGGGGTTACAACTTCATAATATGCCAATCCAGTGATTTCTTTATGCAATCTCAGAGTACTGCATGATGGCATGATCACTGGTCTTCTTTCACCATCTACACATTCCGCCATTGTTAAGTTAAATGGACGTTGAGTTAGTGGATTACCAAAAGAATCACGGAAGAATTTAAAGAGTTCTACATGTATTCCGAGAATATGACCAAGTTCATGAACAATCATGTGTTTAGCTTGTATTATTTGACTTTCAGGGACCTTTCCTTCAAAATTGACTTGAATATTTTCAAGACAAAATGATAAAGTTCCTATTTCACATATGAAAAGGGGTATAATTAGTATCATCAAGAATTGATCAAAGCAAAGCATTATACGAATTAGCGGATTTGAACGTACCAGCAATAGGTCGATCATGTTGATCTAATTCACATACTAATCCATGTGGTAACAATGTTGTCTGACTTTCTGAACACTGGGGGCCACCTAAGTCTACATATATAACAAGATCTGCCTGTGGCAAACCCACAGTACTGTGAAAGTGCGGATTGTCCATATCTAAGTCTTTCAGAATCGGACAATTCGAAAATCCACCTTCTTCTTTTCTTTTCTCATGAGGATCAGCTCCAACTATGAGACCTCCTCTGACAGGGATCACCCTTACGGTTGTTTTCCAAAAGTCTCTAGCTTGTGGAATGATGACATCTAATAGAGTATCGATTCTCACCTTCAAAAAATCGCGATCATCTTCGTCGCTGATATCGAATTCTTCCACCGAGGAGACATCAAATAAGATCCGAATTGGTCGAAAATGATGCTCGTTGTCTTCTTTGGCTTGGGCTTTACGTTTTCCTAAATGGTTTGTTTGTTCCCACGGATGGATATCACCATAATCAATATCAGGCGCATTTGGATTTCGTGATCTTGTAGGGGCAAAATCTTGCGAATAAACGATCGAACAGAGTAACACCTGCAAAAGCGCAACAAGGAAGATTTTCGTTGTTGTCATCTTCCACAATTTTGTATGGAAAATATCCTAGGAAACTTTTCTGCTTGCCAAATTTATGTTGGTTTGGGGAAAAGTCATATATTTTGAAGTCTCAGTGACCGTTAAAACAAACAAAATATTAATAAACTAAGCTTTAAGAAACTTCCATCATGTCTCTAAGTAAATATTCTGAAAACTTCGAATAATATGGATAACATATGTGCAAGACTACAAGTTTTTCATGTACAGTTGCGCATCGCAGCCAAATCATTAATTCGACGGTTAATTGAATAGAGGTACATATGCATTTGATTTACAATATCGATTTACATATGAATATGCCAGCATAGAAGTTTTCCATGGGCCTGATTAATTAATTAATGAATGTGTCATCTTTGTCCCCCGGTACTGTTCCGATCCTTACATAAAATGTCTCTTGAAATCAATTTGTTTCATGAGAAAGAGTTTCATAGAGAGGATTATCTTGGTTCAAATCACGAAACAAAATCACAGAGACCTTCTTCTGAACTGAGATATATCTCTAAGACTGCAAAACTTGTGAAGATGTTTTTTTAAACCAAAATATAGAGTATGGAAACGCAAAAAGAATAAGGTGAACACTTTCTTAAATGTTAATGATAAATATTTTACTTCGCTACAATGATCATGAAGTTTTGCGCTGTAGTTGATTTTTGTGATGTTCCTCTGTGATTCAGAATAAATTCAATCATCAAGTTCTCACTTTATCCAAACAAAATCTGTGTTGCATCGTTTCCTGAACACGTGTAATAATTCCAAGAAATCAAATGAAAACGAAAAAATCTATATTTATTTCCGATCCATTGATAGAACAATAGATTTAGGGAGGTGGGATAGAGGATCTCTTAAGCAAGATATCATATACCAACGTAGTTCCAGGTTTGATTAAGCATTCCCCATCTTCAAGGCAAACACCTTTTTCGCCGTATGCAAGGCTAGGAGGGATAATGGCTTGAACCTTTTCTCCAACTTGCATATTAGCTACCATAGCATCCAGCCCTGGGATAACAGCTCCTTTTCCCAGCTGAAAAAGAAGGGCATTTGACTTTCCTTCGCTATGTGTAGCATCAAAAATCTGAAGAAAAAATATATAAAAGTGTAACGTGAGATATTGATCAAAACAAATGACTTTTTTCTCACAAACGGCATTTCACACAATTTCTGACAAATTTTCTGAAAGAATTCAATTATTTTGTCAACCCGCGTGTACATATAGAGATATACAAATCAAAGCAGATCGTCTTTTTCATTGCTATTCATTATCTTACCTGACCACTTGTAAGGTATCTGAAGGAATCATTAAAAACAGATTTGAAAAAAAATGTGAATGAGAATTTCTTCCATTTTGGACAACAAACTTTTGAAAGTGTGAACAAGCTTACCCGGTGTAATCGACGGCAACAAAATCACCTTGTTGTGGAACAGTGCTGGTAGTAGCTGGTTTCGTTATGGCATATTTAATTCCGTTTTCTAATGTAACAATTTTCGGTGCAGAAGCTGCAAAAGCGGGAGAAGTTGCTCCAAAGCCAGCGCCAACTGCAAGGAACGAAGATGCTGATCGGACGAAGGCATCGCGTCTTGATACTTCATTATTATTAGCCTTCATTGACATTTGGGTAGAGAAGGCATTAACGCTGCTGAATGAAATGCAGAGGAGTGCAGTGAAAACGCCGTATACTTTCATTTTAGACTTAGTGTTTGTATGTTGCACAGGGAAAAAAAAATTGATTATGATAAATTAGTTGAAAAGTGTGGATTGGTGACAGGTCAAAGGAAGAAACGTGTTAATTTGGTGTGGAGATTGATTTGCCTTTCGATACTGATTTAAATTCTATCGCACATACGTTCATGTATTATTTGACACTCTGGCTGACATCATAGAATTATTAGGTAAGCACCTTACTGACATATGTTACTTGCTTAAATCTTTCGCTTACGTAAGTTATTTTCACAAGAAAGATTTTAGACAACAACAATAATGAAGGCGCATCACATGATGGACTTCGATACCGGTTAATTAATGAATGAATCTACAATCAATTTTTGTTGAATCTCTTTTGGCCATTTGAGTTGGTGAACATATAATCATGTGAAGTTGAAACTTATTGCGAAATAATGCTCATTGCACTCATCTGAAAGGAAGTGATATAGTAGGAGTGAATAAAAATCTTTTATAGCAAAAGTAATTCACATTTTGTTTAAGAAAAATATTGAAAAACTAACAAATCATTCATTTCCTTGGTTGATTCATTCTACCTTTTGGATTTAAATTTAAATTCATTCATTTCTAAAAAGGGGCAAATCTTCCGCACAGCCTTTCAGCTTTGTCGTTAAAATTTTCAACATGTTACAATAGAAAGCCAATTTGGAATTTTGTAGTTAGCTCACAATCGTAGCATACTCGTGTTTCTTCTTTCAAATGACTCAATCAAAACCCTCAACTTCAATCACTTCATAATTACAAGAACATCCCTCTTGACCAGCCCTTTTAGTCAAATAGTCCGAAACATAATTGGCTACATCCCAAGCACCATTAAATGCATCATCGTCAAATTTTTCCCATTTAGATTCTAAATCATTTCCTACAGACATCATGATAGACATGACATCCACGTCTCCGTTTTCACGACATGCAATGTAGCTCTGCTTTGCTGATTCTCCCATTCCTTTATGAACCTCTTGTGGATACCACTAGATTTCAAAATGTTTTTTGTTAGCAATTGGTCGACGGTTGCGATATGAAAGTTATATAAATTGGATGATATTGGTGAGACAAAATTGATATCACACATTTTATTGATTGGAGTTCGAATATATGACGTGACAATGTATTGATATTCGAAATAAGTAATGAAATAATAACCATGAGAGTTATCATGAAAATTCATCAAATGCATGATTGTTAAGTGTGACGGAGAAAATGAAATAGTACAAGAGTTCAATTCCAAATTCAAGAAGCATGAGATCAAGATGAAAAAAATGATAGAGTGTGTACGTCTTTCGAAAAAAAGCTCCACAGAAACAAAAGTATGATGCTATGATGGAAACGTACCTCTGTATCCAACCAAACAGCAATGGATGCGGCCAAACGAGATCCCTCCTTTTCATGATCTGTGCTCATAGATTCAACATTCAAAGCATCGATCGACATTGGAAGTGCTACTGATGATGATTTATATGATACAGAATCATTTTGGATTTTGTTGTTGCTTATTCTAGAGGTAGTGAAGGAAGTGTTTGGCAAAACAAATGATGTTGTTGTTAATGTTTGACATAGAAGGAAAGAAAGAGCTAAAATATACTTCATGGTTCTATCTGGGTGATCTTTTTTGTAATGAGCCTCTTGAGGTGAACGATAAATTGTTAGTGAAGATGTGATGATGTGTTTTCACAAAAGCATTCGTCAATGCATACGAATTTTCTACAAGAAGAAAAAAAGAATTAGCACAAAAATTTGTTATCAATTTTAATAGGTTATGTGATGATGATATTTAATTTCCTCTTCAGTTGAACTGCTGACAACCATCTCATTTCAATTTCCAATCGCGAAATCAACAAATTGAAGCAATGTGTTACCATAACATTTAAATCTTTCCATAATTTAGAAGCCCGTGCAAAGTAAAATCAGTAACGCCAGACTCAACAGCTACATGTTCAGAATGGAATTATTGTCCTTAATTCTTACGATAACATGTCTAATACTATCGAGCTTCGTTTTCTTCAAAAAAGTATCCATCCAAGCCAAAAAGAAGAAACTTTCCAAAAATGAACAATATGAACAACAAAGAAAAGTACAAGAATCTTTTCGTCGTGCTTTACCTACTCATTTAAAAATCCGATCCAAACAATCAAGAACCCTTCTTCAAAAAAATAGCAAAGCCGCTAAAGGGAATCCTACATCTGAAGAAAACATATTGTATTCATGGAAGACAAATGAGCAGAATGAGCATCAAAATACTATGTGGCCATGGATGCTCTATATTCCGAAACTGATTGGACTATTCCTTAAGGCAACAATTGATACATTTCTTTCTTTTTGGGATCATAAAGATTCCAAGCTAACCGATATGCAGCATCGACATTATTTTCCTACAAGTCACAAACCTAAAACAACTGGAATTGAAAATGTTGCAATTATTGCCATAGATTGCGAAATGGTAGGAGTAGGATTTCGAGGAAAAGAAAGTATGTTGGCCCGATGTTCCATTGTTCGATATATACCAAATAATGACAAAAATGAAGAAAAAAAACATTTTTTTTCTGTAGAAGAATCCATGAAAAATATAGAAGTCATTTATGATTCTATTGTGTTTCCCACGAAACGTGTGGTAGATTATCGAACCAAATATTCAGGAATAACACCGGAAATGTTTCGTCATAAAAATTCAAAATCTGTGAGAGGTGGTTTACCGTTGGTAACATTTTCTCAATGTATTCGAGATGTTTCATCCATTTTGGCTTCTTTGGATGGCAAACCTGTTTTAGTTGTCGGACATGACATTCGAAATGATTTTGCTGTTTTACGCTTGACGGTAAGAATTTTCGTTTGTTACTTTTTTACTTGTATAATCTCTAACTATTTAAATGATACACACCATCACAAATATGATATAAACTCACAAATGATTAATTTAACACCTCTTCGTTTTGAAAATGAAGCATCCAGAAACTTTGGTGCGTGACACATCATATTATCGTCCATTAATGAGGCAAGTGCGGCGCAAATATTACAAACAAAAATTAGCTTTCTTGGCAAAGAATGAATTAGGAATATCGATACAAAACGGTTCCATCCCTACCATGTTATCCTCTTCCACTTCTAAATCAACATCAACGGCAACGTCAACATTCAGTATTGGTCATTCCTCTGTAGAGGACGCTACAGCTACACTCCTTATTTATCTTAGACACCATACGTTATGGGAACTATCATTGAAGTATCCGTTGTATAGTATATCCCCAAAAGAAAAATCAATCAGTATTTTCAAATGGCAACCTCTTACATTGTATCTTGATGGTTGCAACTTACCCATGGGATTACGTCGCCTTGAAAAAAAGGGAAATACAAAAACTGTTCAATACCAACTCATTTCTAAGACTACCACACAGGGTACGACAGAAGTATTTGCACCTTTTGATTGGATACCTCCATTTCAATCATCCTTTGAAAAAAGTGACGACAGTCAAACTAGAGACGCATCCAAATTTGAAAGTATTGTCATCATGCTAGATGGAAATATGTATCGAAACTGTAAAGAAGATAAACGTCCAAACCAAAATTACAATATCACATCCAATATAGAAGTTGAAATAACAGATATTGGGATTCAAGTGGACGATGTGCTCGTTGAAAAATGTAAACGTAGACAGGAATTACAAAGTCAAAATACAAATAAAACAAAAAATATTGTATCCATACAAAAAGTTGTAGAGTATTTTGAACAAGGACAAAAAAATCAGAACTTGGAGGCCGATATAGCTATGACAAAAGGAGATCATTTGGAAGAGTACTTCATAGTGCGACGAAAGGGTGGTGGCAGTAAAATTCATAAAAAATTATTTGGAAAACTAAATTTAAGGCGCCCTGCGGAAGGAGCATTATGCCTTACAGCCCTTACACCTAGACTGCACAAGCACAGTCTAATGATTGCAAAAGAATTAGAACGTGCACGTGTTCATGGTATAGTGGAATATGAAATGCGGCAGAGAGCTCATGCTTTATCAGGTGTTGTTACAAATGATATTTTATTGGCAGACAGGCTTGCAAAATTAGGGGCCATAGTTTTGAATTACGAGCAAATGCAACAGTTATTTTAAAGACTATTCAAGGTTGTGATGTTCTTATTATCCATTAAGCATAAAAAAATTTGAAACAAGACAAACTATGTCTTTCTAAATTATTCATGAGGAGCTTTAAAAACATTTGAGCAAATGTCATTAAAGTCATAAGGGTAAGAGCAGTGATCACTTCATATAAATAAATTATTTTTTTGTGAGATAAATCAATGATTCAATATTCATCTTTTATAAATTATTTATTCAATAATAAACATTACCCGAATGTTTTCAAATATTCACTCTGTAGGGTATGCAAAGTTTCCTGCTTAAATATCGTAAATCGAAGCTCCGTCCGAAATTAGAAAAAAGAGATTTAAAGTTGCTCATGACCGCGCAAAACGAATATACGAAAATTCCGACTACCAATGCAAGTAAAAGTCCAACCCAAATAACCACCGTTGTAGTTTCCTCATTTCATATCCTGACAGCTGTGCCTCATGTACTTGGCAAAGGAGTTTTGAGTTAAAATACTTACCTGGGATGCGATGTGCGAATGGCTCGTGTCATCATGCTAGGTCGGTATCTCCCGATAAAGTCCGCTGCGGATCTCCGAATTCTCGTTTGGTCGTAATGTTCTACCGTAGTGATGCTGGTTAAAGTAGCTCTCCCAATGCAGTCGTCGCTCAGCTGTCCATTGCGAAAGCCCTGGCATAGTGATCGGATGGAATGAAGTGTCCTCGGTCCGCACTCTACTCTCTGTTGGATTATTAACGGAGGTGACTGCCAGATTAATCTACCTCTGTCTGGAGCGAATGGTGCTGAAATGAGGTTAAGAAGAGAAGTACTAGTATTGTATTATCTCAATGCTAAGAGGTAGTTGACTCCCTTTTAATAACTTGACCTGTCCATGATATCAAGTTTATGCTTGGGTAAATTGATAAGATCAACTTCCTCAGTAGTACTGGCTGACGAGGAAGATGCTTAAGACAGGATTTCTACTGTAGGAATAAGGGAGGACTGGGTGGAGTTGTTACAGTATACGCGGCTACATTGCAGGTAGGAGATGGAGGAATATTTTCTTTATCAGAGATATGAGGTGCTGACAATTGTTCAAAAGCGGTTGTTAGGGTTGATGTAGGGGTTAAGGTGGAAGTGGGTCGCTGATTGGAGTCACAAGGTGTGCAATTTTGCTGGGAGAGTTCAGTACGCTCGCAAAATGTGGTTGTCGTGTATTATTCCTTCTCTCTTTCATCTCCCATGGATTTCACTATCCGAAATAACCTATCATTTTATCAGAATATGAGGAAAAGATGACGTATGGACGTCATCATCTTTTATGTGTAAACGAATTGTTATGACGTATGTCATCATTGAAGTAATGAAGATTTGTGGGAAGGAACCAGATTGCATGTTCTTCCCTAGTTAAGTATTTGAATTGTATGTATATGATCTTATTTAGATTATAGAAATATACGCAATATTTGAATGATTAGTGATTAGATAAAACAATAATTTAACTCACAATTTACAACTAAATAGTGCACAATATAATACGTTGTATTTTCGTCATTAACACGGTGTTTATTATAGTTAATATTAAGCATCCAATA
>Ga0209092_10003772_pt1 | contig 12932 bp, 2 predicted proteins | sample FraStrMetagenome_FD_187446 | JGI IMG/M metagenome (GOLD analysis project Ga0209092, IMG submission 187446) | Marine eukaryotic phytoplankton communities from Arctic Ocean - Fram Strait ARC3M Metagenome (SPAdes) (version 2) | ecosystem: Environmental > Aquatic > Marine > Oceanic | place: Fram...
CGGGGCGGTGCCCAACCATAGATACGGCGCAAAGCGAGGCTTTGTGCCGCTACGCCCGGGCTAGGCCCAGGGCGAAGGCAGCGGCGTCGCGCAAGCGGGGCCGTGGGTCAATAAGAAAAAAAAAAAAGATAGAAAGAAACGAGCGTAAGAAACTGAAATGAAGTAATCGTTATCTAACACGCCTACCCACAAGCAAGTCCAACGTGTCATGCTGTGTAGGCAGATGTCCGACGCGGCGCAAGAAGAGTTGCTGGAGGTCGTTCAAGACCCAGAAGGCCAGCTCGGCGTTGCCGAGGAACAGGCGGAGGAAGCCGCCGAGGACGTCGACCAAGAAGCTGTGGTCGAAGTCGCGCAAGCCGACGCAGCGAGCGAGGCGGCGCTGATCGCGCTCTTCGACGTTGACAAGCAGTGGATGCGGATCGCAATGCGCGTCACTGAGGGGGAATCGGCGGCCGAAGCCTGGAGCGGGGAAGTGTTCGGGACCGACCCGCCTGCCGAAGAGGTGATGGCGGCGGGGATCGCGGACGCATTCGCCCGCATGGCGCGCACGCTGCTGACCGGCGTGCAATATGATATTGAGCCAGAGGGGGGGCAGCAAGCGCGGCAAGCGCAGCGAGCGCAGCGAGCGCGACGCGTGCCAAAGAAGTTCAAAGCACACGACGACAGAGAGCTGACCCCAGCGGACCAAAAAGCAAGTCTTCACAGACAGGCAGAAATCGCGCTCACCAACTCCGCAACGCTGAGCAACATCCAGCAGTCGGAGGACGACGCCTCCACAAAGGCGATGCGCACGATCGTGCTGGCGCAAACACGAGAAGTGGCGTTAGCACGGGCCGAGCGCGAACTCGGCCAGGCGCGCAACAGGGCTGAGCGGCAGAAGTATACCCTGACGAAAAACAACCAGGCTATCGAGCTGCTTCAGGCAATGTGCTCGATCGACGTGGACTCTTTGGACGTCACCGGGGATGCGGCGCTGCTGCCGGGGTGCAGGGACAGCGCCTCGCACCCGTTTCTGGACGGTGACTTCGGCGACTTCTACGCTGCGGAGCCCACGGGGCAAGCGGTGCTGACGAGGAACATCGAGAACACGGTCAAGTACTTCAAGAGGCGCAACGCGACGTTCTGCGCCTACTGCCGCAGGAGCATCAACCTGGAGGTCGGTAAGATCTTTACCTGCAAGGCATGCCTCTCCACGCTCTACTGCGGCGAGAACTGCGGCGTGCGCCACAAGACGGAGCACCGACCAGTGTGCAAGGTGCACGAGGGCTGGAACATGGAAGCGCGGGAAGCGGCAGGAGCCGTAGGATGGGGTGTGACCGCGGGCTACGCCATCGGCGGAGAAGCGGCGCCAACGACATCGGTCAAGCAGGAGGTCATCGTACTGGACGTCGATGAAGCCCTCCCAGGCGCGCAAGAAGGCGGCAAAGGCGCGAAAGGCAAAGGCGGCAAAGGCGGCAAAGGCACCAAAGGTGCGAAAGGCGCTAAGGGCGCGAAAGGCGGCAAAGCCGGCAAGGGCAAGAAGCGCAAGCGCGCAACGCCGGCCTCGCAAAGCGAGAGCTACCACAGCGGCGGCAGCTGGGATGGCGGCTGGAAGAACACCCGGTGCTTCAATTGCTGGGAAACAGGCCACATCGCGAGCGACTGCCCCGACAGGCGCAACCACGACTGGTATTAATCCTGGACGCTACCCAAGTTCGTTCGGATGCAAAGCCACTCGCCGTATGCAGACGTCTTAGCATCCAGAGGGGGTGTTGGGATATCTGCGTGCAGTGCAAAGCCAAGATGCACTTCAACCAGGGATCTCCTCAAGAGACGCAGCTGGAGGAGCAAAGAGCTCCGGATCCAAGCTGCAGGCCATTTCAATCTAAGCTCCTAACTCCTACAACTGATTGAGTTAGAGCTGCTGGAATAACCAGCACATCAAGGTTTTATCTGCCTTGAGTTAAAATCATTTAATAGATAGACGTTTTATTTTGTGTCTCAGACATTTTCTGAGATGAATCATTAAACTTTTCCGTAACCTGTTTTTGCGAAGCGCTGACACTTAAGCTTTAGCCGCGACCTTTAGTTCGCTGTTAATAGGAGTTGGATTGCCTAACCAAAAGGTAGTTGGGCAACCATCTCAACTGTGGATTTTACCTCAACTGGTTAATGAGCCTAAACCTAAAGCTAGGAGTCAGGGATCTGACAGTAACAAACTTCGATCCCTCGCACTTAAAAAAATGGAGAACGAGTGTGGGCAGACTGGTCAACGAAATGAACATTCGTCATATGCTCTCAGGAGAGTATATATCCCAGAGGGATGACAGTGACCCATACAAAAGACTCGTCGATGAAAAAGACGAGCTCGACAGACTCCACGAGATGGAGGTCGAACGCCAGAACGCTCTCTCGCGAGAGAGGCTGGAGGAAAACCAGAGAGAAATGGATGCACGGAGCGAGGCTCGTGGCATGCCATCACTGGAACCCCGAGCTCAGGGCGCGAAGCCAGAGTCGGAGGGAAGAGAAAAACTGGATAACGAGATCCAAGAAAAATTGAATCTCCTGAGAAAGGAATTCCAACAACGGCAAGGGCACCCTGACGAGGGTGAGCCCCAACAGGGCCGAGAAGAAAAATACTACGCCCCACAAGGGGGCGGCAGGGAGGACCCAACACAGCGCCAAGCGCGTGTGGAATCAGTGAACTCCTCCCCCGTGAAACAAGAAGGCCCAATGCCTTTCTCGCAACACCGACGAAGGATCGATTGGGAAGAACAAAGCCTCAGCTCAGAGGGGAGCCAGAGCGCAAGAGCCGGCGCCGCAGGGCGCGCGGCTGGCCTGTGCGGGAAGGACTACGCCATGAAACTGCTGGACAGAGACTTGGGTGATAACGTGGTGTTTATCCGCGTGTACGAGGGCCGACACATACGTGAGCCAGACACGGAGCGCCAGAAGCGATTCGTGCTCTGGAAGAAGATGGCTGACTCGCTGAAGACGAGCAAACACCTGCTGGCGGGCGTCACGCCGCTGGACGTGCAGGCGTTGTGGGTAAAAGTGTGCACGAGTGCGCAGCCAAACCCACGAGAGCTCATGGTGACTTACTTACTAGGCCTCCTAGCTCACACAAAGACCACGAACGGTGGCTTCGCGGACTGGCACATGAGGTACACGGACATTAACGTGGATCTCGAGTCAGTCGGCTGCGGATTGCCAGACATGGCAAAGATGGGGTGGATGTTCTACCTCGTAGGGAAGGACATGCGATACGAGAGCACCCTAAACAGATGTAAAGATGAGGACTGGGATTACCTGACCTGTGTAGACAAGCTCACACAGCGGGCGAACGAGATCCCGGACACGGGCGTGGCGAAGAACGCGCGCAGACAGCAGCAGACTGTCGGCGCGGTGAACAACGCACGGGCCGAAGGACAGGGAAAGCGACCCTGCCACTATCACAAGAGAGGCAAGTGCTCGAAGGGAGCAGACTGTCAGTTCTCACACGACGATGGGGGGGCTGGCGGAGGCCAGCGTAGGCCTAGGCCGGCACCGAAGCCCAGAGACGGCGCAGTCGACGCGAAGAGCGCGACGGCCGAGCAGAAGACTGAGAAGGGCAAGGACGGGAAACCGGTGTGCTTTACGTACAAGGCGACCAAGCAATGCCCCAAGGAGGACACGTGCAAATTCTCGCATCAGCTGAACGCGTTCGGGAGCGTGATCCCCAACCACTGCGCCATCTCCGAGGCGGTAGATGGAGACGGAGTGGTCATCGAGAAAGGCGACTATGTCGGCGTCTGCGTAGAGAACGGGCTCGAGACACAATACGAGCCCTACGGCATGCAAGGCACGGTAGTAGAGCTGTTCAGCGTCGTGCAGGACGCGAAGGTGGTGCAGTACTGCGCCATCGACTACACAGAGGAAACTGTGGGCGCGGAGCGCAGACAGCTCGCGCAGGCGCTGTCGCAGGGCACGTCGACCAAGCTATTGAGCGTGGTGAAGAAGGCGAGCGGAGGCTCGCCCACACCGAAGACGCAACACACGGTCGCGCGGATCGCTCCGGTGGAGCGCATGAGCGCGGCGGTCGATACTGGCGCCACGATACACCAGACGCACACAAATGCGTACTTCGTCGACTATGACAGCTCCCGTCGCAGGCACATGGCCGGCGCGGGGGGGAAGACGTGGCGCACGGAGGGTGAGGGCACGGTGCTCATGCACTCCAACTGCAAGGCAGGGGAGGTGATTCCGGTGGTGTGGCAGTACAGGCCTGGGGCGCCCATGTCGTTCTTCTCGTTTGGCCAAGTGCAACAGAGGTTCGGCTGGACGCTGCGCACCACAGCCACAGATCTCTACCTGGTGGACAAGGACGGGCAGGACCTGTTCCGCTGTCCGCTGGGGGAGAGTGGCGCCGTGGATGAGTTCGGGGAACCCATACCACCTTACCACTACTTCCCAGAGGAGGTGTTTAGACCGGAGAAGCGGACGCACGGCGTCAACGCGGTCGAGACGAGGCTCCAGCGAGCAGCGAAGCACGCCTCGAATGAGGAGGAAGAAAAGAAGGAGGCTCCCGCGGCAGGCGCGGTGAGCGTCAGGCACGACGGCGGACGGGATGTCCTCAAAGTCGTGCGGGGTGTCATGCGGCAGCACGAGCTGCACGGGCATGCACACATGGACAAGATATTACACATGATGAACATCAGTGACAAGCGCGTGCGCGAGGCTGTGGTCAACATGTGTGTGTCTTGCGCCATCGCGAAGCTGGCGAGCAAGCCAGTAGGGAAGCCAGTGCTGCCAAAGGCTGAGAAGCGCCTCTATCGCGTCTTCCTGGACTGCTGCGGTCCATTCGTGGAGTCCACAGGGCCAGGCCACTACAAGCACTTCCTACACATCGTCGACGAGAGCACGTCGTACGGTGAGGTCAAGCTGCTAAAGAAGCGAGCTGACGCGATCACGGTTATTAAGAGCTGGGTCAAGTACCAGCTGGTGAGGCTAGCGCCGGACAAGCTCGTGGAGATGCGCCTAGACGGCGCGCCCGAGTTCAAGTCGAACGACTTGAGGGAGTGGGCTGAGAAGCGGGGCATTAACCTCGCCCACGGCCTGCCCTACATCCACCACCACCAGTCGAAGGTGGAGCGCGCACACCGCACCGTACAAGAAGGAGCGCGTGCGCTGCGCCACAGGGCGGGGCTGCCCAAGAAGCTGTGGCCTTACGCCATACGCGCATCACGAGAGGCGCTCAACAGGATCCCATCGTCTGCGGACGTGAAAAAGGGGAAGGCCAAGCCGGCCACTGTGCCGTTGGTGGAGTGGGAGCAGCCTGACGACGTGACGAGCTACATGAAGAAGACCGCGAGCACTATCGTGCTCGGCGGGGCGTGTATAGCCAAGCGCGAGAAAGAGACGCTGAGAAAGGGCGACTACCCAGGGGAGTACTGCGTGTACCTGGGTAGGGAGTCCACGAGCGGGGGGCACACCGTCCTCCGCTGGAACAGCTTCAAGATCCGAGAGAACGTACGGACGATCAAAGAGATCCCCGGGCGATTTCCCTTCCTCGACGACGCCTCGGGCGTAGACCCCGTGGGTGTGCTGGGCGAGAGAGGAGAGGCTCTGGTGCAAGAGAAGCACGAGCCGAGCGCGGTGGCTAGCAAGCCTGCGCTACCGCCTCTCGAGCCAGCAGACGAGGTGAGGAAAACAAAGAAGGGGGAGTCGAAGGGCGCGAAGCGCGCTGCCCCCGCCTACACGAAGGGCGAGCTAGTCATGACGACCGCAGGACCGGCGATCATTGACAAGGTGCTCCCCAGGAACGACGTGCGACTGTGTTGGCCAGGGGGGGAAGACCCCGAGGCTTTCTACGTCGTGGCGGTGAAGGACGTATGGAAGGTCGAGGACTACCCAGACGACGTGTACGACTCCCAAGGACACCGAGTGGCCGCTGCGGCGGCGCAGCCAAAACCGGTAGGGCCTAACAGCCTGCTGGCGGAGCTGCCGGCGTCAGAGATCGACAAGATGCTGCCGCGCACGAAAAAGCAGGAGGCTACAGCGCCTCTTGAGCTGAAAGAGCGCGTGTGGCAGGCGAAGCACATCGAGTGGCAAACTCTTTTGAAGAAGGGGTGCTACTCAGAGCTCATGGACTTGCCGGCAGGGCACAAGGCGCACAGACACGTGTGGGCTCTGAAGGCCAAGCCAGACGGGACAGGACGCCTAGAGAAGGTGAAGGCCCGCTGCGCGCTAGACGGCAGCAGGGACAACGTCCCTAAGATGGATGCCTACTCGCCGGTGGCGGGCGCGGCTACACTGCGTTGCCTGCTGGCGTCGCACATCAACAACCCAGACGTGCGGTTTTGGCAGCTTGACGTGGTCAGTGCCTACCTGTCCGCGCCGATGGAGAGAGAGCTATACGCCTACCCACCAGACGGCTTCAGGCCGGAGGAGACATACAGCAAGGTCATGCGCGTGCAGAAGGCGCTGTACGGCGCCGGTGACTCAGGCAGACTGTACTATGACCACTGGAACAAGATACACGAGATATTGGGGTTCCAGAGCGTGCACCACGACAAGTGCTACCTGCAGTTGTACCACAACGAGCAAAGCTTCATACGCTTTGGCTACCACGTGGACGACGGCACGTACGCGCAGGTCGGCGCGAAGCTGTGGGGACAGTACCTGGAGAAGCTGGACGTCTACCTTGAATACAAGGTCGGACCGCTCAGCTACTGCCTAGGCATACAGTTCCACATAGACTACGATGCGGGCATCGTCCACATGGAGCAGGCTGCTCAGGTGGAGAAGATGTTGCGCACGTTCGGTTTGGACAGCGACTCAGTGAAGACGTCGCCCACCCCTGTGTTGGAGGGTGTAGAGCCGAACATGGAGGACGCTGTGGAACACTCCGCGAAGGAACAAGAGCGGGGTGAGTGCTTTAAGATGCTAGCGGCGCTCGGCGCCCTGAACCACCTGCACGTGTCCACGAGGCCAGACATAGGCAAACCACTGCGAGTGGCGTCAAAATTCGGCATGAAGTTTGGCGACGACCACGTGCGCTACGTGAAGCACATCATGCGATACATGAAGGGCACGAAACACTCGGGGCTCACGTACAGACGCACGAATCCCGAGACAGGGAAGGTCATGCAAGTCTTCACGGACGCGAGTCACGCGAGCGACGTGGACACGCGGAGGTCCGTGTCGGGCATAGTCATCAAGGTCGGAGGAAACACGGTGTTCTGGAAGGTGTGCTTCCAGTCCATCGTCAGCCACAGCTCGACAGAGTCGGAGCTGATGGCGCTCGACAAGGGGGCAACACTGGGGCAGTACATTAAGTGGCTGTGCCTATCGATGGGGGTCGTGGCGAAGAAGCCAATCCACATCTACGTCGACAACAGTGCGACAATCACGATCAGCAGTAACCCGGTGCAGCCCGGGCGCAACCTGCATGTGCACGCGCGGTTCTTCTACATACGAGACTTTGTGGAGGAGGGCGAGTACGAGATCACACACCTGCGAACGGACAGGCAGCTCAGCGACGTGCTGGTGACACACAAGTCGAAACACACGTTCATGGCGCTGAGACCGCTGCTCATGGGCTGCGCGTACGTGCGCGCAGTGGACGGGGAGCAGGTGTGGTGCGAAGACTACCTCTGAAACCAGAGGGGGTCGAGCGGTGTGGAGCGGTGCTCCGCGCCGCTACGCCCGGGCTAGGCCCAGGGCGAAGTGGTCAGAAGGCAGGGCCACCGGTGCTGAATAGCGGCCGGGGCGGTGCCCAACCATAGATACGGCGCAAAGCGAGGCTTTGTGCCGCTACGCCCGGGCTAGGCCCAGGGCGAAGGCAGCGGCGTCGCGCAAGCGGGGCCGTGGGTCAATAAGAAAAAAAAAAATAAGATAGAAAGAAACGAGCGTAAGAAACTGAAATGAAGTAATCGTTATCTAACACGCCTACCCACAAGCAAGTCCAACGTGTCATGCTGTGTAGGCAGATGTCCGACGCGGCGCAAGAAGAGTTGCTGGAGGTCGTTCAAGACCCAGAAGGCCAGCTCGGCGTTGCCGAGGAACAGGCGGAGGAAGCCGCCGAGGACGTCGACCAAGAAGCTGTGGTCGAAGTCGCGCAAGCCGACGCAGCGAGCGAGGCGGCGCTGATCGCGCTCTTCGACGTTGACAAGCAGTGGATGCGGATCGCAATGCGCGTCACTGAGGGGGAATCGGCGGCCGAAGCCTGGAGCGGGGAAGTGTTCGGGACCGACCCGCCTGCCGAAGAGGTGATGGCGGCGGGGATCGCGGACGCATTCGCCCGCATGGCGCGCACGCTGCTGACCGGCGTGCAATATGATATTGAGCCAGAGGGGGGGCAGCAAGCGCGGCAAGCGCAGCGAGCGCAGCGAGCGCGACGCGTGCCAAAGAAGTTCAAAGCACACGACGACAGAGAGCTGACCCCAGCGGACCAAAAAGCAAGTCTTCACAGACAGGCAGAAATCGCGCTCACCAACTCCGCAACGCTGAGCAACATCCAGCAGTCGGAGGACGACGCCTCCACAAAGGCGATGCGCACGATCGTGCTGGCGCAAACACGAGAAGTGGCGTTAGCACGGGCCGAGCGCGAACTCGGCCAGGCGCGCAACAGGGCTGAGCGGCAGAAGTATACCCTGACGAAAAACAACCAGGCTATCGAGCTGCTTCAGGCAATGTGCTCGATCGACGTGGACTCTTTGGACGTCACCGGGGATGCGGCGCTGCTGCCGGGGTGCAGGGACAGCGCCTCGCACCCGTTTCTGGACGGTGACTTCGGCGACTTCTACGCTGCGGAGCCCACGGGGCAAGCGGTGCTGACGAGGAACATCGAGAACACGGTCAAGTACTTCAAGAGGCGCAACGCGACGTTCTGCGCCTACTGCCGCAGGAGCATCAACCTGGAGGTCGGTAAGATCTTTACCTGCAAGGCATGCCTCTCCACGCTCTACTGCGGCGAGAACTGCGGCGTGCGCCACAAGACGGAGCACCGACCAGTGTGCAAGGTGCACGAGGGCTGGAACATGGAAGCGCGGGAAGCGGCAGGAGCCGTAGGATGGGGTGTGACCGCGGGCTACGCCATCGGCGGAGAAGCGGCGCCAACGACATCGGTCAAGCAGGAGGTCATCGTACTGGACGTCGATGAAGCCCTCCCAGGCGCGCAAGAAGGCGGCAAAGGCGCGAAAGGCAAAGGCGGCAAAGGCGGCAAAGGCACCAAAGGTGCGAAAGGCGCTAAGGGCGCGAAAGGCGGCAAAGCCGGCAAGGGCAAGAAGCGCAAGCGCGCAACGCCGGCCTCGCAAAGCGAGAGCTACCACAGCGGCGGCAGCTGGGATGGCGGCTGGAAGAACACCCGGTGCTTCAATTGCTGGGAAACAGGCCACATCGCGAGCGACTGCCCCGACAGGCGCAACCACGACTGGTATTAATCCTGGACGCTACCCAAGTTCGTTCGGATGCAAAGCCACTCGCCGTATGCAGACGTCTTAGCATCCAGAGGGGGTGTTGGGATATCTGCGTGCAGTGCAAAGCCAAGATGCACTTCAACCAGGGATCTCCTCAAGAGACGCAGCTGGAGGAGCAAAGAGCTCCGGATCCAAGCTGCAGGCCATTTCAATCTAAGCTCCTAACTCCTACAACTGATTGAGTTAGAGCTGCTGGAATAACCAGCACATCAAGGTTTTATCTGCCTTGAGTTAAAATCATTTAATAGATAGACGTTTTATTTTGTGTCTCAGACATTTTCTGAGATGAATCATTAAACTTTTCCGTAACCTGTTTTTGCGAAGCGCTGACACTTAAGCTTTAGCCGCGACCTTTAGTTCGCTGTTAATAGGAGTTGGATTGCCTAACCAAAAGGTAGTTGGGCAACCATCTCAACTGTGGATTTTACCTCAACTGGTTAATGAGCCTAAACCTAAAGCTAGGAGTCAGGGATCTGACAGTAACAAACTTCGATCCCTCGCACTTAAAAAAATGGAGAACGAGTGTGGGCAGACTGGTCAACGAAATGAACATTCGTCATATGCTCTCAGGAGAGTATATATCCCAGAGGGATGACAGTGACCCATACAAAAGACTCGTCGATGAAAAAGACGAGCTCGACAGACTCCACGAGATGGAGGTCGAACGCCAGAACGCTCTCTCGCGAGAGAGGCTGGAGGAAAACCAGAGAGAAATGGATGCACGGAGCGAGGCTCGTGGCATGCCATCACTGGAACCCCGAGCTCAGGGCGCGAAGCCAGAGTCGGAGGGAAGAGAAAAACTGGATAACGAGATCCAAGAAAAATTGAATCTCCTGAGAAAGGAATTCCAACAACGGCAAGGGCACCCTGACGAGGGTGAGCCCCAACAGGGCCGAGAAGAAAAATACTACGCCCCACAAGGGGGCGGCAGGGAGGACCCAACACAGCGCCAAGCGCGTGTGGAATCAGTGAACTCCTCCCCCGTGAAACAAGAAGGCCCAATGCCTTTCTCGCAACACCGACGAAGGATCGATTGGGAAGAACAAAGCCTCAGCTCAGAGGGGAGCCAGAGCGCAAGAGCCGGCGCCGCAGGGCGCGCGGCTGGCCTGTGCGGGAAGGACTACGCCATGAAACTGCTGGACAGAGACTTGGGTGATAACGTGGTGTTTATCCGCGTGTACGAGGGCCGACACATACGTGAGCCAGACACGGAGCGCCAGAAGCGATTCGTGCTCTGGAAGAAGATGGCTGACTCGCTGAAGACGAGCAAACACCTGCTGGCGGGCGTCACGCCGCTGGACGTGCAGGCGTTGTGGGTAAAAGTGTGCACGAGTGCGCAGCCAAACCCACGAGAGCTCATGGTGACTTACTTACTAGGCCTCCTAGCTCACACAAAGACCACGAACGGTGGCTTCGCGGACTGGCACATGAGGTACACGGACATTAACGTGGATCTCGAGTCAGTCGGCTGCGGATTGCCAGACATGGCAAAGATGGGGTGGATGTTCTACCTCGTAGGGAAGGACATGCGATACGAGAGCACCCTAAACAGATGTAAAGATGAGGACTGGGATTACCTGACCTGTGTAGACAAGCTCACACAGCGGGCGAACGAGATCCCGGACACGGGCGTGGCGAAGAACGCGCGCAGACAGCAGCAGACTGTCGGCGCGGTGAACAACGCACGGGCCGAAGGACAGGGAAAGCGACCCTGCCACTATCACAAGAGAGGCAAGTGCTCGAAGGGAGCAGACTGTCAGTTCTCACACGACGATGGGGGGGCTGGCGGAGGCCAGCGTAGGCCTAGGCCGGCACCGAAGCCCAGAGACGGCGCAGTCGACGCGAAGAGCGCGACGGCCGAGCAGAAGACTGAGAAGGGCAAGGACGGGAAACCGGTGTGCTTTACGTACAAGGCGACCAAGCAATGCCCCAAGGAGGACACGTGCAAATTCTCGCATCAGCTGAACGCGTTCGGGAGCGTGATCCCCAACCACTGCGCCATCTCCGAGGCGGTAGATGGAGACGGAGTGGTCATCGAGAAAGGCGACTATGTCGGCGTCTGCGTAGAGAACGGGCTCGAGACACAATACGAGCCCTACGGCATGCAAGGCACGGTAGTAGAGCTGTTCAGCGTCGTGCAGGACGCGAAGGTGGTGCAGTACTGCGCCATCGACTACACAGAGGAAACTGTGGGCGCGGAGCGCAGACAGCTCGCGCAGGCGCTGTCGCAGGGCACGTCGACCAAGCTATTGAGCGTGGTGAAGAAGGCGAGCGGAGGCTCGCCCACACCGAAGACGCAACACACGGTCGCGCGGATCGCTCCGGTGGAGCGCATGAGCGCGGCGGTCGATACTGGCGCCACGATACACCAGACGCACACAAATGCGTACTTCGTCGACTATGACAGCTCCCGTCGCAGGCACATGGCCGGCGCGGGGGGGAAGACGTGGCGCACGGAGGGTGAGGGCACGGTGCTCATGCACTCCAACTGCAAGGCAGGGGAGGTGATTCCGGTGGTGTGGCAGTACAGGCCTGGGGCGCCCATGTCGTTCTTCTCGTTTGGCCAAGTGCAACAGAGGTTCGGCTGGACGCTGCGCACCACAGCCACAGATCTCTACCTGGTGGACAAGGACGGGCAGGACCTGTTCCGCTGTCCGCTGGGGGAGAGTGGCGCCGTGGATGAGTTCGGGGAACCCATACCACCTTACCACTACTTCCCAGAGGAGGTGTTTAGACCGGAGAAGCGGACGCACGGCGTCAACGCGGTCGAGACGAGGCTCCAGCGAGCAGCGAAGCACGCCTCGAATGAGGAGGAAGAAAAGAAGGAGGCTCCCGCGGCAGGCGCGGTGAGCGTCAGGCACGACGGCGGACGGGATGTCCTCAAAGTCGTGCGGGGTGTCATGCGGCAGCACGAGCTGCACGGGCATGCACACATGGACAAGATATTACACATGATGAACATCAGTGACAAGCGCGTGCGCGAGGCTGTGGTCAACATGTGTGTGTCTTGCGCCATCGCGAAGCTGGCGAGCAAGCCAGTAGGGAAGCCAGTGCTGCCAAAGGCTGAGAAGCGCCTCTATCGCGTCTTCCTGGACTGCTGCGGTCCATTCGTGGAGTCCACAGGGCCAGGCCACTACAAGCACTTCCTACACATCGTCGACGAGAGCACGTCGTACGGTGAGGTCAAGCTGCTGAAGAAGCGGGCTGACGCGATCACGGTTATTAAGAGCTGGGTCAAGTACCAGCTGGTGAGGCTAGCGCCGGACAAGCTCGTGGAGATGCGTCTAGACGGCGCGCCCGAGTTCAAGTCGAACGACTTGAGGGAGTGGGCTGAGAAGCGGGGCATCCACCTCGCCCACGGCCTGCCCTACATCCACCACCACCAGTCGAAGGTGGAGCGCGCACACCGCACCGTACAAGAAGGAGCGCGTGCGATGCGCCACAGGGCGGCACTGCCCAAGAAGCTGTGGCCTTACGCCATACGCGCGTCACGAG
>Ga0209092_10003773_pt1 | contig 12932 bp, 18 predicted proteins | sample FraStrMetagenome_FD_187446 | JGI IMG/M metagenome (GOLD analysis project Ga0209092, IMG submission 187446) | Marine eukaryotic phytoplankton communities from Arctic Ocean - Fram Strait ARC3M Metagenome (SPAdes) (version 2) | ecosystem: Environmental > Aquatic > Marine > Oceanic | place: Fram...
GAAGCTTGTTTGATGCTAGGTTGCAAGAGTTTTATGAAGCTGACCCTAGGTATAATGAGATTATTCAATCTGAGTCACAAGAAGGTGTTACTGAAAAAATGCAACGCCAAACAGCTACAGAGCAAGACGTTGAAGTACCTACAAAACCTGTTACTAGAAAAATAAAACCAAGCTCGTTTATTTCTGACGAAGCAGTAACTAAAATTAAAGAGCAGGTACAAGAGAAGATTAAAGGCATCGATCCTAAAAATCTAACGTTTAAAAAACTTGGTGACTTAGCTCCTGAAATTATCGCAGCTGAAATTGGTATACCAGTTAAAAAGCTAACTAGTCCAACAGCTAACTTATCAAAAGGTGATGCTACAGCTATTCAGCAATTTGTTAATAAGAACGCAGATAAATTATTAAAGATATTACCAGAAGGGGCAGTTGTAGAAGCTGCAACAGAGAAGCTCTTAGGTACATCTACTGGCGTGCCAAAAGGATTACTTAATGCTTTTTATACTAAACAAGCTAGATTAGGTAAAGGCGCTGGGCTTGCTCCGTTTAAATTAAACAAAGGAATTAGTAAAGCTGATTTCTTAGAAGTATTTGGTATTGTTGAAGGTAAGAAAGCTGAAGGATTTGATGCTAGATCACCACAAGCTCAAGCTTTGAAAGGTATCGCTAGTTTATACGGTAAGTTAGTTACAAATGAAATTGTAAGATCTGACACAGATTTAAGTTTAGAAGTTAAGCAAGATGTTGCGGCTGGCAAGAGTAAAGCTATGGCTAGTAAAAGACTTCTAGCAGCAGCGAACATAAAGCCAGGTTTAGTAGATGAGTTTTTAAAAGCTACTAGTTCTAAAGGTTTTAATGATATATTAGAAACTAAGCTAAAAGACGAAAGTATTAAGCAACCTTGGAAAAGCGCAGCTACTGAATACTTTAAAGAAAACCCTATAGAAGGTTTAGATTTAAAGGCTAGAAGGCAAGTTATTTCAGAAATCTCTAGTATTTTCAGCATGAAAAACGAAGAAGTTGCTGTTAAAAGGTTTTCAGACAAAAGCTTTAAAGAATTAAAAAACATTATAGACGAAAGCTTAGCTTCAGATTTATCTAAAGGATATACATTTGACACTGTAGATTTAATAGTTGGTGACAAAACTTATAGAGCTGATGAAAGAAGTTTAGAAGGTTTAAATAGAATTAGAGTAGGTGTTAAAATACTAGTAGACGCATTAGCGGCTAAAGGATTTAATAAGCAACAAATAGAAACAGCTTTGTACGGTGGTTTTATAACGCCAGCTAATATAGGTGGTTTTAGAGTTGGTAAAGAACCTACTTCTATTTTATTAACTGCAGAAAATTTAGGTGAAAAAACAAAAACATCTAGAGGATCTATGGCTGTTAATATAAACGACTTTAGAAATAACTTTTTAAAAGGTATTCCAGATGGTGAAAAAATAAAAACAAAAAAAGAAACTTACTCAAAAGATTACTGGACAAACCCAAAGTCAAAGTTTAATAAACTAGATCAAGCTGGTAAGTTAGAATTTATACAAGATTTATTCAATGAAGGCTCTAAGGTTAAATTAGAACTAGCTGATCTTGTTGAAACAATATCTGAGTTAGATGTTGCGCCTGAAGTAACTAGGTACATGATAACTCAGCTTTTTGCTGACATGTCCGCTTTAGGTAAGCGCGCTTCTGGAACTAGATATGTTTTAACAGGTGTTGACGGTAAAATGTTTAGCTTTAAAGAGCTTGAGAAATTAGGTTTAACTAGACCAGACGGTGATAAGGGTGTTTTTGAACACACTAAACCAGCGAACAGAGTAGCTGTAGCCGCTTACGCTTACGCAAGAACTGGTGATGCTAAAGCTAAACAAGAATTTTTAAACGAATTAGAGACCTTTGATTCTGCTTTAATAACAGAGCAGATGGATGATATGCTTAGAAATCTAAAGCTTCAGTCTAAAATGGGGATAGATTACAAGTCTACAGATAATCCAATGGTAACTAGATATAGGGAAATGGTTTCTGACTTGTCAGAGCAGGGTGTGTTTTTCTATGACATAAAAACTAAAAAACAAATAACCCCTCTTGAAGCTTTAAGTGATGGTTTAGTAGAATTAGAAGCTGACGATATTCAGTCTATAAAAGAATACAAGAAAGAGGTTAAAGTAAAATCAGAGTTAGTTCCTGGTAAAGTTATGGCTTCAAAACGTGATGGCGATTTAATACCTGATGCTATAAAATACGATAGACCTATTAGTGTTAAAACAGCTATAAACGCTTTAGAAAAAACCGATAAGTCTTTAGAACTTGCTAGAAAACTGGATCAACCTGTTAAGAAGATTAGAGTATTTGACTTTGACGATACATTGGCTAGAACTAAAAGCAATGTGTTATACACAATGCCTGATGGAACTACTGGAGCTATTGACGCTGCTACATTTGCTAAAGAAGCAGGTAACATGGAAGCTGAAGGAGCTCAATGGGATTTCTCTGAGTTCAGTAAAGTAATGCAAGGAAGTAAAGGACCACTATTAGATGTAGCTAAAATCATAGCAGACAAACGTGGAACTAAAGATGTATTTGTTTTAACAGCAAGACCTGCAAATGCAGCTGGACCAATTAAAGAGTTTTTAGCTAGTATGGGGTTAGATATTCCACTTGCTAATATCACTGGTTTAGGTGATGGAACTCCACAGGCTAAAGCTGGGTGGATTATGGGCAAAGCAGCTGAAGGTTATAATGACTTTTATTTTGCTGACGATCACACAGGAAACGTTAAAGCGGTTAAAGATGTATTAAGTCAAATCGATGTTAAGTCTAAAGTTCAATTAGCAAAAGCTAGCAAGAGACAAACCTTTGATACTGTCGTGAATGATATGATCGAGGATTCGTCTGGTATTGAAACTTATAAAAAGTATTCTGCGGCTAGAGCTAAAACGGTTGGTGCTAGCAAAGGTAAATATAATTTTCTTATTCCACCATCTGCTGAAGACTTTACAGGTTTACTATATAAGATGATAGGTAAAGGCAAGAAAGGAGATGCTCAAATGGCCTTCCTAAAAACAAACCTACTCGATACTTATAATAGAGCTGAATCAGCAGTAACACAAGCTAAAGTATCTGCTGCAAATGATTTTGTAGCTTTAAAAACAAAACTAAAAACACTACCTAAAACTTTAAGTAAAGAAACTGGTATTGGTAAATTCACTTACTCTCACGCGGTACGTGTTGCTGCTTGGACTAAGCAAGGTATGGATATACCAGGTTTATCTAAAAGAGATATTAAAGAGTTAAATGATTTTGTAAACAAAGACGCTAAGTTAAGAGTATTCACTGACGAGCTTATTAAAATACAAAAAGGCAAAGAATATCCAAAACCTGGTAAAGACTGGTTAGGTGGAAATATCACAACAGATATTATCGGTGGTATTAATAAAGTTAATAGAGCTGAATACCAGCAAGAGTGGAGAGAGAACATCGACATTATATTTTCTGAGGATAATATGAACAAGATGGAAGCTGCATATGGATCTAGATGGCGTGAAGCTATGGAAGATTCTATACGTAGAATGAAATCTGGTAGTAATAGACCAATCGGAGGTAACAGAGTGACAGAAGGATTACTTAACTGGTTAAACAACTCTGTCGGTGCTGTAATGTTCTTAAATACAAGATCTGCATTGCTTCAAACTATATCTGCGGTAAACTTTATAAACTTAGGTGATAATAATATAATAAAGGCGGGAAGAGCGTTTGCAAATCAAAAACAGTTTTGGGGTGATTTTATGACACTTATGAATTCTGATTACTTAGTAGAGCGTAGAAACGGTCTTAAGATCAACGTAAGTGAATCTGAAATTGCTGACGCTGTAAGAGAAGCTCAGAACAAACCTAAAGCAGCTATTGCTTTCTTATTAAGTAAAGGTTTTGTTATGACTAGATTTGCGGATAGTTTTGCTATTGCATCTGGTGGTTCTACTTTTTATAGAAATAGATTAGAAGCTTTAAAGAAACAAGGTTTAAGTGATGCCGATGCTGCAACTCAGGCTTTTGAAGATTTTAAAGCTATTGCAGAAGAAAACCAACAGTCTAGTTCACCTAGTAAAATTAGCCAACAACAGGCTTCTGCTGCTGGTCGTGTAATACTTGCTTGGGCTAATACACCAATGCAATATGCTCGTATACAAAAACGCGCAGCTCAAGATCTTATAAATGGTCGTGGCGACTGGAAAAGTAATGTATCTAAAATAGTTTACTACGGTGCAATACAAAACTTAATATTTAACTCACTGCAGCAAGCAGTATTTGCTTTAGGATTTGGAGATGATGAAGAAGAAACTGACGAGGCTAAGTCTAAAAAGAAACAAGAAAAAGCTTACAAAGTAGCTAACGGAATGATTGATTCGCAGTTGAGAGGTTTAGGTATATTTGGCACGGCAAGTGTAGCCGTTAAAAATACTCTTATGACTCTTTATAAAGAACATAATAAAGAAGGTTCTAAATACGAAAACGCTGTAGAAGACTTATTAAGTTTTTCACCACCGCTTGGATCTAAGATAGGTAAAATAACCGGAGGTCTTAGAAGTGCTAGTTGGAATAAAAAGGATATGAAAGAAAAAGGTTTTAGCTTAGATAACCCAGCTTATATGGCAGGTGCTCAAGTTGTAACTGGTCTTACAAATGTTCCACTTGATAGAGTTATGAAAAAGATTAACAACATAAGAGGTATTGTTAACGAAAGATCTGCTCTATGGCAGAAAGTAGCTTTAGGTCTTGGTTGGTCAACATGGGATGTAGGTCTTGGATATTACGGAGGTTTTGATAAAGAAAAACCATTAACACCTAAGCAACAATTAAAGCTAGAAGTTGATACAATGAAGAAAGATACTAATAAGTCAGATCAAGTTAAAACACTACTAGATTTTGGTTTAACTAAAAAGCAAATTAGAGAGCTTAAAAACGAAAATAATAGAGTTAAAAAAATATTAGAATTACAAAAAAAAGATAAAAAATAATGGCATACAAACTACCACACCAAAGTCCCGCTCAATTTAAAGGAGCAAATTCATCTAATTCAAAATGTTGGCCTGGTTACAAAAAGGTAGGAACTAAGCCTTCACCTAGCGGAACCGGAGAAACTGTTAACGACTGCGAAAAAAAATAAACTATGAGTCTATCAGACATTAAATTATACGCTATGAACGCTGGAGCATTAGGCGTAACAACATTTACACGAATCGAAGACGGTTTAAAAATATTTCTATTACTAGTGACTATAGGTTATACTATATCCAAGTGGATTGAATTAAAAAAAGAAAAATAATGGGATACACACAAAACAACTCACCGTTCTTAAAAGTCAGCAAAGATGATATGCCTTGTAATAAACCAAAAGCTCAGTCTAGCGGTGGTAAATCTCATGTTGTAAAAGCTTGCAAAGACGGTGAAGAAAAAATAATTAGGTTTGGTCAAGCTGGCGTTAGTGGAGCTGGTAGTAAACAAGACGCTAAGTCTAAAGCTAGAAGAAATAGCTTTAAAGCACGTCACGCTAAAAATATAGCTAAAGGAGTTTTCTCAGCAGCATATTGGGCTAATAAAGTAAAATGGTAATATAAAAACAAATATAAAAAATAAATTATGAGTTCACCTTTTCAAAAAAAATTCTGTGGTAAAACACCCGATCCTATCAAAATGCTAGGAGACTTAAATAAAGACGGTAAAATGTCTAGCTACGAGCAAACAAGACAAGATGCTATTGAAGCTAATTCACCAAATAATTATGGATCTCCTTTGGAAAAAGAAATTGATCCTAAGTTAGCTGTAGAAATGGCTGAAAAAGCTAAGCAAGCTAATAGATATAAGAAGTACGTGCAAGGTAAAGAAAAAGGCTATATAGAAGACAATTCATCTGACTATATGTCCAACCAAGCGATAAAGCCAGACCCTAGCAATATCATGGATTTTAATAGGTTTGTTGTAGGTGAAGAAATAGCTAGAGGTGGAAAAAGAGGTTCTAAAGCATACAAGCACCACTTAAACGTCAGTAAAGTAATTAAAGCAGGGAAAAAGCTTGCTAAAGGTAGAGGATATTAATTTAAGACAAAAAGAATGAGTTCACCATTTCAACAGCAATTTTCAGCCAAATCACCGCTGAATCAACAAAAAGAAGTTAAGGAAGAAGTTAAGGAAGAAGTTAAGGAAGAAGTTAAGGAAGAAGTTAAGGAAAATAACTGCGAATCAAGTTGGGCTATTGCTAAAAAGCAGCATGCTGCAAATAAAGATAGCCGTATTTCTTGGGCTGATGAGAAGAAACAACATAAATGTGATAAATCCACAGGTTACAAACTGAAACCGGTTGAAACTTTCGACTAACAAACAATTAATGAGAGACATTGACAAGATCATAGTTCATTGTACAGCTACGCCTGAAGGTAGACATACTACTGTAGAAGACGTTAGACGATGGCATTTAGATCGAGGTTGGTCTGATATCGGATATCATTTTTTAATCTATCTAGATGGCTCTCTGCACGAGGGAAGACCTGTTAAGAAACAGGGAGCTCATTGCAAAGGTCACAATAAAGGATCTATTGGAATAGCTTATGTCGGTGGAATTGATAAAGTTAATTTTAAACCTAAAGATACTAGAACTGAAGAGCAGAAAGAAGCTTTAGTATATATACTAGAGTATTTGAAGATACAACACGCAGATGCTACGATACACGGTCATAATGATTTTGCTAATAAAGCTTGTCCTAGTTTTGACGCAACAGAAGAATACGATAATATAACTAACATGTGGAAATAATGAAGAAAGCAATAGATTTTTTAAAGAGTGAATGGAACTCTTTAATGTACTGGCTTATGTTTAAAAAAGAAAAAACAAAAACTAGAACCTGTGGTACAATAGTACCAGAGAATAAAAAAGGAACAAAATAAAATAGGCGTACCATACCTAAAGTTCCTGTAACCAGAAAGGGGTCCACATTACGTGAACCCCTTTTTTGATTTTAACCATCACAAGCTAAACAATCTTCGTTCATTGCTTGTTGTGCTATGTCTCCTCGTAGCACTGACTCTGTTCTTGTATAGTACAAAGTCTTAACTCCGTTTTTCCAAGCATCAAAGTGTACTTTATTAAGCCACTTAGGTGTTGCTTCACTAGGAAAAGCTAAATTCAAACTAACTGATTGATCTATGTACTGTTGTCTAAGTCCTGCTTGATTAACTAACTCTAGTTGATTAATCTCCTTAAAAGTCTTAAATACCTCTTTTGCGGGGATGTCGTGTCCCATAGTGATATCATCAAGCTCAGCAACATCTTGAACGCTACCACCATCAGCAAGGATCTTATTCCATATTTCATTTGTATTGATTTTATGTTTCCTTAATAACTTTAAAAGCGTAGGATTTTTTCTTATAAAAGTTCCTTTAGCTGATTGCTCTGTAAATACATTGGCAGCCCAAGGTTCTATTCCAGCGCTTACATTTCCCGACAATTTACTATTAGATACGGTAGGAGCAACGGCGCGCAGATGAGTGTTGCGCATGCCAGTGCCAGCACACCACAGAGGCTCACCATAAGTTTCAGCAAGCGCCATGGAAGCTCTTTCGCTTTCGATTTTAATTTGCGAAAAGATTTTCCTAGTTTCAAACTGAGATAATAAACCTTCGAAAGGAATACCCTTTTCTTGTAAGTAAGTATGCCAGCCGAGGACTCCCAGTCCCAATGCTCTCCCTTTCTGTGCAGATCGTATAGAATTCTCGAATCCGCGTAATCCTTTCGCCCTTTGAATAAATTCTTCCATAACACCGTCAAGAAACCAAGTGGCGTCATAAATAAGGTTAGTGTCTTTCCATTCGTCATATTTTGCTAAGTTTAATGATGATAAGCAACAGACAAAGCTGTGATTCTCATCGGTGTGTAATGCAATTTCTGAACATATGTTTGTCATATGTACTTTTAATCCGTTTTCTTTATATGCTTTTGGATTTGCTTTGTTAACGTTTCCTTTAAATAATATATACGGTTCTCCAGTTGCTTTTCGCTTTCTAAGTAGTTTACTCCATCTAGTCCTAGCATTCGCATCTCCTTGTTCAAGGCGTCGCATAAACTTATCACCCACAACTGCGCATTGATGTAGGTTAAGTGATTGTCTGTTAACATCTCCTTTAGGTTCTCTAATTTCAAGCCACTCTTCGAAATCATCGTGTTCAATGTTGATGTTAACCGATGCTGCTCCTCTTCTGACTGATCCTTGATTAGTCGCGAGTATTGTTGAGTCATATATTTTACAAAAGGGTACAACTCCGTCTGATGTTCCATTTCCTGTTATTGTTGCGCCAGCGGGTCTAATTTGATTAATACCGATACCAACTCCACCGCCGTGCTTAGCGAGTAGCATCATCTCTAAATTCTTTTGTCCTATGTCTTGAATACTATCCGCGACATCGATACCAAAACAGCTAATAGGCAGACCGCGATCAGTGCCGGTATTAGATAGTACTGGGCTCGCGAGACAAAGCCATCCGTTCCAAATATACTCGAAGAAAGTCTCTGCCATTTCCGGCTTATATAATCTACGAGCAACCGTTTTACTGACGCGACGGTATGCTTCTCTAGGTGACTCTCCGTCAAATAGATATCCCCCGGATATTGTCTTTTTGTATACGTCCGTATTACCCCACGTAGGGTAATCTTCTCCTTTTTTCCAATTTTCATTCCACATTTATGATAAATATAATATTGTGTAGGCTATTGCTACGTTTAAATTAACTGCTACTAAGTTCCATTGTTTTGCTACAAACACTTGTGGTATTGATAATGTACCTGCTATCATGTATGTAACTATCCCGATTTGATCCGGTAATAAATGGGGAGACATCATCATAAATGCCGTCCCCATATATCCTAATCTACTCGAGAGTCTTTCCACTGGTGTCAGCTTCTTTTGCCTTACCAGCTTCTGCAACCATTTTTTCTTTAAGCTTTTCGATAGCTTTCTCATAACCCTCCATTTGTTTAATTGTTTCTAATGTTCCTACAGCTAGATCTTTTAGATAAGCTGTTTCATCTAGTAGTTGTTGCACTACACCGATTAGTGCTTGTACTTTTTTCTCTAATAGATCTGTTCTACTTTGTTTTTGTGTTTTCATTCTAAGTCTTCCTTTAATTCATAATCTGTTAATCCTATTCTACCATATGTCTTCGAAGTCTTCGCCTTCGCCAGCCTTCGAGTAATCAGTCGGCCTAGTCGCGAAAAAATCAGTATGAGTGACCCCGCCGGTAAGATGATAGAACCAATCAAGATTACCTGCTGCTTTGGTGTCATACGCAAAATACGATCCCAAGTCAACGTAACCGAGTTCCACAAGTTTTTCATTTGTTCTCTTTTTTATAAAGTGTTTCAAGTCATTAGCTGATATACCTTCGATGTCACCAGCTTCAAACATTTTGTCAATATATTTAGTTTCTAATTTAATCATGGTTTCCGCAGCTTTTATTATATCTTCTCGACATAAGTTTAGCAACTGACCGTTTTCATTGCACATATCTCGGAATAGTTTGCAACCCATTTTACTATGTAATGATTCATCTCTCACTGACCATTTCATTTGCTGTCCAATACCTTTAAGCAGATTGCGTAACTGAAAAGAATACAGCACTGCAAAAGCAGAGTATAAACTAACTCCTTCAGCGAAAGCTGAGAATACAGCAAGTGATTTAGCAATGCCAATTGGATTATCACCATCGTAAGCAACAAGATTATCAAAGCGCTCAGCCGTAGCAGGCTCATGTAAAAATGCTTCATAGTCTTCTAGTTTTAATGTTTCGTTTAAATAACTGTATGCTACAGCATGGATAGTTTCTTGTGATCCGAACATCATAGCCATTTGTTGTATCTCGTGCTTAGGAAACCAACCAACTACTTTCTGTGTCCAATAATCCGATACCGCGCACTCCGTCTGTGCAAAGCCGAGTAAAATGTTACCGACCAAGTGTTTTTCTTTATCATCTAATTTCTCGTTCCAATCTTTAATATCGCTCTGCATAGATATTTCGGTGTGTAACCAAAATGCTTGAGCTTGTTTTAGCCAACCTTCTGTGTAGTACTCAGGGTACTCAAAAGGTTTGTAAGCTACTCTTTCGTCAAATAATCCCATTATATATTTATTATGTGTTGTACAGTTTTTAAATCAGTCTTCCAGGAATCAATATAAGCCATTATATCGATCTTTCGCGTAGACTTTGATACTTTATCCATATCATCTAAAACAGACCGTATAAACAGGTCTATCGTATGGAATTGTGTTTCTACATCTTGATCCATTATTTAAAAATTGTCAACGCAAGATCTACAAAAGGTAGGTACAACACGTGTGTTGTTTGTTCAGGCTCAGGATATGTCCTAACACCTATTAATACTCCAGGGTATAACCCTATTTCGATTGACCATAATGGTTTGTTTTCGTCTTTATCCATAAACTTTTATTTTATATTCGTCTTGTAATTCTACTAATTCATTGTATTTAACTTTACCTCGTATTTCCCAGCTCCATTTAACAAACTTTTCAATTTGACGCTCGGCATACTTTTGTCTAGCTATCCTTTTTGCTTCGAAAGGATTATGCTTACTGTCTCGTCGCATTCTTTTTGATTTTGTGGTTTGTATAATGTGATCCCTGGAAATTGTTCTACAATTAACCTCTTAAACAACTTCCATCGCATTGGAAAACTTTCGTTTGCTCGACCTTTTGTTTCTATAATAAAATCATCGCCAATAAAATCAGGAGTGTATTTAATAGGAAGTATTCTTTTACAACCTCTATTTTTGTAATCACCCTTGCCATTAGCCTGTCTTTCATAGACTTCGTTTTCAAAATGAAAACCATTAAGTAAAACAAAAGTTTCTCCTTCATACTTAGATTTTATTTTAGCTTTACGTAAAGCCATATACATATAACGCTCCAGACCTGAAGCAAAGTTGATACCATCATAGGTAACTTTCTTTGATACAACAGGTCCTCGCTTTTTACTTCGTTTTTTATAAGGTATTTTCTTCATAATGTGTTCCTTCGTTACCGTTTTGGCCTATAATATTCATTCGATTAATCATCGTATTTTCTATTTCGTCTGACAAGCATCGCTTAGCAGCTTCAATATATAACAAAGCATCCATTAATTCTTCTTGAACGTCAATTAAAAACCTATTAAGATCTTTTTCTTCGCCCTGAATCTCCTCCATCATTGTAGCTCCGTACTTTTCTTGACCAACAAGACTACGTTGATCCATCTTCTTCAGTACTTTTAATACTATTTCATCTTTAGTGTTTATCTTCATTATAATGTAGTGCTTATTGTTCCTGTTTTTACGAATGTTCCATTTAGCATTGTACCTGTACGATCAGCTATTTCATTGTAGGCTGATTCAATACAGTTTTCAATCTGCATACCTTCTAGCACTGCTAAGTTTGTAAGAACTACAACCATGTCTCCGATAGCATCTTTTATTTCATACCTGTCTTTATTGAGCAATGCTTGAGCTAATTCACCAGCTTCCTCCATAAGCTTAACATACTGCGTATGTGAATTACCCTTGTCATATATACCGCGATCTTGAGCCCAATTTCTAATTAAAGGAAAGTAATTAGTTAAATTAACTTGCTTTGGTGGATTGTGATCTTGATTAAAAAAGGCTTCATAAAAAGCCTTGTTATAAATATAGCTTCGATTATCGTTAAACATCGAGGTTCTAGCGTTAGCCATTATCCAGGTTATATGCTCTTTTTCTAACTTAAAGCTATAGTCTGGCGTTTTCCACTCCATGCCTAAGTTATCTAATAAGTTACCTTTTAATTTGTTTACTGGTACTGGAAATGTACTTGTTTGTTCTGTTGGATTTACTTTCATATTTGATTTGAATAGATTTTTATATAATGTTCTGTCTCTTTTGTAGCCATAAGACTTTTGAAGTTCTATTTCACGGTCTGATATATAATCTATATCGTCTGACTGTTCAAGAACTTCATACTCACCCTCCTTATAGCCTTGCATAAGGGTTACCCTAGTTCTAAGATTACGTGTAACGCCGATCTTTTTCCCTGGTATGTGGTATAAATAATACATATTAAGTTATTTTATTGTTATACAGATGCAGGTTATGTGCGTGATGGTAATAAGTACCAATTTCATATCCTGTCCTCTCTGCGATTAATTCTTGTAATGATGCAAATTGATACTGATCGTTGCAGAAGCCGTACCAGAGATCATTAGAACGCATATAGACAGACATATTAAGCTTATTGTCTAGTACTGTAAACTGAACAGCATACGTACAAGGTGTATCGTTTCTGTATGTATCAATTTCTTTACCGTCATATATACTTATTGCTGCTTGTCTAGTTTTTGGGTTGTCTTTTAGCATTGCTACGACTTTATCTATTTGATTATTTCGCTGCCATTGCCAACCATAATTGGATCTTACATCACCTAAGCTATCAGCCATATGTTTCCATATTTGAGGTACTTTACCGTATATCTCACCAAGCTTTTCAACGCTAGGATCACCAGATAAATACCATTGCCATTCAGCTTCTGCGTATTTAAGATTCCAATTTCTAGGTTTGTTGTGTATGATCTTATCAGAAGGATTTAATATAGTAAAACCTACATTAAATAAAGCTTTAGTATCACCAAAATCTACACCATCAAATAAGATTTTAGGAAATAGCCAATTGTAAGCATCACTTGCAGTTTTGAACTCTGCATTATTTATATTTGTCATAATAATATTTATAATATTTAAAGACTGTCTCCCAAATAACTACCTTCGTGTAGCTTTCAGGGTCTTGATTAGTTTTTCCTTTGTTTGTTATCGTTATCGTCCAGCGAGCATCTGTTAGCGCTTTAGGAGCAACGTGTATAGCATTTC
>Ga0209092_10003774_pt1 | contig 12930 bp, 12 predicted proteins | sample FraStrMetagenome_FD_187446 | JGI IMG/M metagenome (GOLD analysis project Ga0209092, IMG submission 187446) | Marine eukaryotic phytoplankton communities from Arctic Ocean - Fram Strait ARC3M Metagenome (SPAdes) (version 2) | ecosystem: Environmental > Aquatic > Marine > Oceanic | place: Fram...
ATTACTGAAAGCATTTATTTTAATTTTATTTTGACATGATGAGGAAAATATTGGAACAAAACTGACAAGTTACAGAGCAATCACAGCGTATTGCACGTAGAAGAGTATTATAGGTCTGCCATCATGGCAGACCTCATCCTCGAATGGTAGTCCGGCATACCTCAACGGTATACCTCTACCATACCACTTTGGTAGACATCTGCCACGTCTACCCGGAACCCTACATATAGCGCGACCGATATGGTTACACATGTGAGCGAGAAAGGGACAAAAGGAAATAAATAGAGCCAGCAACGCTTGGATGAGCTTAATGAGAATTACTCTCGAACGATCACTTATTTAAATCATAAGCTTTTAGCTATCAGACTATTGTTAAATTAGGAAATTTGTGTTTTATTTACATATGTTAGGTACTCTCTTTTCTCTCTTTCCCACCCCAGGGCTCCACGGCCCACGACGGCCTAGCGCCTAGAGCGCGAAAACCACACAAAAATTATACTTCGAAGTATAAATTTTATTGTGACGACCTCGACTTCGTCAAGCGGTCAATGATGCAATAAACATGATAGCGTATCCTCTGCCGTCTACAAATTGAATATGTGGGATCGAGCTTCATTACTGTTGTGAGAATTCCTTAGAGCAATAATAAAGACTAAAGAGGAACAAAAAAGAAAGAGATTGAACAAAAGAGATTGAATGAAAGATCGATAAAAATAGGAGCTGAGTAAGTATTGCAGGTACCAGTCGGTTGGGATCTACTCCTGTTAATTCTGGTGGTATCATTGCATTCCAGGAGAGAGCTGGAGATCTTTCTTTTATGGAGTATCTCTTCTATTGTATCGATTCTACTTTGTGGCAGCTGCGTATACTTGCAACCTGCTCCCACAGATATCAATCACGTTAAATAAATGATCATGAGTCTTTCTATTCACATTACTTTGAATATCTACAATTATTGGTAGTACTAGCGCTTATGGTGATCCTAGCATCCCATCACCACCCCCGGTTAGAATCAGAATCAGTCTCTAAGTGGATTAGCCATCCACTGCCTGTAGAACTATATCCTGTTGAAAAACAATGCACACTTTCAATAAATTTGGCATACTTATCAAGAACGAGTTCAGAACTGAGTTAAATTCTTGCATCCATCTTCTAGTCAATCCAATTTTTGTTTGGGGGAAATACAATGTTAAAAATGGATTGTGTCAAACCAAACCCAAGAGCAGTTGAAATACCAGCAAGGACAGCTCCATGTACAATCGAAAATGAATCATGTACACCAACAATGTCTATCAAAAAGTTTTCTTCTGGTAGGTACGTAGTATCAGTCCCGACAAAGAAAGCTGTAGCTCCGCCTATTGTAAAGCTAAGTAAAAAATCAGTTCTACTGTTTTCCCATGTTGGTTGTTCAACGTGGACAAACACTTCTGAATACAAGTTTCGTCCCACTCTCAATCCGAAGTTGAACATGTATGTACAGGCTATCCATGTACCAACAAATACACCCAAAAAGGATAGACCAGCACCCTGCAATGCATTAACAATGGGTTGCCAAGATGTGCCACTGCAAATTGTACCTGTCCCAAGGAAGATTGCCGTTTGAGAGATTTCTGTTAAATTACCACCACCCTTCACTAAATAGCTATATAAAATATGTCCAGACACCACTCCCACTGCTTCACCGATTCCTGTGCAGATAGCGTACCCTAATGTTTCACTTGGTAGACCACACAATGATGCAGCTAGCTGCCAAAAGAATCCAGCAGGAAATAGCTTAGAAAGAACAACATCTACTGTACCACTGAAACGATTCCACTTATACAACTTCATCTTCATTTCATGATTCTCCTTAAATAATGCTCTTTGTTCCGGTGTTAGGGAGCCTTCAACTGTTACACCAGTTCCAGTGATGGTTTTTTTACTGGATTTCACATTATTACTTGATACCCTTTTGACAATGTAAGAATCCTTTCCTAAGTATAAAATTCCATCTTCTTCCCACTTAGAAGGAGAAAGTGATCTTCCTTCTTCTAAATCGCTGATTACTTCAGGTACTCCGTCAGAAGGTGAAGAAGTTGTAGGTCTAGTAGATGGGCTCTGTGTTATCGAATCATCTTCAGGCATGGTACGAGATGTTATATCGCTACCGTACTTCAAAAGGGGAAGAAATTCACTTTTGGTGAGACCATCAACACTACCACTATGTCTCGAGTAGTCAAGGTTTGAGCTACTCATTGTCAGTTGCAACATACTGTATTCTTGATGAGGAAAGCAGAGTGTATATTTTAGCAAAAAAATTTATGAGTATAAAATGCCAATCATCTTCTAGAAATAAAGCAGAAAGAATTCTTTTTTGGAAGAATTTCAAGTTTGTGATCGTCATCATCCGTCTTCCTTTCGTCATCACGTGCTTGTACATATGTACATGTACTGTGTTCCAAAAAAGAGAACATTAAGAATAGGCGAACTTTGATATAAACTCTATCGATATATAACTGTTGTGAGAGTTTTCACAGATTCGTCGAAAATATTTGAAGTCAAACAACAAATAAGATTTGAAGATCCGAGCAGAGATACACCGTACACTACGTACTACACAAAAATCGATTTTACAAATGTTGTGGCTATTTTCCATTTTTAGTGTTGGTGTTCTTCAAGGCTGTGTTCCTATCATCGAACATAGTAGCTTTGTACAGTGTAGTTGACTTTTCACATTGTGATAATATTCTGGTACCGATTGCTAAGATGACAATAATGAACCGACATGCCATTTAATAACAAGTATATTTTACATTGTCAATACACATATAGTAACAGGTACATTTGTACACGTATTTCATGACATCCTTGATGATGGTTTGATGTCAAGATCATTTTTTCGACAAGTGACATGTGACGCGACACTTTCTCGTCCGCACACCCTCAACCCTCAACACAAACAAAGCACGCATCATGCTCACTCCTTAGTTCTCTTCTGTATACAATATAACACTTATTTGATCTCATAAAAATATCCTAAAGCGAAATTAAAGATGTCTTCCAGTACTGTAATTAATTTCGAAGAACGAAAGAAAAGGAAGAGAAATCACGTTGGTGATAGCAGCTCCGGTGCCATAACAAATTTGTCCGATGATTCCGCTGCTATCACTACTACTGCCAGTGCTTCTTCCAAAAATATCGATGGAGTGTTCAACGAAAGTAGCAGCAGCAGGGAAGATAATCCAATGATCGAAATTTTTCATTTGCATAACTGTTTTCGTAACGCCATTCAGGATTTGCAGGATGACTGCGCCGAGTTAGAAAAGCTGTATGATTCCAAGTTTGTTTGTGATGAAAAAGGTTACAGTTGTTGTGATTCTGAAGATAAAGATTTGACTGAAGTGAGAGAGTTAGAGGGGACCATTGCAGGCAGGTTCCAAGTGATTTGGAGTGTGTTTGCAGCGCATTCAAAGGCTGAAGGTATGATATATGCATTGTATGATATTTTTGAGAGATTGGTGGATTGTGACTCATCGTGTGTTTCGTCCGTCGCTTATCTGTTCGCGTTGTGTATCTCTATGAGTAAGATGAATTTATTTGGCCGGCTCTCAAAAAGAAGCTTGCAGTCAAAGGAAAGATCAGTGAAACTGCCCCAGATGATGTTAACTCGCAGGTGCCTTCCGGTAGCTCAATCGTAGAAAATCATATTGACCAAGAGGAGTATGAAGAAGATCACGCCGACGAAGAAAGAATGTTTCGTTGCATCAACGAATTACTAAAGAAATTGAAGATGCACTTGAAGAGTTTCGATTTTTCTGTCAAAGTGATTGAAGAAGTGCGAACAATGGTTTCAATGCTCTCAACTTACACGGGTAGGATGGCACGACATCTTAAAGCTCACCTTGCCAAAGAAGAAGAGAGCTGCTTGCCGCTTGTTGAGAAGCACCTTGACACAAGAGAAATCCACGATCTTGGTGAGTCGTCAATAACTAATTACATTTGCGGTTTGACATACATCTAATCTATTCCACGCAACCAAAGTCGGCTCTATAATGGGAAAAAGAAGCTCTCAAATGATGTCACAAATTCTTAGTCTTGCTGTACAGAATCTTCCACAAAATGAACGTGTTAAAATGATGTTTCATATGAAAGAGGCGATGACGGTATGTTTAGTTTGATCAGTTTCTTAAATTACTGATTATTGAAATTTCGATTTTTGCATTGATTCGTAGGGTACATTCTTCGAAAGATGGCTTGATCTTGGTGGTTGGCTACAGAACTTTCCATCGCCGAGTTCGTCAAGCATTAACAAATCAGCCACCACAGAAAAGAATACAGAAGTACCTAAGAAAACCGAAGTCTTAAAGGATGATATATCATCCATATCTTCTCTCGAGCCGCCGTACCATGGTGAAGCCGTAACTCCAAAAGAAATGGAAAAGCTAATAAAGACCATCGCCGCAAATCCTCAACTATCGGCTGTCGAAAAGAATGCTACGATACAAAAGCTTCGTGACTCTGTGTGGAATTCGAATATGCGAAGAAAAAAGTCAGAAGATAGTTCAAGTACTAGTCATCGGATAAGTCACGCAAGCAATGTCTCTGCCACGAATGTCACACAACCTTTACATCGACAACGCTCAATACCGCCTACATCATATTACAAAGCCAGAGAAAATGGAGAAGTGGAATTGATTCGGAACAGATTTACTAACAGCTCTACATCTCAAGCTAATCCAGTGTGTCCACTTTTCTCCGCTGGGGAACTTGCGTCTTCGTACCATGATGGTAAGTTGATTAACTATCCGGCTAAACCTTTCTTTTTGAATTTATGCCGTTAATGGAGTTTGATGTTTACACGTATTAGGAGGCAGGTCTGCTGTGCTTGGCTGTCCTCATTACTCACGTTCATGTAAGCTGCGGTGAGTATAAGCAAGAGACCGATTCATATCAATGTTTTGGAATGCATATCCTTAATTTGCTGCATTTAAAAGACACCCGTCTTCAGGTAGGCTTTATACCTGTCGTCTATGTTGTGATCAGGCTCGGGAACAACCTACGAAAGAAAATGATTCATCCCTAGATAGATATGCGGTATCTGAAGTCTTCTGCATGCGATGTGGATCCCTCCAACCTGCTGGAAAATCTTGTGTTAATCCACTTTGCGAATCGCAAGGCCGACCTTTCGCAAAATATCATTGTTCAATTTGTAATCTTTATGATGACGATCCTGGCAAAACTATTTATCATTGTCCTTTTTGCAATGTTTGCCGCCTTGGGTCTGGGTTGGGTGTTGATTTTCGTCACTGCATGAGGTGCAATGCCTGCGTATCTATAGACGATAAGGATCATAAGTGTATTCCTAGTTCTTTGCAAGGAAAGTGTCCCGTGTGCTATGAGACAATGTTCGAATCGAGAGAACCGTTGAGGGGTCTTCGTTGTGGCCATATTATGCATTTGGTAGGTTTTTATTCACACGAATATCATGCATTATAAGCTCATGTTTAAAATGTTTAGAGCTGTTTTAATAAGATGTATCTCGGATCTCAGAACTCTTACACATGCCCTCTATGTAAGAAATCTATCGAAGATATGACAGACACCTTCCGGATGCTTGATAGTGCAGTAAGGATGCAACCAATGCCTCATTCATATGCATCAACATTCAGCAAAGTTTACTGCCAGGACTGCTGCCAGGAAGGGTTGGTACATTATCACTTTGTTGGCTTGAAATGTGACAAGTGCGGTAGCTATAATACCAGGTACGTCTTCCCCACCTTCCGACCTAAACCGCTATGTAGAGCTCAAAACATTGTCATAAATCATAGGGAAATAGAGAGGGTCATTGTCGACAACTAACAATTGCTTTTCGGTAAAAGAAGTACTTCCATAATTTTTGACAAAAGCCTCCCGGAAAAATACATTTTTTGTCTAGGGTTAGGATTTAACACCTAACGTGAGGGGCTTTTCGGAAAGTCGTACTCTTTTAATTCATTCATCACCACAACAGCTACAGAAGAATGCAACCACAGGCATAATCCCACCACCAACACTAATTCAAACCAACGCCGCATTCCGCAACAAAGCTATGTCATAAGTAAAAAGGTTTGTTGGCGATTGTTGCTGGACGATAGAGAGCTGGTTACGAAGGACAAGAAATGTTCAGGAATAGTCCGACGCTTCGACTGAGTATTTCATTGGTTTTAGTTACAATCGCAAGAATTGAAATCAATAGAAATTTTTGTACAGTGTTCACATTCTTCGCTGCTGATACGAAATATTTGCTTTGAGTGTAGGGTTGCCAATTCGAGAACGGCTGAGTTGATACCAACTTCTCAAAGTAAAGATGGCCCTCTTCCAAAACCGATAAGTTTCAGCAGATCCCTCACCCTAGTCAAATATTTAATACCTTCTCCAGGCTTTTGCTAAACTCCCGATTCAAATTAGTGCGGGATGATAAGCCATGATTTAAGACAGCGTCGATCATAGCTTGAATAAAATAGAACCAAACTCTGACTTGCAAGTCGATTCCAAAATCCTTCATATAATGTGCAAGTTCATAAAGTAAACTAGTTATACGTTTGACTCCATGTTTATCACGCTGGTTTGCGATGTCCACCTACCGTAATCTTTATGGGATAACCGAAAGTTATCCACAGAATTCTTTGAAATACTGCTAGATATCACTTGCTTAGCACTTTGTTAGATACCTTCAAGAGACAGAAAGTAGTTTTCAAAGTAAAGTAACTGCAAAAATAAGTTTATTATGGGATCTAAAAAACAAACAACAATCACCATAACTCTCAGGATTTCGTTATGAAAACCTTCAAGCAATTAACTCTTCGATTTCCTTTTGTAAGCTCCTTAGTAAACTTACGACATCTTTACTGTTTTCCTTCATTACACAGTCGTTTTCAGACTTGATTGCAGATTGAAGCGAATGTTATTATTTATCACTACTTGCAATACGTACCGATTCGGTAACATATAGCTGAATAAAAGTAACGCAATGTAGTAAATTAAAAATCCCATTAAATTAAGATCACGGTGGATTCACTTTGAATCATGAAGCATTGCTGCTAACTCTTGTAGGATGTCCTTGAACTATCTCGGTTGAGTGCACATCTGTTGCGTGCCCATTTCATCTTTTCGAAAGGTCGTGTACGACATTACAAATATTTTTCTATTTTCACCTGTGTACATCAACACTATTATGATTTTTTTGTTAAAGAATTCATGTTGGCGAAGTCTTGGAGGGAATTGCCGCCTTTGTGGTATCGTTGGGCGCATTACCATTCGACTGGCTTAATAATGACACTTTATTCACGAAATATTTGAGTGCATCGACATGGGGTAGCTCAGAAGAACAACCCTCATAATATTCCTCTTCTGCTTTTAAAAGTGTCTTCAAACCTGATAATTCCCAACTTAATATTTTTGCAGATACTTTCTTTTTTGCACTTATATCATCAACGTACATTTTCAATCGACCTCGCCCTCCTCGAGGTACAATTAATTTGACGTCAATAATCGAGACGATTGCACTTGTTGGGATATACTCTCGCGCAAGAACAAGCTTGTTATTTTGAGCCGCAGCGATTGCTCGATCGGTCGTCAAAACATCACATTTTTCTCTGCTCGATAGATCGAAAATGTGTTCCCTTTCTATTTTCGACAAGTCTATCTGTACAATTTGACACTTTGCGTCATCATCTTCGTGGGAAGCCGCCGCGTAGTAAAGAGCTACTTTTGGATCGAAGCTCAAATGAATATATTGAGAAGGCGTGCTATATTCAACTGCATCGTTTAGAGACGAATTTGAAGTCGGATCTCTAGCAAAAATACCTCTTCCGCTTTCATCAGAACGAAGACCTCGCCAAGCAAAGAGTTTGGATGATAGGCAATAGATCTCCAACCTCTTTTCCCGCTCCTTCCTCTGTAAACGTTGCAATTCGAACCTAAGTGTATTTGCCTCGGCTTCAAGTGCATTACGTCCAGGTCTCTCACAAACGTTTATGGTGGTTGGATCCACAGTTGCTACGACGCTATCATCATACTTGACAGAAACGTAGGAAGAATCAAATCCACAGTGTGTATCAATAACTTCACCCTTAGAATTCAGCGTAGTATCAACTATCATTTCTCCATTGCAAGGAACTACTTTATCTCCGATTTGTATCTTAACTAATTCTGCGCGACGAGACGTTTCATAGCTTTCCTGCCTCCGCTTATGTTCCAATTCTAAAATATCACTGATACTATGGGCGCTTGACATAGTTCGCTCTAAGGTATTATTAGAAAAGGAAATATTGGACTCACATTCTGCATTAATACCAACATCTGACGCAGTGTTCTCAATAATAGCAGATAAATTATCGCGACGACGATGTCGCGCTGAGTAAAAATTAAGGAGTTTATTGAAAATGTGTTTTGGAACCCCTTCGGACGCCTTAAATCCATTCGGGTGAGCAACGACCCAGTCTCCTTTTCCTGACAAAGCTATATCACACACAAGCTCCTTGCGGTTCTTTAAATGGTCACTTAACTCAGGTATGAAAATTTTCCACTGACTCCCTTCACTATCCCGGATGAAATATGGATCTTTACTTCGATCAACGCTAGTTGCCTCATCAGAAATGGGATGAAAAGGAAACAAACGTACGAAATCTATTTCACCACCGTTCTCATTGATTCTTACGATACGTCGCGTCAAATCTGAGTTAACTTTGTCTTCTCCTGAACTAGCATCTCGATAAGAGTCACGATTACTTATCAATAAACAGCGTTCATCGGTTCCAAAGCACACCATTAACTCGTTCCTTTTGACATGACTCAAAATTTGTTGCAGAGTTTTCTCTGACATGTCACTATTATACCAACTATAGTGCTTTGAATCCGCGGAAGATTCATTCCCGTAAGACTCTCCCCGGACATACCAATTATCATCCACCGAGAAAGCTATATCTGCTACCCTCCAGCCCCTTTTCTCAATTCCTCGTATGTGACCTGCCAACTCGTCTGGAATCCCACCATAATAAACCGACTGCGATCCACCATCTTCATCGAAAATCACAATGTACGACTTTGGCAGCGCACGTAACAAACAAATAGTTAAAGGCCATCATCTCAACCACATCCATAATATTCCAATTGCGGTATGACTTACCTTCGTCGTTTCTCCAAAAAGGATGCGAATACGTCCCCCTTCCATGCCATCATCTTTTGACATTGTAATGATATCGTTAAAAGCCCTCAGCGCTGTGTGATCGTTGAGTACCGGTACTTCAATAATTAGGGTAAGGATTTGGTAATATCTCTAAACAAAGCTCGGGTATGTTTTAGAGATGCTTATGCAACGTGATAGAACAAAAGCGACTTTGATAGCAGTTAGACTGATATTTTATGGAGATGACGACAACAGAGAAAATAAAATATATGCTAACAAAATAAATGCCGTACGACCGTACAGTTGAAAGAAATTAGCAGTCATGCGTGGAGGAGGAGCAGGAGTTTGAAAGATTTTTCGATATCTTTGGACATACGTATTGAAGTGGTCATAGAGAACACATAGTGGATCAGACAAGAAACAGTATTGGAAAAAGTCCTGTGAAATCAAAAACGTGTCTATGGTTTTATGGTCAAGTTTATCTACCTGTATACCGGTATATGTTTATCGTTACTCGTATCTCGTATATGTGTACGTATGGTCATGGATATGGTCATGGATATGGTCATGGGTGTGTGTAAACTATACTCCGAATACAGTATACACGAGACGCGTGTGTCCGTCGTAAGATCAGGCTCTCGTAGCTCGAACGTTGTTCAAATGTTACAATTTCAAAATCTTAATTCTTGTCTTTAAATGATTTCAATACTGCACTCGACGACGACTCGGATAAGATCGTATTTTTCGAATTGAAACTATTAAGAAACTTGTTGATCAGCTTTGTTCATAGGTAGTGGAATTAAAGAAAATGACGTATCGAAGCAGGGGCAGGTCATTGCTGGAGCTCATTTTCGCGGTGTCGTGCGTTGCATTTTTATGTGGCTTTATCCTAGTCCTTTGCATTGGTAATTATTTTAGAGCAAGGAGAGCAATGGAATTGCAAAGACAGCGTCGATTAGCTAAACATGCAAACTCGATAAATAATAATGGGGTCACAGTTGAACAACGAAGGCAGTATCAGCCAGATTATGAACATTTAAACGGTCAACACTCAAGTGAACACGATAGTTTAATAAATTCAGGGCGAGGGAGTTTGCAACAAAGACGAGGAGTCGCCAATGTTTCAAATCAAAACCAGTTGATCAATACCACAACGAGTAACACCAATTTTTCTGCAGAAATGGATCAAATGAGTGTTTGAGAGATTCTCAGCTAAATGTCTGTAAATCTGAATCGTTCTCATTTTTGTCATGACTTGTACTTTTGTGGAATGAATGATTGCAACAATTGTCTAATCGATCGTAAACTGTGAGTATTGATTTGAGGTCTTGCTCCAATACTTAGTGATGCCACCATCGTACAATGAACGTCTGAAAGTGAATGGACATGAAACGTTCTAGTAATTATTGCGCAGTGTTTCTATTTTGACGAATTCTCGTCCACTGAAGCAGTATCTCTAAGTTGACTGCATTTCTTTATGGAACGCCCCCGGCCATTTTTTATTTATTTACTAAAAATGATTTAAGTGGCTTAAATTATTTTTCCCTCTAAACTAAAATATTCCCTCTGCACCCTACAATATACATGCCTTTTCCCCTATTTACTTTCTACGGCGTACTATTGTACGTGGTGCGACGACGTTCTTTCTTGCTTCGTCGTATTCATTTGCATTTAACATCATGAGTCATGATAGTCGATAGTCATTTCATAGCTAGATTTCTTGAATCGTTGCTTTGGTGGGATGTTGAATTCAAACTGGAGCGACAAGAGAAAGAGAAGAAAAAGAAACCTATTGCAGCCCAGAGAGAACTGACGTCGACATTTCACGCCATTTACGGTGTCGACTGACAGAATGTGTGGTTTCGAAGCCAAAGAATTTCTCAACAGGCTAGTAAAGTAGCTTGCTTGCAGAAGAGGTAGGACAAGCCCTATCCAACCGTAATTGGTTTCATTAATGCTCAAATGAGTTACGAATCGATGCACTAAAGGATCCCTGCAAGCGATATTTTTAAATCGATCACGGTAAGTGTTGGGCTTTTGAAAAGAGATGTTTAGTCAGATTATATTGACATATTGACAAGCAAGACATGAAAAATGAGAGCAGAGTTACAAATGACATAATTTAGCCAAGTGATCGAATCTCGGGTGGAACCTCGTTGACAAAGCTTCGAACGTAGAGTGGCGTCACTTCGTGCTTCATTCAATAATGATAATGCTTGCCAACTGTAGAGTCTACAACTGCACTTAAATTGATAACTTTTTTTCTTTGAAAAAAAAATACATTTGTTAGGGGACTTTTGTCCGGACAATTGTCCGGACAATTGTCCGGACATGAAGCAAAAATGTCCTTGTCCGTCTGTTGGTGATCAAGGCTGTCCTTTTACATCTCTACTTTTGACGCTCTCGCAATCATGAGTTCGGAATAAGTCAGCACATAGTTTTTAATGGTGTCAAGATGAACGAATGAATCTCGTGTATAAATAACACCTATGACTATGACGGACAGACCGGACAGATCTGACAGAGTCTTGACACAAATGCCACAAATACAGCGGAAATTAGATTCAATCATGAAACCAACCAGTATCCCACAAAATTTATTCAAGAAACAAAGAAACAAAATATGAATGCTTGCGCAAAATTAAATCTGTCCTTTTCTGTGTACAGAGCTGTGAGAGGGAGTTGTCCACGCGTAAACAGGATTTCAGCCGGTAGATCATTCACGAACGTTACGGTAAGACTTTATCAAAGTTACCTGCTCTTTGTTTCTTCAAATGAAAGAATATGCTCATTATGAAAATTTGCTGAAGTATTCTGGTGGCGCCGAAGCCTATGATGGACAGGGAGGTTTCTGTGGAAGCGGAGGCAGCAGTAAGATCAACCCTGTTAACATTAGAGTCTGTGTTGACCAAGTAGTTGCGCACGATGAAGATATCTCAACACTTGCTCGCATGATGAGGGCAGTGAAGGCTATCGAAGCATCATCCAAAGGGAGTAAGGATTTAACCGTGGAGGGATCTGTTGAGGATAAGGTAAAACTAATCGTTACGAAGCCGGCTTTTCAAAAATCATTAGAACGCCTTCAATACAAATCCGAGCCTGTTTGGGGCCTAAATGTCGAAGAAAGAGAAATGGTTATGAATGCATTGAATGTTCTTCGATGCTTTAAGGTTGGATGACATTATCGTGAATGCCGTATTACCAGAATGATACGTTTATATTGTATTGCTACGCCTTGTAAGACCTAGAAACTAAATAGAGAGAGAGTGTATATTTTTTTGAAATATGAATTGATAGCTAGCTTCGAAGTATGATACTGTACACACAAACAAAAAAGTGTGCATGCCTAGCTGCCTAGCGGTGTTCTGTATGCCTTTATTTTATTAACTTCTACTCTCTTATACTTTGTTTGAGAGTTCGCTTCGACCGCACGTACAATTTCCACTTAGACACCGGGGTCCCGTATCCCGTACCGGCAGGGTCATTCCCGGATTCTGTCGTCCTACTGGTACGTTTCTTCTCCGTATCATCTTCGCAATGCACGTACACCGACTCAAAGCTGTGAACTTTAAAACCCCAATTACGGATTACGGTACATGTACGATGATATTCACAAACACGAACGCAACAAATTAAATTCAGTTGCAGGGGGTTCCAAAAACGTAATTGCTACCAACGCAAGAGCAAGATATTTCCGATTCATCATAGTTTATGGTCGTGTTGACCAATTCACAAAGTTCCATCGGGAACGTCCCTGTTAGGAAATTATCATCCAGGTAGACAGT
>Ga0209092_10003776_pt1 | contig 12929 bp, 9 predicted proteins | sample FraStrMetagenome_FD_187446 | JGI IMG/M metagenome (GOLD analysis project Ga0209092, IMG submission 187446) | Marine eukaryotic phytoplankton communities from Arctic Ocean - Fram Strait ARC3M Metagenome (SPAdes) (version 2) | ecosystem: Environmental > Aquatic > Marine > Oceanic | place: Fram...
CTTCCTGCTGCTTTTTCAATTCAGCTTCCTGCTGCTTTTTCAATTCAGCTTCCTGCTGCTTTTTCAATTCAGCTTCCTGCTGCTTTTTCAATTCAGCTTCCTGCTGCTTTTTCAATACTGCCTCTTTCTTTTTTTTCATTTCAGCTCTCTTTTTTTTCATTTCAGCTTTCTTCTTCTTCTTTTCAGCTTTTACTTTCAATGCTTCCGCTTTTGAAGTTTTAATATCATTTTCTAATGAATTGGTATCTTCGACAATGGCCTCTTCGACGATGGTCTCTGGGGGGATTGTCTCTTCGACGATGGCTTTTTCGACTGTTTCATCTTCATTCATTTCCTCGAGGATTTTACTCATATCAGGACCTTTTGATTTTGGAGTATTTGAAATCATACTGTAATGGGTTTCAAATACTTCATTTGCCTCATCAGTCCAGTTCGAGTGATTGACTTTTCTGAAAGTTCCGTCAATGCGACTCTTTTGAATTCTCAAATAAGGGTATTCTCCATTTTTTTTTGCAACGGTACCATGAAATGTCTTATTTTTATCATTTGGGTCTGTAAGTCTTTTTGCAGTCATCCAGTTTGCCTTCTCCATAGCTTTCTCCAGTGATTTCTCCTCTCTCAAAAGCTTTTTTTGCTCGATTTCTGCAGCATGTTTTGCTTGCTTTTCTGCGAGCTTTGCTGATTTCAGTGCAGCTTTTGCTTTCTTGTCCTCGTCGGCGATGACTTTCTTGGTAGACATTTTCTTATTTGGAATAGTTTTCCCATAATCCTCGACGAATTGAACAGCAAGATTCTTCAAGTGTTTACCAGCATCGACAACATTCAAATCATTTGCAGTATTTTCAACGGCAAAATCAACAAACATTTCAATATCGCGGGTAAAACGCGTAGATTGACGAATAGTAAGACCAGTGTAAGACATGATTTTAAGTTTTTGTAAGTTTTTGTAACTTTAATAGATTTTTGAATGACACACCATATATGATGATTTTATAAATCAATTTTATTTTCAACAATTCAAATATACCTTGTATATTGCTCATATAACCCATTCATAACAAACTCATATACTCGAAATTCAGGGGCAATATAGAAAACGCCTGGTAATATATCAAAAATATAAGCCTGGTAATATATCCAAAATATATGCCTGGTAATATATCCCAATTAACCGTTTCCAGAAGAAAAATCACCACCCAAAACCCACAATTCATTCAAAATTTAAATTGATATTATTTGATAATATAACGGATATATTGTAAAAACAATGACAACGAGACACTTGAGAATAGGAGATGAATGGGTTATGGGTAAAAATGGCAAGAAATTGCGATATTTATTTAATAAGGACGATAAAACCATTATACTCAAAGTCCCAAGCAATTGGACTGAAAATGCACATAATGACGTAAAGGATAAATATGAGGGTTTCACTGTTAACGAAGATATTGTAAAAAAACGCGGAAGGCCAAAAAAGGTGCAAAGGAAGGAAGAAAATATGACAAAAATCAAATCTGCTGCCACTGTTGATACATCAGACGAAGAGTATGATTTTGATATTGGTGACAGGGTAAAAAAAAATAACGGTGAGAATGGTGTTGGTAAAATTGTCGAATTTGTTGACAAAAATAAGGCAAAAGTAAGTTTTCAAGACAATACTGAAACAATATATCTTTACAACATAAAAAAGGCGCGAGGACGAAAGGCAAAACAAAAGCTATTTGTTAATAAAGAAGCGGATAAAGAAGCAGATTTATTGGAAATATTGAAACATCATGGAAAAATGTATTTAATTAATAATATCAATGAAGTTATGACAATGAGTGGTGATTACGTCGGTATATATGAAGATGGGGAAATAACAGAATAAATTGATATCAATTAATATCCATATTTTTTTTATCAAAAAAAATATGCAAATTTTTATTAGAGATTTATGCACTTCATTAGGAAAAACAATAACAATAATTATTGATGAAAAAAACACTTTTGAAGAATTTAAAACAATGGTGCAAAAAAAATTAGGGTTGCCTTCGAAGAATCAAAGATATACATTTAATGCAAAACATGTTGAAGATAGTATTAATTTTAGGGAGTTTTTAGGAGAGGAAATATTTAAAGAAGGATGGTGTAACATGAATCTTTATTATAAACATTAGGTATTCTTCTTTTTAGTGTTGGACCTAGTCATAATTTTATTTGTCACATTAGTATTTTCTGGATGAATTTTACTATGTCTTTTTCTTTTAAAATAGTAGATATTCTCATTAACTCTTGCCTGAATAGGATCATTAAGATTTAATTTAAAATTTTTCTTATCGGTTTTACTTTTAAACATTTTTTATTTTTTTTAACTTTTAAAAATAAAAAGTTAAAAAAATCAATTTTAATTTATCATAATATTATATATATATATGTCGGATTTTCTAAATTTACAAACTGGTTGTAATAGAATCATTAGAAATAACCAAGGCCCGGAATGGTCATCGGGTTCTTTCCTTTCTCATATAAAAATACCAATTGGTGATTCTGGTAAGTGGATGGATATTGATGATAGTAACGCATCCGCTTTTGCGGAACAAACATTGGTCAATTTTAAAAATTCATTTGTTCGAATTTACAGAGAAATTGATAGTATTGACAATGAAAATTTAGCATATGATAAACGTACATTAGCATTACCTCAAGTTTTGTATGACAATGGTCAAGAAATTGGAGCGGAAAAAAGAGAAGATTTGAAAAAGATAATAAACCAAATGTTTGATAATTCAACATCAAATTTGCATAATAAATGTATAAGATTTATACAAAAAAATGGATCAGACAACGATTTATTAAATGAAGGAATCGGAATAATTAAAGAATTAGTTAAAGCAGGAGAAAAGGGTGTTGGTGAGTTTAGTAATAAAATAACACCTGGACTTCAAAATATAGCGAGAAAAAATATAGAAAAAATGTCAGCGTCAATTCAGTGTGAATCATTTTATCGCTCTGTTTTTGGATTGTCTATTATATCAAACAAAAACGACGGACAACTTATTTGGAGATATGAAGAAAAACCAGAAACTTTAATTTTTAAAATACTACCCGAACCCGGACAACAACAAGAAATAAGAACACTATTAAATGACCTTGGTAAAGTTATATGTTACGCATGTCATACTCAATTATATAGTATGGCATACTTAAAAAATCTAAAAAAAGAACATCCAGGTAATTTCAATGCCAAACATTATGCTTATTGGAATGCGATGGATTGCGAGCATAAATTAGCTTTTTTAATTTCACAATTATTTTATACTTTACAACTTAATAAAGGAGCTGGTTATCGTGCTGGAACCTTTGATTTCCGAGAACAGCACTCGAACTCTCAGATTTTACACCAATCGCACCATATACTAGAAAGTTTTTTAGAATATGCTGGATGTTGTAAAAAATGTAATATAAGAAAATCATCTATAAATTGTAATAAAAAATCAGAATGGGATAGGGTGAAAACAATGATCAAAGACGCAAATCCTGCTTTTGTAAGTGGTACTAAATTAAATAAAATGAACCTCGCCCTAAATCGCGTGTATAACAGCGAATTCAAAATGTTAAATGATGAAATTCAAATAAATTACCCTGTCTTATATAAACTTATGAGTACAGATGACATACCAACACCACCATCATCAACCCAAGAAAAAGCACAAACTTTACGTAACATTTATAAAATAATATCAAAATCTTATTTAATTTATACAGATAAGGTTATTACAGATTTAGTAAAGGCACATGTTATAGGTAATCATGAAGACCATGGAACTAAAATAGCTACTTTGCAAGAAGGTATTAATAAAGAATGGAATGATATATTAATAGCTATTGAAAATCACTCTAATAATTTAAAAAAAAATGAATTAGAAACATTAATTAATCATTATAAAAATTATTCAATGCATATTATTCATCAAAGCATGCGACATCGTCCACGCACCGGATGGTTTAAAGATCTCCCCACACCTAACAATTCATTTGTAAACACAAGTGAAGATGCGCTTCCTGTAAAATGGAAAGATTATGTTAAAGTCACAGTCTTTCCGCGTATACAAAACCTGGAAAAATATGTAAGAGAAAATTATGGTATAATAACAAACCAAGAGTTATGGTTGGACCAAACGCAACAAAGTCTCACTCTGTGGCCAAAAGGCATTCTCAATAACAATTGTTTTAAATATATTGAATCATGGGAAGAACAAAATACTGAATGGATTAATAATGTTGATGTTGGGGTGCCTAATTCACCACCAAAATTCATCAATACAACTGTTAATGAAATTTCCTCAAAAACAATTATAGCAGCACAAAATTTTAATGATTATACTATTAAAATAAACAAAGCAAAATTAGCAGACGAAGCAAAAAAAAAAACATTTTCTAACAGTATGAAAAAATCATTTAAATACATCAAAGAAAAAATAAAAAAGAATATGAGAAAAAATATCAAAACTGGTATCATACCGTTTCTTGGACAATTGTGTTCAGGATTGGGTGTTCAACAGGATTCTTTGGGTGGAGGTGGGAAGGCGAAGAAAAAACAAAGGGTACTGCGGATTGCTCCTTTTGAAAAAAAAGAAGGGAAAAGGAAAAGGAAGCAAGACAACACAATAGTAATTGATGATATTTTTGGTATTGGAACATACAGAGATTATGAACTTATGGAATTTTTGAGAACGAAACAAATTGCTATCCCAGGTGGCTGGACAATTGAAAACCTAACTGAATTTTTGAATACAAATCCAGGTGCTGGAGTACTTGCTAATTTGTTAGTCGAAAATAATATATACCGCAAGCAAATATATCCCTATCCAATCAACAATAATAATAATTATGAATATTTACCCATTCAATCAATTTCTGGGGTATTTAAAAAAAAAGTGGGTGCCACCAACATCGCTAACTTCTTGGAGACCAGTGACTTTTTCACTGATTCAAATAGTAACAATTACAACCAAGAGTTTCTTCGAGATTTTTTGAAAAGGTTGAATGAAGATATAAATAAAGCTTGGAGTAAAATAAATGAAAGCATGCATGGTATCGAAATTATGAATCAAGATGGAGGTTTGATTAATCTTCCGGAATTTCTGATGATGGTGGAACCTAATCACCAGGTGTGGCAGCCGCAGCTGCCTCCCCAAAGTTATGCACAGCAGCTGCCGCCGCAGCACCGCTCGGGACTTGACGCTACCTTCGAAAACGTTGAGCAGCATTTCTCTTTCCAGCAGGACCCTGTGAGCCTGGGGGGATATAATGCTGGTGGAAGTAAAAGTAAAGCTAAAAGTGAATTGAAAAGAAAAAACAGTAAATATGATTCTAATGTATTAAAAAAATATAAATATGATTCTAATGTATTAAAAAAATATAAATATGATTTATTAAATTTTATTTCTATGTTGGCAACATATTATACAACCGAGAAAGATATCGAGGAGGAAGATATCAAGGAGGAAGATATGAAGGAGGAAGATGCCGGAGAAAATTTTTGTATTATTGTTAAAGAGTTATTAGAAAAAATACCATCAATTCCCGAAATTTATTCAAAAACTTTAGATATTGGATTAAAATATTATATAGATGGAAAAGAACTACAGAGAATTTCACCATTAACCCCAATTGAAGCCATCAAACCGTCACAGGTTGCATTATCTGTAGAGGAAGTAAAATTACCAGAATTTGATGATAGAAAAATGGTAAAAAATCCATTGATTGAGGATGGTGCAGAAAAGCCATTTGAGGAAAAAATGGTAGAAAAAATACCAAAAAATAACGAATTAGAAAACAATAACCTATCAATGCTGCTAAAAATTAACTCAACAAATACCAAAAACGTAGAACAGGTGAATCAAATTTACATTGAATCTCAAAAGAATCCACATAAGGAAATACAAAATGATTATAGGCCAATATACAGACAAACAGGAGAGTCGGGACAATCCGGGTCAAAACTATTATCAAATCAAGGTGTGAAGGACCCATTCTCTAAACAAAATTATGCCTGGATAAATCATATTGTAAAAAATAATTCAAACAAAATACATGGTGGTTTGAAAAAAACAAAAAAGAACAGGATAAGAAAAAAGAAAACCCGACGTAAGAGAAAAAAAAAGAAGAAAAAAACAAAACAAAAAGAAAAGCGATTAAAATATACACGTTATAAATCAAAACGTTCAAAAACATATCGTCACAAAAATAAAAGGAAAAAGAAACGTTATAATAAATCAGTATAATTATATTTAAATAGGGGGTTTAAGGGGGACATGGTCCCCCTAGAAAACAAAAGAGTGAAAAATCGAGTAATATGTTTTGAAATTTTTTCATAAATTCAAAGTAATATAGAGAAAAAGAATGATGGGAGTAATAATTTGGAGTCTATTTCTTTTCGGGTAATCCAGTTTTGGGTATTCCTTGGGTAGATTGCGGGGTAGATTGCGGGGTAGATTGCGGGGTAGATTGCGGGGTAGATTGCGGGGTAGATTGCGGGGTAGATTGCACAGTATTCCTTACGTAGATTGCGGGGAGATTGCACAGTAGATTGCGGGGTAGATTGCACAGTATTCCTTACGTAGATTGCGGGGAGATTGCACAGTAGATTGCACAGTATTCCTTGCGTAGATTGCACAGTATTCCTTACGTAGATTGCACAGTATTCCTTGCGTAGATTGCACGGTAGATTGCAGTGTAGATTGCAGCGTAGATTGCACAGTATTCCTTACGTAGATTGCACGGTAGATTGCAGTGTAGATTGCAGTGTAGATTGCAGTGTAGATTGCAGATGATAATTCTCTCTAAATAATTTTATATAAAGTGAAATGAAATATAAAATATAAAAATAATGGGAGTAAGAATTTGGAGGGAAGTGCCGGTAATCCATTTCTTGCCTGATAATCCAGTTTTGGGTATTCCTTGCGTAGATTGCACAGTAGATTGCGGGGTAGATTGCACAGTAGATTGCACGGTATTCCTTGCGTAGATTGCACGGTAGATTGCACAGTAGATTGCACGGTAGATTGCACTGTAGATTGCGGGGTAGATTGCGGGGTAGATTGCACGGTAGATTGCAGATGATAATTCTCTCTAAATAATTTTATATAAAGTGAAATGAGATAATGAAATATAATGGGATATATATATAATGTCGGAAACTAAAGAATCGAAAATGATAGAAGTTAATACAGAAAATTTAAAACCGGGAGACAATTATTTTATAGAATTGGCACCAGGCTCTATTCTTAACAGGATGCAAAGGGTGGGTCATGGTAATATAAATTTCTCTTGGAGAGCGTTGGGAGTAAAAGTAAAAAGAATATTACGAGTTAATCAACTCGAAAAATTCTCCGATGGTGATTTTATTCCCGGATTAGACGCAGATTTGAAGGATTTCATGTTCTTGTTACGCCACGAACCCGATAATAGCGATATCAATCCTTGGGTTGTGGAATTTGAGAGAGTTGTTCCTTTAGGAAACGCCAATCTATACGATGGAAACATTGTGGGCGGGGAAAAATATTGTGGTATATGTGCAGGTTCATTTCCGAAATTTAGTCCGTGGTTTGTATGGCTTGGTGGTAAATATGGTGGATACAAGTTTTACGAAGTAACTGATGATGGTTCTGATAAAGCACAGAAGCGTTTGTCGGACATAACCGCATTTGGTAAAAAGTTACCAGATCGGCGGCAAGACCCATTACACATTATCAGGAATGATAAAAAACCAAAAGAAAAAGCATACGAAGACGGCCGCAGAGGGCACTCTTACATTGTGGACAAAATAAGAGATTATCTTGGAGGTCACCGAAAAACAAATAGAATAAAAACTCGAAAAAAAAAAACAAGAAAGAATAAAAAAAAACATCGTCGTAAAAAATTACACATAAACACAAAAAGAGAAGAAAGGGAAAAAAAAAATATAACAGGCGAAACTAGCCGTTACGCGCTACCTACTGCACCCAGACCCACCCATGGCTAATAACGGCCAATACTGTATGTGGCAATGCCCAGAAGGCGAACTTGCGTAGATTGCATAGTAGATTGCAGATGATAATTCTCTCTAAATAATTTTATATAAAGTGAAATGAGATAATGAAATATAAAATATAAAAAAATAAAAAAATTATTAATGGGGTATTTTATAATAGAATTTGTTTTGAAATTTGGAGAGAAGTTCTTGGTATTGTGCGCCGGTAATCCATTTCTTGCCCGATAATCCAGTTTCTATGAGTAGAGGGTAGAGGGGTAGATGGGGTAGATTGCTGGTGAATAGAGCGGCGATGTTGCCTGGTATAGGATTAAACAGGTTAATGTACTTACACGATAAAATGATTTGGAATAATTCTCTCCAAATCATTGTTTATCTAAATAATAACCAATACCCAGTTTATCATTTTTAAAAACATAGCCTTTTTTTGCACCGTTAAACTCATTAGAAGAAATAAATGATTCAGTTTTCTTATAAACATACAAAAAATAAATTAAAATAATCATTAAAATAATCATTACACCTTTGAACATTTAAAACGCCGAGACTCTTTAAATAAAGTTGATTTAAATAAAATTGATTTAAATAGTCTGTACAGTATTAATGTACAAAAATAAATGATATTCAAATTGCGTACAAAACCACCACAATTCGTAAGGGGTAAAACTGATGAAACATTAAATGATATAATGAGAAGATGGGAAGAATATAAATTTATTGATAATGAATATGATATTATTGACAATGATAATGAAGGTCAATGTACGGAACATTTAATTGATATTATTGTAACTAATAACAGTTTATTAGAAACAAAACAGTGGAAATATAGAACAAAGGATAAATTTCAAAATGATAAAGAAGTTAATGTACATATTTTATCAAGTAAAAGTAACGATTTTAAAAATATGTCTGAATATATATCTCAAATTCAACAAGCAAAAAATATAAATGAATTACCTAATATATTAATAGTTTGTTATCATTCCAAGCGTGTATGTGATGATATAATCTTGTTGTTAACAACATTTGGTGGTATTCATCCTATGATTTTGCCAAATATTATAGACAAAACAATTATAAAGTGTCATATATCTTTTGATGAACCAGACAAAAATTTAGGGGTAACGAAAAAATTTCTTAAAAAAGTAAATACGTTTATTGAAAATAGAACTATTACTGGTATACTGTTTATAACAGCTACAGCTTTTGAAGGATTTTGGAATATGCTTAATAAAAGTGGTATAAAACAATTAGAAAATGTTAACAAAGATACAATTCATGATTTTGATAAAGATTGGGAAAATTATAGAAATTTTTCACAACATAGAATAATATTACACAATAATGAAACTAATAATCCATTAAGTTATATTACTGATTTATTTTCTAAAAATAAAATAGATGAGAAAACTAGAAAAATTATATTTGCACCAGCACATTGTTATACTAAAAAAATGGGTGTAGGTAGTCACGATGAAATAAAAGCTTATTTTCTTGGTAGAAATTATACAGTTCTTCTTATGAATGGACAGTTTAAAGGTTTTATTTACCCTAATAGTGAGGAAATAACTTTAGAAGATTATAATAATAATTTTGGTATTAAAGGTGAGTTGAGAAATACATTAAAACATTGGAGTAATAATAATATAAATATTAATTTAGCAATTACTGGTTATAATGTAATTGAAAGAGGTGTTACATTTAATACTGATAAATTTAATTTTACGGATATGATATTATCTAATTATAATCTTAAATCAATAGGGCAATTAATTCAATTATCAGGAAGAAGTTGTGGTGCTAAAAAATATGTAGATATTATGAATATATTTTGTACGGATAGTATCAAACAAGAAATCGAAAATAGAAATAACAGATTAAAAGAAATATGTAGTTTAAATCCAGAATTATATAATCGAACAGATTTTAATACTTGTAAAAACGCGATTCCAGTCAAATTGGAAATAACAAATGAAGAATTAATAAATACATTGGTTGAATTAAAAATAAAACATAAAAGAGGTTATATGTTAGATTTTCATAAGTTATTAGTTCAAGGAATAAGTGATAAAAATATTTTAATATATGAAAATAATAATATTAATAAATTTAATATAAATACAAGGAAAATAAAAGGTATAAGAATGTATAAAGACGGTCAAAGTAAAAAAGTAAGAAGATTTAAAAATTTCAACGACGCCTTTGATAATTTTAAGACAATTTCTCAAACTTGTGGTACAGATGAATACAATATTGATTTTGTAAAAGATAAATATGAATTTAATGGTTTTGTTAATGAACCAAATATTTTATGGATTACATTTAAAATATAAAAAATTATTACAAAGTCGGCGTTTTAAATGTTCAAAGGTGTAAAATAATCATTAAAATAATCATTATTTAATCTCTTTATATTTTAAAATAATAAAAGTAATTCATTGTGTTTTTAAAGAACTAATAGAACCGTCAGTCCAAAGATATTTTAATTTATTATCAACAAACTTGGGTTGTCCCCAATCAAGATTACCACATCGAGAACATAAAATATTATTATCAGCAATAGTCACGCAACTGTCGCACCATGATTCGCCATCCCAATCTTCATGTGTGCACCCAACAGTATATTCGCTTTTCCAAAAAATCTTACCATTTTTATTATAAAATTTAATACAAATTAGGTGTGCTTCTTTGATTTGTGTACAACATCCAGCGCAAGAAACCTGGTTCTTCTTGCTTTTGGAAGCGAGTAATTGAAAGGCTGATAAATCACTCATTTTTTTTATTGTTCTACGATAACAATAAAAAAAATATCAATTTATATAACCATAATTAGAATTTTTATCAAAAATAAGCAAAATCTATGCCAAAATTTTATTTGGAGATTTATGTCTCTTTTTTTCGGTTCTTTTTACGTCTTCTTGTTGGATTTTCTCGTTTCTTCATATACTTGATTTTAGTTATTTAGATGAACTTCTTTATTCTGCTGAAAAACGTGGAAATATTTAGATAATTTGAATTAATAATATTTATATATATATAATGAGTTGTGCTGGTGGAAACGAATACACCCCCCTCCCGCCCCTCCCGACACAGCCGATCATTCTCGGGATTATCAACTGTGATTTTAATTTTTCGCCGGGTTATCAAACGGACCCAACGGAACAGGACAAGGACCTTTTTTACCAATATATAAATTTAGGTGATACAAGAGATTTATATTTTTTATTTACTGTAGCACCAAATAAAAGGAGTGAGTATATTATGCATAAAAATGAATTCGAGACCAAAGGCCATACCTTGGAGAGCGTCCAAGGAACAATAGAAGAAGAAGAGTTGAGTTTGAAGAGCAGTATATTCCCGTGGGGGAGGGGGATGGCTGGTCAAGCCGACAATTACAAATTGCTCTTGACATCGAGAAATTGGCATTGTGAAGACGAACAATTAGCTGTACCGCCAGAACGAGTGATGCAGCAGAGCGACCTGTTAGGTTACCGGTGGTTGTGGGATTTCGTTGCTTCGGAGGTGCAGGCGGTAGTGGGAAGAACCATTGGAAAAGTTCACAGAGCAAGGCGGCGGCGGGGGGGAGTTTTGAGTGGAATAGAGAAGCCCAGGCTTGACGATCCAGTCGTAATAGATGAGCTTCATCGAATTAAAATAAAAAAATGGATAGAAACAGTAGAAACAATCTTGCAGAGGGGAAAGAAGATCAGTATAATGTCTCAAGAACCATTTCCACAATGGGAGAATGGAACAATAAATCTTCCACCAATACAATGTATATTGTATGCAAACTGTTCGCTTGTAATAAACGTAGAGGAACAAAAAAGAATCGCAATAGAAAAGACAATAGCTAAAGTAATATCTAATTATAATACAAAAAAAATGGCACGCATAGGAAGTAATGAGAACGAAGGCTTTTATTTTGACAAAATGGTGGTCGAAATAAAAGAAATATTTGTGCAAGAAGAAGAAGGCGGAGAAATCAAATCCATCAACGAAGGTCAAGTAACTGGAAAAACTCTCCGGTCCCCTAGCGCCGATGATGACGATGACGATTGCACTGCCGCCCGTAAATCAAAAAAACGTGGAGGCAAAAAAAAGAAAAGAAGGCGAAAGAAAAAAACACGTAGAAAAAGAAGAAAAACAAAGAAAAGAAGGCGAAAGAAAAAAACACGTAGAAAAAGAAGAAAAACAAAGAAAAGACGTATAAAAGGAATCCGGACACGAAAAGCATGATGTGGTCATTTTGTAAGAGTCATGAGACAGAACTGTTATTACCAACAGTTGTTTTCTTCAATAATCTTCCACCGGTCAAGAACTGGAGTTTTTAATATGAAATAATTTAATTTAATATTGAGAATTTTTCGTATTCATTAATAGTTTTACTTAATTTGCAATTTTTAAAGCATTTTTTAAAAGACTCAAGTTGTTTTTTAATTTCTGATTTTTTTAAGAATTTGATATTGCGAGTTTGGTAATATTTATGTTCGCAAATTTCCGGAAGTTTTTTTGAACAAAAGTATTTGGACGATTTTAATCTTCTTTCGACAGCAGTAAAGTCAACGGCTGTATCTTTTAATTCAATAACCCAATTAACGGTGCAATTTTCACCGTCTTTATAAACCCAATCAAGTTTTCTCTTGTATTTATCTCTCGCAGCGCCATTTTTAAATTTCCTGTTTAATTTTTGACTTAAAAGTCTTTCTAATGTAGTCATTAAATCTTCGTAAACATTTTTCGTTGTTTTTTCGAGTCTTTCTCTAAAAATAAAATCGACCATATGTCTGGAAAAGAGTGAATTTTTTTTTGAGAAACGATTGTAGTAGTCTCTTGCTTTTTTAACAAGTTTGTATGCGAGTTCATCACTACAAGCAGCAGCACCAGCAGCAGCACCAGCAGCAGCACCAGC
>Ga0209092_10003779_pt1 | contig 12927 bp, 5 predicted proteins | sample FraStrMetagenome_FD_187446 | JGI IMG/M metagenome (GOLD analysis project Ga0209092, IMG submission 187446) | Marine eukaryotic phytoplankton communities from Arctic Ocean - Fram Strait ARC3M Metagenome (SPAdes) (version 2) | ecosystem: Environmental > Aquatic > Marine > Oceanic | place: Fram...
AAGGCAGTGAATCAACTGTGTGAGAGGCTGGATGATGAAAAATCTAGAATTTCAGAAACTTCGTTAGACATGCTAGTTAATATGTACAACTTTATTCATGAAGGTATGGATGATGAATCAGAATTAACGTATTCAGATGCCGATACAGTTGATCTAATGGATCGCATAGCAAATGTATTAAGCCCAACTCAAAGAGCCTTAAACTCTAGAAGAGAAAAATCGTTCCCTTCTGATAACATTTCCAAGCTATCGGATTATTCTGAGATCAATTCGCAGAGAAAGCCTAGACAGTTTCATAAATCTAGAGACTCTCTCGCTAATCATACACGAAAGAATTATAATTCCTCTAAGAGAGAGAATAAACTTCATTCAACTACTAGAAGCTCATCGCAAGATAGAAAGCATACAAAATCCTCGAATGAATCTGTTACATCGAATACCGTTGGCAGTGTAAAGCAGAAGATCAAAAGGAAATTAAAAGTTAGATCAAAAAGGCAAGATATACCTCAATTAAATGAAAACAAAGTGAACTTGTATGACTTGGAGGAGAAAGTTCATCAGTTAACTGAGCTTCTCGACAAAGAAACAGGTATAACCCAGAAACTTGATGAGTTTGGAAAAGCCCTTCAAAGAAAGCAAAATGATAATAAGACAGAAAAGGAAAGGGTGAAATTAATCGAGAGAGTAAGAAGACTAGAGGGACTTCTTGAAAAGGAATATGGCAAGAAAGAAAAGACGCTGGGAGAGCTACATGCACTCATAGAAAGTCCTGAGTGTGAAAATTCTGTCCAATCTTCAATGAAGTCAACAATAAATACAAATTTCCAGTCTCATGCTCCTCAACATCGAGTCGAAGGATTTCACATACTTAACAAACATTACCAGGAGAGTCTGAAAAGTGGACAGAACGAGGTTCGGTGGAAGCATAATGAGCTCAAGAAAAATGAAACTAATAGCTCTTCGCAAACTAAACTCCGAGGAAATCACGCCAGTCAAAGTGTTAATTGGAATGACTTACCTCCATCTCCTGACTATAGAACATCAAGCCAGCCTTACAACGAGAGAGATTCTGGAAGTCGCAGCACTTTTACACGAGACGTTGTCCAAGGTTACGGTGATAAATTTCAACCTAGGCCTGATGAATTTGATACTGATGCTTCAAAAAACAATGAAGACGATCGATCGCATTATACATATGGCGACAATGAAGAAAATTGGACGAAAGGTAGTTATGCATCTGGTAGGAATAAACCTGGCGAAAAGAGATATTTTGAGAGTGAAAGTATCAATCGTGATCACAAAACTCAAAGAAAATCAGGATTTCTTGATGAAAGCTCATATAGTACACCTAAAGTTCTTCGTTCTGCATTACGAAATAAAGGTCGGTGGTTTTCATCGACACAAAGCAATCGGTCGGCCCATCTAGAGTCACCAGTACACCTTCATGTGCAAAACGATCAAACACCACAAACGCCATCTGGAATAACGTTATCTCGTGGTATGTCATTTGAAAGCTCTCATTCAAAGGCTTTGACTGCTGCAGACGAGCAGAGTATTTACGATTCAGTTGCGAAAGCTATAAATGCATTAGAAGATGACATACCCCGAAAAGATCACAAAAGAAAAATACAACAAAATGCTGAAATAATTGCAAGATCTGCTGTTACAGCTTTGAAAGCGGGGAAAAGTGAAGTGAACGTCAAGGAAGATATGGCCACTCTTCTAGAAGCATATATGAAAAAAATGAATTACGATGATGACTTTTCATCGCAGAAGGAAAATAGCATAAGCTTGAGCAACAGAAAGAATTCTGGAAGTAGTATCAAGAGTGTTTCAACTCATTCATCCAAATCTAGTCAATTCAGCCAAAGTAACTTCAAGTGGTCAAATATGTCTGTAGCAGCGGCTGCCACAGTGTTGCAGCTTGGTGGAAGTAGCAAAACGGCTCAAGCAGCAGCATCTGCTGTCCTTCAATATTACGAAGAAAAGGATCCTAAAATAGCAGAAAATCTTGCCGTCGGTCGGGCTGCAACAATGGCATCTATATCAGTGTTGAGCGCAGGAGCTGAGAGGACTATGGCTGCAGCTGTGTCAATTGCTGTGCTGAAATCAGCTTCCATCAAGAACTCATCTAGACTCCTAAAAAAACTAGTTGGCCTTGTTAAACGGAGTGACTTGAGTGTGGAGACTGGTAGCGTTGCACCACCGAAAGCACGAAGAAAGCATAAATTGTATACAGATGAAGGTGATTCAGTAGCTTGGTCAAGGATTTCAGAGCTTGATAGAAAAGAAAACAAAAAGAAACAAACACACAATAGAATATGCGTTGCTCCTTCCGATGACGGATCTTCAATGGAAATCTCAATTTCAGGAAACAAATATGATCTTGAAGGTCCTAATACCGCAAGAGATACCTGCACTGATTCTAGACGATCACATGGCACGAAAGTAATGGACGATTCATCGAGGTATGGAAATGATGAGCAAAGTGCTTCAACAAGAAAATCAAGAAGGTCCGGACTTCCACCTCGATATCATAGTGTCAGTGATCTTGATAATAAATCACAAACACATAAATCAATTCAAAGTAGTAAGAAGCCAACAAAGAAAATGAGCAGTGAAAAGCTTACAAGACCAATAGAAAATTTCAAGAACACCTCAATAAAAAGAAAAAATCAAAATGCCGTCAATGCAGTGAAAATAAAAAAGAATGGCGTTTTTGGTAGTTTTTTCAAACGGCTGCAAAAAAAACAGATTGCCAACTAATTCCTGAATCCAACCATGGTTTTTACTGATTCAACCATCTTTGATATTTTGATACACTATAATTATTGATGTATGCTGCAAAAGAAAATGCATCTTTGATATGCTTGTAATTGTGAAGTAAAATTTGTTAATTGAAACAATTAAGTTTTGAAAATTACTTCTGCAGGACTTTATTTTGTTGCTACCATATAAAAACCTACAAATGGATTAATATCTATTCTCAAGTTGAATTCATTTCAGAGAAAGTACTTTAAATGAAAAAAATATTTGCAATGCGATGAACATGTACGTTTGTTTGTTTGTTTGTTCCTGATATAGTGTACAGTTTTTCCTCCGGCAGTAGACTGTGCTAGGGCCTAGAGTTTGACTAACTTTCTTTCCCAAGGAAATATGGGCAGGATCGCCGTACTTTATGCGATGATCATGTATGTGTATGAGAGAGGTGAAAAGAATCATGTTGTTGATGTTCATCGCAATTCAAATTGTGAAGTTAAATTTATTTCTCATTTGAATAAAGTCTATGTATGTAAATAATAGTTAATGCACAAAATGATACATACGTACATAACATATCAGAAATCGCAATAACTTGTATAACGAATATCTTCAGCAAACGAATACTAGTATACTTAACCACCATCCAATCAATAAATACTTAAAAAGCCTGCCTCTATATGTGAGCAATAAACCTTATATAGATCTTATACATATGCTTCGATAGTATGGTACGTTTTTGTTTTTTGTAGTACAAAATTATTGCACATGCTAAATAATAGGATTCAGATGCGTACCATATCTCTCCGTTCTGGACGACCTTCTCAAATCCAATAAAAATAGTTGTGTTCTCATGAATCCAACCACAGGAAAACTAGTAGCGTCGGCCTTCTTCAGCTCGAGTCAATCAGCAACACGATCAGTTTCACCATTCAAAAGATATTCTCTGCTTGAAAGAATGGTGGTTTCTTTAGCTGCCAGAGATCAGGCGATGAAACACTTCTCTTCTGCTCCCAAAATCACCGATGCGTCCCTTGGTTCAAGTCGGGGTAGACAAGCAGTTGATTATCTTCCTAGTTATTTAGTAGATGCAAGATCCGTGGAAACATATGATGCAAAGACTTCTCCTAATGGAGCCCTTCAATTAAGGTCTGTTTTATAGTTTATTTCACATCACTACATTATTTTGATACATTTTGCTAACCAATGATGTGTATGGTATTTGTTAGTGTTGCAGAAAACCAAATGCTGGAGGACTTACTGGTCCCAGCTTATTCAAAGTTCGCTGTAGGTCTTACTCATGAAGACAGTATAGAGAAAAACTTGCAATCTCTTTCGTCACATTTTCCTGCAGAACATATTTATTACCAACCAACACATGGGCGTCCAGACTTGAGACGAAATATGGCTCTTTTCTTACAAAAGATGCTAAAAATTCCTTCATCAAAATCCTTTTGTGAAGATAATCTTATATTGGGAGCTGGTTGCAATGCTGTACTAGAAAATTTAGCATTTTGTCTTGCTGATATTGGAGACGCTGTAATTGTACCTGCACCTTATTACGCTGCATTTGAATTTGATTTAGGTTCTCGGGCAGGTCTTAAAATTATTCCTGTAGAGACTCAAAAATATTACAACGAAAACAGTGGCGACAATTCTCTTTCTCCAGAATGTACAGCTAGTACAGTTGTAGAAGAGTCATATTATCCCACAACTGCTTCTCTTAATGCAGCATATGCATCAGCAATGGAAGAAACTGGAAGAAAACCCAGAATATTACTCCTTAGTCATCCTAATAATCCCTTAGGAATATGTTACCCAAAAGAGGTATTAGAAGAGTGTATTTCCTGGGCAAGACAAAACCAGGTGCATCTCATTTCAGACGAAATTTATGCAGGAAGCGTTTATAAACCATCTAACTTCCACAGTGCTCTTACGGTTGCATCGGATCCGACAAACAATACAAAAGGTATACTTGGAATAGGCCCATATGTGCATTTCGTTTATGCTCTATCAAAAGATTTTGCCTCTTCTGGATTGCGTGTTGGAGTTGCCTATACTGAGAATGAAAGCATAGTCCTTCCACTTCAAAAATTGAACGATTTATGCCAAATTTCTTCCTCCACACAAATTTTGGTGGAAAAAATGTTGTCACCTGATACCAACACAGACTGGGCAGAATCTTTCTTACATGAGAATCAATCACGTATCCAAAATAGAGCATCTCGTTTGAGTCAACTTCTTGACGAATTAGAAGTACCATATTTAGAACCCGATTCTGGTCTATTTTTATGGATGGATTTAAGTCAATTTTTACCAGGACCTACTGACGATATTCCAGATCAATTAGGAAAAGGACAAAGGGAGCGCACTCTTTACTTAGAGATGATTCAAGAATATGGTTTGCTATTCACCCCAGGTTTGAGTATGCGTAACCTAGACCCAGGTTTTTTTCGATGTGTTTTTACAGCTGCCTCTGATGATGAATTCGATTTAGCTCTAGAGAGGTTGAAACACTTTGTACAATCTAAACGAGATGAAAACTAAGCGCTATATAAATAATAACAAATCTTTGAATATATATAACCATTCTTGGATAATGGAATGGCTGCTATTGCGGATTCTGGTTATGCTTTACGTATTTATAGTCCGGACGGAGTCAGGATACAAATTATCTCTTCAGCACTTAGGAGAGTATGTAAACTTCGCTGATTATTGCTAGAAATAAGCGTATCAATCAGCAAGTCCCACGTATACCTCGCATCATATTATGCACAACCAAAAAAAAACGAGTGTCTACCAGGCTTGAGAAAATGCTAGTGAATAAATTATGGTTTTTTATTACAAATTAATAGAAGTACTTTGAATAATAATGCTAGAGATATAAGTTGATTGAATGAACCTTTTCTCCTTGTTGCGGCGATTATCTCTTAGATTACTGGAATCCAACGAACGAAAACCTATTATTTCAATACTGCTCGAATTGCATTTAAATCCTGCGATTTTTTGTTTGAATTTCATCGAGCAAAAAAGTACAAAACTGAATTAGAAAAGGCGCAAACTTTAGAAGCAAAATTGATGACTAAAAAAATCATATAAAAAATGAAACACAAATGGTTTATCTTTTTTAACGGCAATTCTTGCAACCATCGCACCAAACTTCCGACGTTTGTTTTCTTCACAAAAAGTACTGGTCACATTTTGATGAAAGAAATTTTGAGAGATGGACCATAAAAAATTCGAAAATACTTTAGTATTTAGTTTTTTTATTGTTTTCTATTTGCACTTTAGGTTCTTATATTTTTGTAATGGTGTTCATCTTCAACGGAAGTGCAAAACGTTTCAAAGTATGATTAAAATGGTATATGAATATGGCGTTTTCCATTTCCATAATAAAAGCATCTTTTCATCCGATTTACGCTGTAGACTTCTATTTTTATTTGTAGACATCATACAAAAAATAAGAACAAAATCGTACTTAATTTCTAGCACCTTCGTGAAGAAACCATGCGAGATCTTGTTACCACTGCAAGCCAGCCTACAAATGAATAAATTACCATCTTAAAAGTGAATTTTAGTGGAACTGACATCCTTCATAACAATCCGAACATAGAAGGGATCCTAGCTTTTTATTATATGAAACCATAATATTTCCACATGCAATCAATGAAATTTCATTTTTTGATAATGGATTCAATTAAAGAGGACATACCATGACTACAACATTACACATGGAAATTAATGTATGAACTCTACACAGCTGGCAGATTAAAAAATAATAGAAAGACCTGCTGAAGCTCATTCAGGTGCAAAGCAGTATCGACAAGTTGTTTTTTACTGTATAATTAAATAAATAGAGGGAGGGAAGGTTTCCTAAATAAAGACAGAGCGAACAACGAATTTTTTGAAACAGCGTGACAGAGTTTGACACAATAACATCTATTTATTCATCTGGATTGAATTTTCTTCGCCACAGCCCAATTCTGTACTTTCAATACCATGAAGCACGGGTGCATCAAATGGAATTCGAAAAAATTTACGTAATCGGGCCTACGTATCTAATACGGATAAAAGTCGAGTTTGAATGGATGCACATCAGCGTTCTCCCCTTCCTTATTGTTTTGATACGGTACTATTCCTCTCAACTTCAAAAATACTCGAAGATTGGTAAAGATCTCTCATTTACAGCAAATCTTTTCTCCATTTCATTCAAGCCCCTTTGTGCACAATGACGATAAAATCATACGGAACCACATCACTACCATCATCACAACCAACATCACCTCGATCAATATTTACAATTGACGACTCATGCCAAAGCGCGGGTGCGCTCACTGATGATTTTGATGCTGATGAGGCGTCCCCGTTAATCTTGCCAAGCATTCGGGACACGTCCAAAAAAGAACTCAAATCAAAGCAATCTACCCTTGGTCGGGTTGTAGAAGCGATCAGTAGGGGTAATGGGATGAAGAAACAACATCAACCAGAGCAACAAGTGAGCATCATAATCAGTAACACAGGGGGTGACGATGTCTTCCACATGAATATTTCAAATCCATTACAAGGTTATTAGAGTCATGATTGCATTCCGCGGAATTGCTGTTATATATTAATTCACTTCCGCATATTACTCCCATTCGTGCTCTTTAATTTGAATGTCTTGGATGAGAATGCGTCTTCTAGAAGTAAATTAGGAGCGACACGCAAATTATATATAATTCTTATGGAATTCCGCGATTTTGAAAAGTGCTACTAATCTATAATCTTTTTTACGAAAAGATAGGTCCTCATTTGGGGAGGGTTTCATCCGCATCTCGGAACGAAAAAGTAAAGATCTAATATAAGTTCCATTTCTACTTGCTTAAATTACTTTACTGTATTTGTATTGCGCCCCTATTTAATTTTGTTCAAATGCGATATTCCCTGGACAGAAGCAACAAAAAATCAATGTCATACTTGCTTTCATGGAAGGGTTCAACCATTCAACCAAAAATCATGACAAAGGATGAAAGAGAGTTGTTGAATTTTCATGTTGCCAACACAAAAATTGAATGCATCTGGTCTGACTTGAATGGACTATTTGTGACCAATCTGTACGTAATTGACTATGTCACAGTCTTCACAACGGAAAAATATAAAAAAACAAATTCATAAATAGGGATTCGACTTCTTCAAAACTCTAAATGATTATGGAGTTTCCATATGGTTCGAAAGTGTTTCAATTTACTATTATAAAAATAAAGCCTCGAAAGTCATAAGTTCCTGAAGTTCTTATTGTTGAATTTGTTCTAAAATTCAAGTTGTTGAAGATATAATACTTGATATAAATTTATTTTTGTTTCATGTTTTTCTCTTCAAATTCACCCATTGAAGGAAAGTGGAGAAAGAAATGGTCATCAAAGTGCAAAATAGAAGACTGCTGTAAGATGAAAAGCAGAGTATAGCGAGAAGTAACCCAAAAAACATTTTGGGGATTTAATCAATACCGTCTTTTACGTTGATATCTATCTTCATCTTCCCACTTTTACATTTAATGTCAGCTTTCAAATGTTGGTGTGAACATCTCAAATAAATTTAACTGTCGGAATTTCCAAGCATCCATGGTTATAGGATGAATAACCCTCATTATTCATTATTGTGGGATGATTGATAAAGCTTTGCACAAAAATATAATATCCCCAATTCTAATTTTCATACACTTAAGAAATCTTTTTTCATCTAATGCTAAACGCAAATTATTTTGTTGATGATATTATTATGGATCTTTGGTTTTCATCAAATTTCCACCATTTCTTACAAATTCGTAATATTGATTCATCTTGTGCTTTGCATCTGTTGGTATTGTCTCATCAGCATGGTCCATGTCATCCTTATATTCTTGCGACATTTCCATTGTAATTCCATTGTATTCCCCTGTATTTCCTACGATGTAATGTAAATGATGATTACTGGACGCTAAATCCAGTATCAGTTCATGCAACTCTTGAGAGCTTGAAGTATTTTCCTTATCAAATTTAGGATTTGTATAATATTTGTCTGGCATGTGATGTATCATGAAAAATTCAAATGTATCCACTGGGAACAGTTGCGTGACTCCACAATTTTGTTTTATCCCATCATTTACAAAAAGACGTAATGATGATACAAATTCTCTGTGCCAAGAAGGTGTACCCTTTTCTTCTTCTCTTTCTACATTATCAGGATCAATCAAGTCAAATTGACATTTTTCTTTCCATAAATTCAATTGTTCAGGAGTCGCCATAAACATTCCCTGATGTGGCATATTTTGATTTCTTACGTAATGACGTTGGAGTTTTGGTTCATCAAATGAGTGTATTCCTGAATTCTCATAATCGTGTTGATCAAATGTAAAACGTTCTTTTGCATTTTGGTCACGCTCATATCGTAAGAATCCTATTGAGTAGTTTGAAAACTCATCTTCCCCAACGCGTTGTTTCAATTTAGCTGTTTCTTGCAGATATGCAATGACATGAGTTGGTCGAATGTGGTGATCATCTTCTGAGAAAATAAACAGGTCGTAATCATCTATATATTTATAGAAGTCTCTACGGTGAATGTCCACAAAGTGCAATTTTAAAGAGGGTGCGTTAATCTTCACTTCGATCTTGAGAGACCCGGTGGGATGGTAGCATTTTGTTCGTGCATTCAACAAACTTAACTTTTCAATAGAATATGGTTCGATTGTATAAAGAAAAATTGTAACCTGGGCACCAGTTTCGCACAAGTCATGAAAGGAGTCGATCATGTCCTGTAAATAGAGGATTTGCTTATCTCCATATGATGGAATTGCAACAAAAATTCTCTTCCCCATAATCTCCATGGGCCTGCCATCAAATTCATTTTCACCAAGTGCTCGACTGGCTTTGGATTTGATAACTGGGAATTTTATTTGACTATTCCATGTGTACATTAAGGCACAGATGCCGAAAGTAACTATAATATATGTTAATGTTGACGTCTTCCTGTGGAGTATAGGAATATGTCAGAAGCTTCTTCCATCATAATATAGATTGAACATGTTGAACAGAGGCAAGCATTGCTTTATAAGTTGAACTCACATTTTGATGTAGTGGAAGGAATATGGCAGTGTAAGCATAAGTAAAATTGCTCCTCTTTTCTTGATTGCTTCATTTTAAACACGAGTGGTGACATAAAAAAGTCATCCAACTAAGTTACGTGAACGTCAAAATATACTAAAATGACTATAATGTGAACAAAATGAAATTATGATTGGCTTTACATAAGCCTCTTCTTCTCTATCGCAGTACCAAATCATGTCTAATCCAAGAAAATTTTCTTTTGAGAGATCATTTTGTCTTTAGCTCTTTATTCCCATTCATAGATATTTGAGGGTTTTTGATAATATGTGGCTTTGAAGGGAAAATAAACTTGATTGCAATTTAAGGCTAATTTTTGTTCGGAATACTAAAAAGTTCCTCTAGACTTTTCGAACTACGATTTTATCTTAGACACTATCATTGCTTTCAATAACAATCAAGTCTATAATTGGGAATGGAGTCAAACTCCTCATAAAAATTCACTGTATTTTTTCACAAAATTTTTCAAGCTTAATCTACAACATCGAAGATGTAAGGAGTGCTTTCTTCCTCCGTTACATCTTGAGACTGTTCCTTTCCTTCTTCGAATCCCAGAAATCGTTTGACAGCTCCATCAGAAAAGGTCTTGATACCATTCCAAAGTTTTTGTTTGGTTTCCTTATTCATCAGTATTCCCATATCTTGCTCATTTTCTTTCCACAAACAATCTGTAGAATCTGTATCCAGTTCACATGGAATGTCTCGATTATTATTATGGTTGGAGGACAATCCATCGACGGAAGAAAAAGATTTCGCAACAGCACTTTGTACATCTTTCCAATCCATATCCAACCCCCATTCCTTAAATCGATTATCTAGATTCTTGGCAACCTCTTGTTCTTTTTGTGCAAATATTTTCTCGGCATAATTGGAGAATGTACTTTGAGCTGATTTTAACGCTTGTTTGGTGTTGACTTCCAATATTTTTTTGTGTTGTTCTAGGGGAGACGAATTCGGATCCGTGGAGGATGTTGCTAAATTCTTGACAGTCGTACTTAAAATCTGTTTCACTCTTGTATTGATATGTTTGGTGAGAATCTCATATAGATCTTGTGTACTGGTACATTCCCGAAAATTAATTTCCTCCAGTAATGGTTGCAAAGATGAAAATTCAAGTGTTGTAGTGGGTGCAATCTGTTCCTTGAGTGGTCGACTATGGACATGTAGTTTAATGGAACCCAGGAGTTTGAGAGAGTTTATGCGAAGCATTGATTGAGATGATGTTGTTGATGCGGGTTCAATATCATCATATAGATACATGGTTGGAGGAAATCCTAACTCTGATAATTCATGCCTGTAATTTGTTCGAATGGATATATTAAAATAACCAATAAATATAAATATATTTGTTGTTCTTTGTAGTTTTGCAGTTACATTTTAGAAACTTACCAATTGGTTTTCGTCAGCATCAAATTGGTAAACTCCACAAAGATATCAACATCTTCTAATTCAATTTCCAAACATGGTTTATGATAGGAATTCCATTTCATCCATAATCGACCCACTTGCAATGCCACACCCTGTTCCTTTTTTACCGACAACGTCAGATTCCGAAATTCTACTTCCTTGTAAATGATATCCAAACTACTCAAATCCGAAGAGCACACTTTTCCTAAAATTTGTAAATCTTGTTCTAAACTGGGAGGTAATAGTTTTAATCCACCATATTTGGCAATGGTTGTTAATATATTGCTAGGATCAACTTTGAATAATGATGAAGAATGTTGGTTTCCTCCTCCTCCTCGTATCCAATTGGAAAGGTTGCTGGAATCATGAAAAAGATTATAAGAAGATGCATAAGTAGACAGAATGAACAAGGACAGGAACCAAAATGTCATTTGGGCGGATTTCCAAATAATCCTTCGTGTCCAAATCATACATGGGGAAGCAATAGGTTTAACATTCATAGTTTTGATTTTATATGAGATTGGGACTTTTTGCTCTTTGTCTTGATCTTTTGGATTAGTGGTTTGTGTCAATTTAGGCATTCAAAGATAATTTTGCTGATTTATGGTGGATATTTGCATCAATGATAATCCAAGTGATGAATTGATGGTTGGAGGGGTAAGATGATTCAATCGTGTCAAGTGTTAATTCTCCGAATGCGGACTTTGTATCCAAAGGTAACATCCTTCACGTACGAATCTAGTAGGAAAAATCGAGAAAGATCCAGAATCCTTTGGAGTCAACACCGTTTTCATCTTTTTGCAAGAATGTTGTTATAGGAAAGAACAAAAAGCCGAAGTTTCGGACATAGATTGATCATTCCATAACGAAGAATTCATATAAATTGACAGTACAAAATGAAAATTGATCCAATAAAACCTAATACTTACAAATTGCTGTTTAGAATGTATTCTTTCGAAATCATGAAAGGTCACATCAGGAGAAAAATATCGCTAAGAAATTTCTAACTCACAAATTTCCAGTTATAAAATATTTATAAATGTATAAATGTAAGAATATTAATATTTTATGCATATTCGAAATAATCATAAATGGTTCCTATTTCAAAAGATGAAATTTGCTATTCATGTTATAGTTTTATCATGCGGGCATTGGAGAAGGATTTTTAGAAGGAGCATTTGAAATTGTAGGTTCTAAACTTGGATTCAAGGAAGGCTTCAATGATGGCATTCTAGATGGCATTAAAGAGGGGGTCCTCGATGGGACAATAGAAGGATTTTTAGAAGGAGCATTTGAAATTGTAGGTCGTAAACTCGGAAAGGAGGAAGGTTTCACTGAAGGTTTCAGCGATGGCATTAAAGATGGTACAGATGAAGGTTTCAGCGATGGCGTTAAAGATGGGGTTTTAGACGGGACAATAGAAGGATTTTTAGAAGGAGCATTTGAAATTGTAGGTCGTAAACTCGGAAAGGAGGAAGGTTTCAATGATGGCATTCTAGATGGCATTCTAGATGGTACAGATGAAGGTTTGAGCGATGGCATTAAAGATGGTGTAGATGAAGGTTTGAGCGATGGCGTTAAAGATGGGGTTCTCGATGGGACAATAGAAGGATTTTTAGAAGGAGCATTTGAAATTGTAGGT
>Ga0209092_10003780_pt1 | contig 12921 bp, 6 predicted proteins | sample FraStrMetagenome_FD_187446 | JGI IMG/M metagenome (GOLD analysis project Ga0209092, IMG submission 187446) | Marine eukaryotic phytoplankton communities from Arctic Ocean - Fram Strait ARC3M Metagenome (SPAdes) (version 2) | ecosystem: Environmental > Aquatic > Marine > Oceanic | place: Fram...
GCTAGGAAGTTGGTCCAGTGTTTTTCTCTGGATGCAACTGTCCCAGACGCCCTAGTTGTTGCATGGGATGCGCTCGTGCTGACAACAGCGCGTCCCAGAGGCGAGAGAGAAAGGAGGGACTTGGTACAAAGCGTTTGCATTGGTGCAATTGCCTGTATTCCTGTGAAAGGGATGAAAAAGAAATGAATTTGGATTGAGTAGCCATTCGTGATAAGCGATCAGCAAGGTGATTATCGACACCTGGAATAAATGAGGCTGAGAGACCAAGACGAGAAGGAATCATCATAGAAGTAAGTACACGTGCTAGTGCTTTTCCTTCGTTTGTTGACGAAGCAGCTTTTCGTGTCCACGAAAGTGCTGATTTGTTGTCAGTTTTTATATTGACCAATGGAAAAGGATGTAAGGAAAGTGAAGGAAAGGTAGTAGTCGCAGTGATGGCTGCAGCATACGATATTAAAATCGTTGCATATTCTAGTAAGTTGATTGATACTATATGTCCTTTTAAGTTTTTATATTTTTTGTTGAAAAAAATGAGTGTTTTGTTAATAATATTTTGTGGCCATTTTACGAACCACCAAAATTTTAGGTCAAAAGAATAGCCCCCTGCTCCTTCTAGGCAAGCATCGCCTCGTGCATTGAAGTCAGGATCGCGAGGTATTATGTGTGCTATAGGGGCACCTATTTTAAATTTAGATTTATTTTTAAATATGTATGTTAAAAGTTTAAGTTCTTCACGAAGTGGTTTGGAGATGAAGAATCTTGTGGAAGTGTTCCAAATTGAGCGCAAAATATGGCTGAGGGCATAATTTTTACGTAATATTTCATCAAAAGTTTTGCCTAGAAGTTGCGATTCGGAAATAGAAGTCTGCATTTTAATGTCTGAAGAAATGACTTTTGTATTTTGTCTTAGAGCAAGGACAATACTATGTTTAAGTGACGTGGTTATAAATCGTATCCACGGTGTCACCGAAGCGAAGAATTCCAATGATCCAGCTAAACGTGCTGCTTGTTTAATCGTGTAGCTTTTACGTTTTTTGTGCCAGTCATTTAGTACTTGAAACATAGCTTCAAATTTCTCAGTAGAAAAAGATACATACATCTTACGTGTATCGATTAAATAGCCTAGTTGTTTCTTAAAAAATGAACAGGTAGCTGCGTAGTATTTATCCATACTTAATGGTGACCTACGTAACACAGGGTTTGGGAAACCAGCAATACGAAACAAGCTCTCTGCACTTGCAGCTTGAGCTTGACGCATTCTTGGACGAATTTCTGCGATAACGTTGTCATCAACGAACATATTATGGGGTGTATTTATTGGAAGGCTATTTTTTCCTAATACTCCTTTATTAAGTGAATCTGGTACAGCATTAACATAAGTTGTTGTTGTAGAAGATAATGGTGAATATTTGATTAAGTCTAAGAGTTTTTTGTGTTTAAGTAATAAGTGTGAATGTTTATTTGAACTTAAGTGTTGAGCTAAGTGTTCTCTAGCTAAAGCAAGGCCTTCAAAGTTTTGGGCACTTGTGTTACCACCAAAAACTTGTCCAGTAGGGATCCATAGGGTTTTTTGGACTATGGCTGAGAAGGCTTGTGCTATTTCTGGGTTGTATTTGATAAGCCTGAAAGCACCCGCAACGTCGTCATCCCACAGTAATATATCATCATCGGCATACGTAATACGTAGATTCCAGATACGTATAAGGTGGCGTAATAAGGCCGTACCGTAACGTATAGGGGGTTCTTCCCACGCATGTGTCCAAGATGTATTTAGTGATAAGGAATTGTAATTAATTTTAAATGAAGCATCAAATACTATGCGATCATTTTTATTTGGTTTAACTAATATTCCTTCAGGGGATAGATGTAAATTATAGACAAATCTAGCTATCCAAGCAGGAAAATGCATAACAAAATTATGTTTATCTTCTTTATTAAGAGCCTTAGATACTAAAGGGGTATTCATTGTAATAGACTTATGATTCCCATATTGTAAGTAATTTAAAAAATTATGTCTAGGGGAATGACCGTTAATTTTAGAAGGAGCTCCTATTTTAAGTGCTCTGTGTAAGTATGAATTAATATCAGGAGGAACAATATTTTGTAGTTCCTTAAAAAGTTGGTCTGGGTTTATGTGTGCATTCGTATGGTTATTACCTAAATAACGAAATACAGAACCAGCATGAAAGTTATAATGAAGGATACATGCAAGAAATTGCATTCTACGAACAAAGGGGATAGATTTTTGTGAATCATAATCAAGGTTAAAAGATGATAAGGGACGAAAGTCTAAATTTTTTAGATGAAAGATTGATCTATTCAAGTGTGTATATAGGGGGTGCACTCGTAACAACGATCTGAGGTCGTATTCGTTTAAGAAGGATGTTTTGATGATAAAAATTAAAATGTGGTCAAAAACCACGGTGCTTGTGAAGGAGTGGTCTCGTGATGGTCTCCCAAAGGGGCGAGAAAGAAGTTGGTGAGGCGCAGGGTACTTACCGTAGTACCGAAGAAAACGCGATTTTAAGTTGGATTCGACGATCCTAAAAGAATCGTCAGAAGAAGGCTTAGTTCTTTTGGGGGAGATTAATGGATGATTTTTGGGTTGAAGATAGAGAGGATTATTCGATGGATCGGAAGAAAATTTTCGCTTAAGATGCAAATTTTCTTTTTGAGGAGTACGAAGAATATCAGTGATATTCGAAGGGTGAAATGGGTGCTGACAAGGTACCGAATTATCAGGAAAGCTACACTTCTCGGTCTGTGGAGAAATTTTTCTCGAAGCAGACGTCATCACAGTGCTGATCTGATTTGATGTTTTAATCGGTGTTGTTGGGTTGCTAGGATTTTTAATTGAATGGGATAAGAGGGATGGATTATCGGAGGTAGAAGAAAAAGTGTCAGGTTTCAAAAAAAGAGACCGGCATTGTTTGATAAAATGTTTATCATCTGGAAGATCGTTATTTTTTGTTTTGTTTTTTTGTGCTTTAGATGTAAAATTAATACTAGATGAAATAATTAATTTTTTAGGTTTACATGTATTCAAAGCTAATATATTATCATAAAAACTTTGAGAAGGTGAAGATATTGTTGCAAGATGATCTGAATCATCTTGAACCGTTGAAAAAATTCATTTTGCAGAGACGGCTTGTTTAGTTGGGGTAGCCGGAGATTGCGTGTTGTTTGAAATGGGATTTGAAAAAGAAGTGCTCTTTTTGAGGCTAGATCCTTTGGGGTTATTTGGGGGGGGTAGCCGGAGGACACCAAGTAATGTTGGGTGTGAAAGTAAGGGCTGGATGGTCCTGAACAAATTTAAATATTGCTTTGCGATCAGGATCCGAAAAATCTTGTGGGAAGGACCTGTGTTCATATGCGCACGAGGTCCCGTCCATGCATGCCGAGTGTAGTTGGGCAAATTTATTGCAAATGGTTTTGCATTGGAGTGATGAGGGCCATTGATACCTTCCAGTAGAAATAACCCAACCTTTCTTTTTTAATTTGTTGCGGAGGTTGGTGCGCTCAAGATTACTGTTGTTGGAAGAATGTTGGTCATTAAAATTTGAAGACGATTGAGTCTGGTCATTCTTCTGGCGTTTAACAAATTTGGGGAAAGAAGGGGGCGCCGATGCGAAGATTGTTCCGGTGGGAGAGCCGTGGCAGACCTTGTGGATATCGTCGATAATATCACGATATGCTTTGATGGGAGCCTTGTATGCTGCTGGCGAGATTTCTTCATTTTTCTTAACTAAATTAAGATTACTAAAACTTTTTGCAACTTTTGCCACTGAAGAAAGAAGCAGCTGAATTTGTAGGACCATACAATGGGGGATCCATGGAGAAGTTGATTTATTTTTTTCAAAAAATTTTACAAAGTCCGGGGACGAGTAAAGGTCAGCAATGTTGAGTAACCATTGGACAATAATGGGGTGACGGGAAAGAGGTAAGTCCTTATAGTTAATCATAAATGAAAAACAGGACTCTATGTTCGCGACTCCTGTGAGAACATGAGTAGGGGTACTTTGAAGGCCTCCCTGGAAGGTATCAAGATTAATCTTCCTCTTTTTTTCATTACTCTCACCTACAATTGATTCCAATTGTTCTAGGTTACTGAGTTCCATGAATTCCAAGAGGGCTGGGTTAGAAGTTTCATGTGGAGTGGGTAGAAAGGTCAGAAAGGAAATAGACCTTTTTAAGACTGAACTCAACTCATCTAGTTGAGCGTCGAAGAGGACCGCATTGCAAAAAAGCGCTGTGGTAGTATTATTCCAACAAAAGCTGGAGATTAACTTCTTCAAATAATCCCTTGTGTTGTGGCTTCGTTCTTGATTATGTTCAATCAAGGCAGATTGGAAAAACCTTGCATTCTCGGATGCAGTTGATTGGGAGTACCCTTCGAGGAAGTTTTCTGTGAAGGTGGGGAGAACTATCTTACTCTCCGAAGAGATATGGGCTAGGAAAAGCCTCCAGGTGGAAAGGGGACGCCTATATTTGCCGTCGATCGAAACCCCATCGAGCGCAAATGGTTCGAGTTGGGGTTGGGTGACCGGATTGGATGCAAGCGGCGGGGACAGTGGTGTATTCGGAGTTTGAGCGGGAGTAGTCAGTTCGGGATTCAGGCGCTTATATTCCGTAATGTTAAGGGCAATCTTCGACTGAAGTGCTTCTGCTAGTACAGCAAAAGGGGACTGAGGTGAAGAGTCTTCTTGCAGGACCTGGAAGACGAGCTTAGATGAGTCCCGAATAGAGACATGATAAGGGTTGGGTGGAACAAGATCCTGGTCCAAGTCCAAGAGTGCTTGTCGAGTAGGCAAGCGGTTACGATTTTGGAATGAGAACTTGTGGAAGAGGCCCCAGAGTTTAGCGACTGGGTGATATGCCTCTAGCGACTGAAGTACCCTGGGGTTGTTGAGAGCACCCTCAAGGATAGTAACCCCTGTAAGCTTAGGAAGGACGAAGGGAACGCGATAGGAGTGGACAGGTCCTGTCAAAGGACGGGCAATCGCTGCATCTACTGGTTCATTATGGTCTTTGAAGTAAGTATCATCGAACTGAACGCCCGTTTGGAAGAAAGGAGAGTCTGGATCCTGCGGGGAGTGGCAGAAGATGAAATCAGAAAGTGCATCTTTGAGGTCGATGGAAACAGGGGTCGCCGTAGCGCAAGTTTTTCCAATGAAACCGATGAGCAAAGGATCGAGTTCTTGTGGGTCCATGGTAGTGTCATAAGCGATACGCTTAGCATGGAGTACAAAAACTTTGAAGTTGGAGACCAAGATAACTCCATCCACAAAAGTGGAGAAAAGGAGCTGGGTTTTGCGAACATCCTCGGAACCATCAACCATTTTGATGATGGGATGGGCTGAAGGCTGAGGGAAGGAAGGCGGGTCTTGATCCGAAGCAAACGTGCCAGCGGCAACGTTGTGAAGGGAAGCGGGGAGAACTCTCATGGTGAGTAAAAGGGGGGGCAGCAGGGCGTTAAAAAGCGAAAAAAATCTGATAACACAATGGACTAGGAATTGTGAGACGAAAGTGAGGATAAAAAAAGGGGGGGTATTTTTGTTTGAATTTGGGAGTAGGTTTGATGTGAAAGGAGTAGGGTTGTTGAGTTGATGAGAGGTAGGGTTATAGTGAAATCGTAAGATAAAGAAAGGAAATATTTGCAAATGCGAAAAAGAAAAAGGAAGTTTAGAAAAATGTGAAGCAATATGGGGAGTGTACATACAGAACACAGTAAGTAGGGGAAGAAAAGAAACAAATTAATTAAGGGAAACGTAGTAAACTTAGTTCCTATTGTTCCGTTAAAAGGTTTGTAACATGTGCAAGTATTTTTTAATATTTAGTGAAAGAGGTGAAAGGTGTGCATATGGGGACTTAAGTGATAAAAGAGCGTCGATGCAGAATTAAGACAAACTTAGGCATTCGTCGTAGAAAGGAGGGAGTGATCCATTGGAAAAAAAGAACACCCCGAGTGAGAAAAGAACTCAGTGAAGAGAAAAGAATATGGTGACGATGCGCATTTTGTTAAGAAGGCATGGGCAGAATTCTGAATGCAAGCAACGCTGTTACTGGTGTCTCCATGTGCAGTTAACATCTATGACAGCCCGTATCGCTAGGATACCCTTGGACGTGAGACAGAATAGGAACTGTGAGAAGAAGTTCTAGGATGAGATTGGAAAAAGAAGAACTCGGTAAAGCGTGGGAAAGGAAGTTGGGCGATAACTTCATGAAGTAGAAGAAAAGAAGACCGGTATGAGGTGTTCTTTGTACTATCGTATACTTCGGAGTGTCGATAACCCCAAGGCCGTTGGAAAGAGGTGTGAATGAAGATTGATGTTTGAAAATCAGTTTGAATTTAGGCAAACGGTGGCAACAACGTTTGAATTCGAAATGGGAGACTGAGGGCAGGCTAACGGAAAAGTGGGGAAGGTGCCGTTAGACGAAAGCGAAAGACATGTAACAGAGCTCCGAAAAAAACGGAAGATACCAATTATAAAAAAGGTACCGGACTTAGATGTATGGGCTAATATTTGAATTTAAAATATATGATGCTATAAAAGAGCATAGAGTTAAAGAAATTAAAGGAGTAAATTTAAAGTATCCTTAAGTTGATAGCAATAAACAAGTTTAAACTTATAAATTGATAAGGAAATAGCGAACGAAAAAACGGTTTGAAACGATCGTTCATACATGTTTAAGAGTGGTTGTAAAAAAGGAAAAAGACGAAAAACGAAACGGTTTTAGACGAACGTTTGGAAGTCTTAGAAAGAAGAGATAGCGAAGGAAAGGATTTAAATCAGTTCCGAAGCCAAGAAAAATACATTTGAAAATGTATGAAAAGGAGTAACGCTGTGAAGCTAATTAATAAGATGAAAAGAGTTACTGGTAAAGAAGGATTCGACAGAAAAACAAACAGTAAAATTTTTGAAATGTAACTTGTTCAATCTGCTGTTTGTCTCTGCGAATCCAAAAGAAAGTGAGCAGAAGTGAAGTTGAAAGTTCATTCTCATCTTCTTACTTCAGCTTGTATTTGTACTTCAATAGGTCTTGTTTACTTACGTCAATAGTCGACGTCCAACGCATCATATATTATGGTACATAGGAGACTTAACGTATCATGTGAACTAACAAAAAGAGAGCTTCCGAAAGTCAAGTATCTACGTCTCGTCTACAATCGAATACCACAAAGAGTGCTGTGCCCAAATTTTCCTTAATCCTGACCATCTGTAGGAAAGTGGTATAAAGCGTGTCTGAACAGTTTTGAACACGGTGTTATTTTGCCAATCTTTGTCATATTTTTCTTCCTTCAGTTATATCTCCAATCATCCATTCCTTTCATTCGACAAGACCATCATAGAATTGCCTTTTCTCATCTATCAAAAATATATACACCCTCGCTGAAGCTTTTTAGTGAAACAAGATCAAGCAGCGATGGTTTCTGTCCACACCAGTATTGCATTCATAAGTCTCTTTGTTTTCATCGATATCTTGGAAATCAGAGTATATGCTAATAAATTCAATTTTCAAGCAAGCACACCCACGACTTTCGTTTCTACAAAATATAGAAAATTTCAAAAGATACAGGAATTGAAAGATGAAACTACCCCTCTTCACAAGTTACGAATGGGATTTTTTGATGATTTGTTCAAGGACGCATTTTCAAATGACGAAAATTTATCATCCGATAAGGTTGCGGGGCAGTTAGAATATGAGGGTGATTCTGAAAATGACGACTTTCTCACCAGAGCTTCATCTTCTCAACAAACTGAAGTACAAAAGAAATGGCTTGCTTCACAGCAAAAAGCTAAGGAACGTCAACAACAACTCCAACAACAACAGGGAGGTGTTCGAGGAGTAAAAGGAGCTCCGGTAAATCCTGATATTCTAATGGGCACAACATGGGTTCTTAATTTGTATTTAGCAGGTGTTCCGGACCGTGATCCTTCTAATGATTTGTATGGCTCTAGAGTCAATATCTCAAATAGAGACAAGGTAAGTTAAAAATATGATTCCCTTTCTTTACGTGTGTTGGCAAGCTCGTATCAGCAAAGTTGTTTTTTACGATAATCACTCTCTTATTTTTCTATTTTTCTTTGCACTTGTGAAAATTTGATAAAATCAAGACATTGGGGTTAGGAGCAAATGTTCCAGAGAAACCAAGTGTATCTCTACAGCTTTCTTTTGAAGAAAATGGAGTATGCAGGTACGTATATGTACTTTCATTTTGTTAAAGTAACCAATGATTTTCTTCTGCTTGATTTGTTATTAATATTCATTATTCGTTTTGCAATACAGCGTTGAAAGTACAGAATTTACAAGTGGAATGCCAGGTGAATATAAACTTTCCGACGATAATAAATTCATCCGCTTTTCTGTGGATTGTCTTGGCTTTCAAAGAGTTGTAACAACTAAAGGTACCATTACTAAAGTCTTTTGGTCAGAAGACGAAGACGATGTTACGAAAACAAGTAGTACGTACACCATTCCAGAGGGCTTCATCTTCGCAGATACCTCCATTGACTATGGTAAACCAGGAGAATTAGTTATGGGTAATGCACAAAAAATAGACGGTGTTTTAAGACTTGAGCAAAAAATGGGTATATTGGGAGCCTCAACCAGACTTGTACCATGCGGTAAATTTTCGGCAAAGATGATTTTTGAATAAATTTTGTTTTCCCTTCCATTAAACTAAAATGCGAAATGAATGCTGCAAATTATGGAAATAAAAAAATCAATTTCCAGTGTTGAAGAGAGAAAAAGGTACACTTGTGTAATATAAATACCATTTATTCATTCAATCTACAAAAAAGAGGAATGTTAAAACCCTCAACCCATGACTTCTTGTGAGGATGAAGTCCTTTTTCATTTTGTGTTATGAATCTTTTGATAGAAGGTGGCATAATATGTTTCTCTTTTTCTTTTAAGATATTGCCATATTTTGGGATTAGGATATCTTTCATGAGATTACCTTCATCAACCCTTATCATCAGAACCTTATTTAAAGCTTCATTATCAAGATGATTCAATATTGATTCAATTGAATGATCATAATTATCGTTCTCATCTTCTTGATTAGAGAATGTACACATCCACTTCCAAAGTAATTCAACACCAACACATAGCCTTTCATTATGTGTTTCAGCTTCCCTGATAATCCAGTTTTGAATACGTTTTAAGCGAGCTGGACCCCTCCTAAATGGTAGAATGTGTGGGTTGAATGCAAATATTAAGTCTGATGTTCGTTCGAAATTCATTATTTCCATCTTATTACTTTCGTATCGGAAGAAAGCTTTGTTTTCGAAAAGAAATATTGGAAGCACATTTTCAATTCCATCTAAAGCTTTATATGTCCTTTTCGTTGCGCCTACGTGATATCCATTTAATACGCCTTCCATAATTTCAAAGGATACCCCAAATACTGCCGCAATATGTATAGGCAATAAGACGCCTTTACTACCAGGAATCATGCAGTATTCACTCTTATTAACAATAGGTTTCAGGAGAATTTCGATACATTCCCGTATAATTTGTGTTATCTCTCTAAACTCATCAATATGTCTTGTTTTGCTTCGACTTTTGGGTCTCAAATATATCCCCCAATCCCAAAGAGAGCGTGCTAAAATATGCACGGGAAGGTCATTATTGTCGTCCATCTTGATGGCCGCTAATGTATTTGCTTCCATGATAATTTGCAATAAATCCCGAAAATTTTGTGCATCTTCTTTCATCACCTTCAATGGTATTTGTAACACATGTTCTGCTTCAGAAATTGATCGATCCAAGGAGCTATGCATGGACTCATCATCTCTTTGGAGAAAGCTTTTATGTTTATTAATCACAGGCGATGCATGTACTACACCTTTCATTGATTCAAAATTATAAGAGTAGTCTTGTAGTGCAACTACAATAGCCTTACGGATTGGAAGTCCTTTTGCACAAACAGCATGTAGAGCAAATCTCCCATTAATGCAGTTTTGTTCAGCTAATGAAGGATCTCTCTCTAGAGCTATTTGAACATCAGAAGGTGAGTTGAATCTTATACCACAAAGTTCGACTAATGCAGAATCATCTATATACATGGCTTTGGATTTTGAGTCTATTTGATGATTTTCAATCTTCCATTTATTAGCTCTACCAAGTGAACCCTGAAATAATTTCTTTCTTAAACCAGTAATATTTGGGCTTGAAAAGGATTTTCGAAAACCGCTCGATGGCGTTCGGTTCTCTCTTCCTTTTGGAGAACTTAAAGTATTTGACATTGAGCTTGCATTATCAGAGCTACAACGTATCCCTACACTTGCGTGTGCTGTTGATGGGCCATTTGATGATAGTTGTGCGGTATGTGAAGCTGTCTGTCGAGAAAATGTAGTATCTGTTTCTCGATCTAAAGAATCCTGCTCTCTTTTATCTTTTAAGGAGCAACTGCTACTCTGAGAAGAACCGTTCCGATTGTCTGTAATATTGTTGAGATGGATTCCCTCAATTTTTGAAATATTTTGCTCAGATCTAATTTTGAATTTTTGATTTGATTGCCTATGCTTGCTATCAATAACCATCTCATATTCAGTATTGTCGTTATTTCGAAATAATTCATAGTACCCGTCCACATCAACTGGTTGCATTTGTATTAATCGATGTTGTGGTTTCTCACTTTCGTCTTCATCTTCGTCGGAGACCGGATTGTTCATCCTCAAACGAGACGAATCCAATAAAGATTTTCTATCAATAGGATCAAATCCCTTTTCTTCGATTATATTTTCTAGTGGCCAGCAAGACACAGTGCTGTAAATATCACACATTTGATCTATTCAGCGATTTTTGATATTCCATACATTATTTCTCCTTTTTTTTACTTGATGTAAGTTTTGGAAGACGCACCTTTTTTTTACAATCATATTTAAATTGAGGGAAATCAGCGTTGTATTGTTTCCTTAGATCATGTACTTTGGCGAAATGACATCTTTTGAATAAATAGGAATGAATCGTGATCAACATAAAATATAGGTAATTAACAATTTGAATTCTATAATTATATAGGAAACATCGCAAATTCAAACATGACGTAAATTTTCTAGTAAGCAATTAATATACTTAACATAATTGACACGTGACTACTGAGGAAATATCCTAATTACGTTGGATTGAAATAATGAAGAAAATTATCTAACCTAAAGTAATATTTAACGAAAAACTACAATATTTATTACGATCGAAGTCGCTAAATAGAACAGATTTCTCGTAACCATGCTTGATTTAGATTATACATAATGAAATGGACTTAAACAACATTTGCGTTCCATTCAATCCTGTCACATATTATTTGCATTGGCATATTTTCCTTCTTGAAGGTTGTCAATCAATTTTTGAAAACTTTTCTTATCACAGCAGCTTATTCACATCCTTACATAGTATATAGAGGGATATAAGGACACGTAAGTAGAATATAATTCAGACTTCCTCTTCCTCCTCGCGATAACTCCATTGGTCACAGCTAGGAATTTTTAATTCGAAATCCTGAAACAACCAATCTCTTCAATGCTAAAATACAGATGAAGAGATCGAATATTTTGTTGTCTAGAATTTTACATCATGAATGGATAAGTCATGGAAAAGTGGTAAGGCAAAATGAAAGAAAAGGAGGCCAAACTGTATTACTACTACATGGTTTGTTGGGAAGTGGAAAGGTATGTTCAAGACTCATTAGCCTTCGAGATTGACATCAAGTGTCTTAAGTAAAATTTTATTTTCTTCTTATTCAGAATCTTCGGAGCGTTGCAAAGCAATTAACTAAGAATCATTCCCATCTTTCAGCACTAGTATTGGATGCTCGTGGGCATGGTTCATCAACATCATTCAATAATAATAAATATAAATTTGAAGAGCCCCATACAATGAGTAATTGTGCCATGGACGTTATTGAAACCGTTAGATATTTGAATCTAACAATGGGGAGTACAAATGATACTAATCAGAGCCCGGTAGGTGTAATTGGGCACTCGTTTGGGGCTCGTGTCGCCTTGGAGTACACACACGCACTGGCATGCAATAATACATCATATGGCATATCTCCTCCAAGCCAGACTTGGCTTCTAGATTCCGTTCCTGGCAAAGCTCAGTCAAGCGTTGCTCATGTAATCCAGGCTGTTTCATCGGTGTCTATACCCATAAGTGGTAAAAAAGAATTAGTTGAAGATTTGACAAAGAATAAGGGTGTTGATCCCGCTATAGCGGCATGGATGACAACCAACCTGATCCCTTGCACCGATGGAAGCGGGGGGTTTCAGTTTGCTTTTGATATGAAAATAGTCTTATCGATATTAGAGAGTTTTCCAAAGCAGGATTTTTATCAATTATTGCGACAGTTAGAAAAAGTGGATGCAATCAAGAGTCCATCATCATTGGAATTGAATTTAGTTCGAGCTTTGAAGAATGATGCTTGGAGTAAAGATGTAATGACACAATTCGAACAATTCGATAAGGGCTTTTTGAAGATACATTCGCTGAATACTGGTCATTGGGTACACGTTGATGATTTGGCCGGCTTGCTGGATGTAATGCAAAGTGGTTTTCAAGAAGAATAATATGGAATGGAATATTTTTTAAATTAAAGCCTGTTGACATGAAATAACAAGTAAGCCGTTCTGGCTAGAAAAAAATTAAATAAAAAAAATTAATTCAAAACAAAACGTACGAAGTTAAAAACTGCCACGTTAAAATACAAACGTAATAAATAGTGAAAAGAAGATCCGGTTATATGCCTCCCCAAAATGATTAATTTGCGTACGTACTTTTAAATTTTATTTTTTTTTATTTTTCGAATATATTATTATTCGATAATTTAAAAAGGAATTTGGATCTGGGGAGATTTTGATAATCTCATTTTTACATGCACATGTTGCGGTTTCTATATAATTTGTTTCATGATCC
>Ga0209092_10003781_pt1 | contig 12921 bp, 9 predicted proteins | sample FraStrMetagenome_FD_187446 | JGI IMG/M metagenome (GOLD analysis project Ga0209092, IMG submission 187446) | Marine eukaryotic phytoplankton communities from Arctic Ocean - Fram Strait ARC3M Metagenome (SPAdes) (version 2) | ecosystem: Environmental > Aquatic > Marine > Oceanic | place: Fram...
TTTATCTTTTGTTTTCAAATGAATAGAAAGGATTTCTTCGATTTTTTCAGGAGATCTCTATTGGGCACTCTGACGTACTTAGCGTCACCTTGCAAAAAGTGAAACCCTCTTAATTTGAGTATACGTAATGTATGCGGAAGTTGTAAAAAGTAGAATTTCTCATTATATAGGAATAGGTGATAATATAATCGAGTTTAAGGCTTAATTGTAGAAAATAGATGTTGTTGTGTTTCAGGGACAAGAAGGGAACAGATCTTGAGATGTAGTGATTTCTAAAGCAAAAGTTCACAACAGTCTGAGTCATGTTATTGATGCTGTGAATGATACAGATGCTTTGAAGATAATAAGTTCCAGACACTTTAAGGAGTAATTTCGTATTTTGATAAAATAAAGTCAATTGTGTACGTAGGATACGTATGTTTCCGATATTGGGCCTATTATATTCGCACCAGGGTGAAATAAGTTGTACTTTTTCTTCGAGCGCTTCCACAGTAGCGAAATTTGCCCTGCCAAACTCGGAGAATAAGAGACACCAAGACAATGGGCAAAACAAGTGCTTGGCAACACGTTCTCAATCCACAGCGCAAAACATATCCTTCGTGCACTCAACAAAATCAATACCTCAATAATGACTCCAAAAAAACCAAAACCACTGTGCAGTAGCATGAATCTACGCACCTCGAGTCAATATACCGTAAGAAGCCTACGGTATCCTACACACTCTCTAGTGTAGAAATCCTTAACTAATGTTAACCACTACTTAATAATATTATATTATTATTATTATTATCAACCCTATTATATGGCCCATTTGGAATACGTTTTTATCCAGCATCATGCGAATCTTCAGCGTTGTTCCGACTAATCGCGGCATTGTGGGAATACTTGCCACGCTGCTATTGATCCATATCCTATCAACTGTTCACAATCTCCACTATATTGATAACCTCATAAAAGAAGAAACATATTTTCACTCTGACAAAGTTTTTTCATCACATTTGTCGACTGCAACTATGGCAAATCAAATGTTGCGCAGCAAAGGCGTTTTGCTCCGCTATGATGAGAGGTATGTCTCCTCAAATAGATTTAAATCATTAGTATACGATCTAAATGGAACGGACTACATGCCCGCCACGTTTGTACATGCATCAATACAAGCACCCAATGTCATGTTCAAGGGATGGCCTGAAGAGGTTGGAAACAATGTTGATGAAGAGCCCAGAATTTCCTACTTGATCGGATCAAAGTTCGAACCGGATGTATCAAAGTCCAATCGTGATGGCCAAAATATGGTTCACTGTCGAGCCTACTTTCCAAAAGATGCTCATTCGATTGATAGAAACCACAAAATCAAAGATAACCCATGGGGAACTTCATGTACAAGATACCAAGAAATGAATATTCAAGATGTGTACAATGTGACCAACAAGTAAGTATGTGTTAATCTGATATGAATTAATATTTGAAGAGGTGATTTATAAGTGCAAGATCTAATATCTGTCTTTTACACAATCTAGATGTTCCTGTAACTATGATAAAATACCGGGGAAAGATTTATCCAAGACATACATTCAGGAACGGTCAATAATTAGGAAAGCCCATATTAAGCTTAATCAGTGGCTCTGTTGGTACCCAGGTTCTGCTGAGGGCATTCGTAATCTTATAGATGCATCAAACTCTCTATTTCAAAATAGAAATCACTATAGAAAATTAGATCATGAAACATATATGGGATGGACTGAGTGCTCAGCGTCATTAAACATACAAGAAACTAATATGATTGATGCTTTGGTCATTAGTCTACCTCTCTCACAAAAACGGGCAAATTATGATAACGGACACTTCGAAGATTTGGATACAAAAATGACTGGAAGACTCAAGATCATTTTGAATAGGTTTGCACATCTGAATCTTCCAGTACTTTTGCTACAAGAGAGGCAGGGAATTGATTCTAAAGACTGTTATCAGTTTTGGGAAGGGATGAATTGTGAAGAAGGCTTTAGCAAAAACTTTATGGCAAAGGAATTAGAATTTGAGGATGGGTCGTGTCTGGCTAGGGTAGCAGGCGATGAAGACGTGCGTTTCTATCAGGCTGGTTCTAGCAATTGCACTGTCAATAAGATTCTCCATGAAAATAATCCACTCTGGGAAATGTATCGGCTCAAATCTCAAAAGAATAAAGGGGCAGCAAATGATTTGAAATATGAACAAAATGATGACACTGAATCCTTAGTTCTGGTACTTACAGGAGATATCCATGGCAATTTTTTCCCTCCCTTGCGTGAAGAAAATGGAGTTAAAAGTGAAAAATATAACAGTAGTTATGGTGCACCCTATTTATCCCATGTAATGAAGACAATTCGATCGGCGGATGAGAATGTTGTTTTACTAGATTCTGGTGATGCATTTTTTGGAAGGAAAGAAGGAGGTAGACCAGAGATGATGAAGCTAATTGCAGACACAATGAATTTATTGCAATACAATGCAATGGCTCTAGGTAATCATGAGCCTGATTATGGCGCCGATGTATTGCACCATCTCAATACAATGCTCCAATTTCCAATAATTGCCTCAAATGTGGAAGGACCAAATGTGGAAACCTTGAGTATCAACTCACATGTCATGATCCCAATTGGCAAGAATAATCGTCATTTGTGCGTGATTGGGGTGACTGCCCGCGAGGTATACCCCTTCATGAAAAATCTCACAGTGACGCCGGAGATTACCTCTGTGTTTGAAACACTGAAAATCTTAGAGCCAACATGTGATCGTCGGATCATATTGTCTCATGCAGGAATAGACACCGACAATGAGCTTGTGGAGGAACTTGCTTCTATCAGGACTGAGTTACCAATTGACGCCATTCTTGTAGGCCACTCGCATGTGTTTGTGCCTAGTAACATAAGCAATTCTACATCTATTTCAAAAATTAACCCTTTACTTTTGCATACAAATGCAAATGGTCGACATGTGGGTCTACTTCGACTAGTTTGGAATACTACATCGAACTTATTAATAAATGCACAGTCAGAGATCTTGCCGTTGGATGAAGATCATGGTGTGTACCCAGACAATGATGCCAATGTTACAGATCTTGTGAGGCGGAAGCAAGCAATTGATGATCTCCTGCAGAAGGAAATGCCTGAGGAAAGACGAATCACAATCCTTGGAAATATGAGTGCTGATGAGTTTCATGAATGTGGCGAATCATGCAGGCTTGGCGATTGCGTATTGGGCCAAATCATTACAGACGCCATGAGATTCTGTGTGGAAAGTAACCATTGTTTCCATGACAACGTGAAGCAACATCAAGAATATACAATTGCACTCTTAGAGTCAGGAACAGTAAGAAGTTGTTTTGACCCCCACAAACAATCATTTGATGATATTCTCCCCTGGCCAAATAAGCTTGTTGCCCTCCGTGTCACTGGTGATAATATCATCAAAATGCTTCAACATGGATTATCGACTAAAGAAAGTAGTACTCGTGGTGGCGGTTTCCTTCAAATTTCTGGGTTGTATTATAATTTCACAGAGGATAACCAGTTGATTCGAGAAAGCATTTGTCTCGGCAGTAAAGGAATTCACAATAATTTTGCTCATGTAGGGATAGATTCTCTAGTCCAAGAGGATCCAGCATCATCATGTACAAATATGTTGCAAAGTGAGGAAACATATATGTTGGTTGTGACAGATTGGCTTGCTGCGGGCGGCGATGGGTTTGGAGACCTTATAGAAGAAGCAACAATTTTATTTGAATCCAAATCAACAATATCCGAGGCTGTATCTTTTTATAGAGACTCAAATTTAGTCCTCAGATATTCAAAGTCATCACAATTTTCTCGTTCTTTTTTGGTTTTTGAAATGCAATCCTTATTGATCACAAAAAGATCAATTATTTGTGGCATAGCAGGATTTTTAGGTGGTACAATTAGCTATATCCTGGCATACCCTCTTTATGTTCTTTTTGTCAAGAAGGCTGTGCTGTCGCGATCTTCGGCCAAGTTTGGATTGAAGCTTTATGGCGGAGTATGGCTTGGTCTCTTTGCTACCTCATTGACAGATGGAATATACTTTATGATTTACGGCTCAAACTACCTTGTTCAGTACCCCAATTGGGCACGATCCTTTGTGGCTGCAATTTCAAATTCAGTTCTTACTACTCCATTTTGGGTTATGATAACCTGGCAGCAGACATGTGATAAGGAAGGAAGCTCAATTATTGAAATCGCAAGGGAAATTTGTAAAGTTAGGGGCGTGTTTGGATTCTTTGACAGCTTACCTTTCAATTGCATATTGTGTATATTTCCAATCTTACGACAAATTATGTATGAGATGATACTTCAAAATGACATTGTTAAGAGTGCAGGGTATGTTTCTGTTGGAACAGCTGGTACAGTTGCATCTATAATTGCAACAATGATTACATACCCAATCCAAAAGTCGCGAATTGTTTGGCAAGTTTCACCACATACAGCCACGAGTGAAGGGATGCTTGGGCTTCATTTGATTACCACATGCAAGATGAGAAGTGCATTTGAAATATTCTTCTCCGGCATTTGGTACAAACTTGCAGATACTTGCATTCGAAGTTTCTCTCTGTTTTTTATGATGGAGTTTATTGAGGAGTTTTTGATAGATACTCTCCTTTTTTAGCTCAACGTGGCGATGTTTCCTGGAACTTGTATAGAGATACGACTCATATTTGTCAAAGAATCAGTCTATGAGAAGACAAGAAAGGCTGTTTTGACGGATTTGTCGATTCGAATGAAGTTGAGAAATGCGTTAATCAAAGAGAAAGCCCTACATACGAACAGAATGGAAGAAACGAAGTATGTTAGAAAATCGCTGATTTGTTGTACACGCTGGGAAGAGTGCTTGGACAAGTTAGAGGAGGCATAGGATATGCGGGTCGGAAAATAGCAAAGCATGGATTGTTATAGGGAAAAATAATGACAAGGTCTGTAATTGAGCAATACAATGAAAATTTTATACTACCTATGGAAATTCAATCCTAAAAGTAATGATAACGATATTAATTGAAAGAGCATATGTGTGATAAAATATGATCTTCTTGTATTGGATCAAAATGAAGCTATTTTTGCATTGACGACAACAATTAGTTATTGAAGACAATTGAAACAAATCTCATTCATAAATTGCATTTGTCAAATCAAAGAAAATCTTCTGAAAGCATGTATTTAAAATAGTATCACCAGCTTTATACAATACTTTTTCATTCAAACATTGAAATATAACAGCAATGCATACACGTGGATCAATTATATAATATGAAGAACTTCAAGTCTTGATGTCTAGATTAGTTACATTGAACTAAAGAGAAATACTATATTTATTATGCAAAATTGAAAGGATTTTAATGAATAGGTATCTTTTATCGTTGTAAATGAATATGCAATTGAATCAAAACATAAAAAAACTTTGTTTTACAGAGAAAAAATCCAAACGATTGTGGTCTGGCAGGACTCGAACCTGCAGCTTCCCGTAGGACCGCTCGACCGAATCCCGATGATAGACTATTGCATAATATGCTATAGATTTTGTGTTTGGCTTACAAAATTAATTCCGATGTACGTAGCATCATAGTAATTTGACAGATCCCCCAGAACTCGTTTTTTCTTGTTTTGACAACTTCACAAGCTAAATCCTGTAGTACACAGACTGCACAACATTCTATTCCTTTCATATATGTATTGATTGACACTGAAATGGTGAAAGCTTATCAAAACATCAGAATTAAAAATGCTCTCTAAATCACAATTATTCACGAGGCAGCAAGTGATGCAACAATTTTTTGTTTACCTTCAAAATACTTTTGGAGGATTGCGGCCACTACTAGATCCATATACTCCCCAAAAACCTGCTATCATAACTCGTTCAGATGGTGAAATACATACCGACGATTTGAAGCAATTGATGAGTCATGAATGCAGTGCAATACATATTCGAAACTTTTATGATCCTGCAACATCGATGGAAATTGGGAAGAAATTGACCAATGATGCTATAACAAATGGGATGGCTAGGAACTGGAAAGTAAGCACATCTAGAGGATTAGAGAGCAGTGATGTCTCGACGTTGGGTAGTCATTCCCCTTTCAATGTCATTTCGGGTATGACAAACCAGGCTGGTAGACATGACAAAAACAATAATAATGAAGATTCAAATCATATATTGAATGAATATTTTAAAGGGGTGAAAAAAGAATTACGTGATCGGCGTTTGCAAATCACCTGTGATAATAAAGAACAACCCCAATTATGGCCTTTAGATAAATTAAGATTAGAATTAGATGAAGCTTGGCCAGGTGGTGCGGGTTTAGCAAGAGAGCAAAAAGGACTTCAGCGCCCATTCTCCGGAGGTTTGCCTCGTGTAATGGTTGGTCCTACAAGATGGAAAAAAGGTTTTATTCATGTGGATGAAATGGCACCTCTATCAGCAACTAATGGTTTATTCAGTGCAAATATATATTTACAACAGCCGAATCAAGTTTCTTCACAATCGGGAATCGTCGAAGGAAAAATTAAATCAAATGATGAAAAGAAAACTTGTGGTGGAGACTTACACATATGGCCATTAGGAGTTCGTTCGCGTTGGGATTGGTACAAGGTAGGATGTGATTGAAACAAAACTTAATATCTTCATTTAGATGTATAAGGTAACTCATTGAAAATCATTTATGCGTTATTCCCACAAAGAATGCGCTTCTTCTATCAAGCTTATCTGCACAGGATGCTGAAATGCAAATACGACTCAGAAAAGAGCTTGGAGATCCACTTTTGATGCATATTCTACCAGGAGATCTAGTTCTTCTATGCGTTCAAAGGCCTCATGCTGTAGTAGGCTTTAAAGATGGAGTTCGTGTTTCTCTTCAGTGTTTTATACAACACAATGGCTCTGACGATCGCCTTCTCATTGATAGCTAATAGTAAGAGGAAGTAATCTAAGAAATAAATTATAGTCACTAATTGGATTATAACTACTATTATAGTGAATCTAAGTGTTTAAACGAGTATGTTACGCAGGAAGCCATCTTATTGTGATAGCAACAACCTGTACTTTGCATCGTTACAAAAATTGACTGTCTCCAACAATCGAATATATAGATAACTTCAAATGAGAAAATTGTTTCATTCCATTGGAATTATCATGTTCTCCTTTTCGAATATGATCATCCCTCCCAAAGATGAAATGGATGGTCACAATCATATTCTATCTAAGCAAATTGCTTTCAATTTACAAGAGAGCAAACAGACCCCAGTGCCCATTTCCTGGAGGTTTATCTCGTATTATGAATATTCCTATGAGATGGAAAATGGCTTATTCATATTAATGAAAGAGCACTCTATCTGAATCTATAACTAATGGTTTATTCAATGCAAACATGTATTCACAACAACCAGATAATAAGTCTTCGCAATTTAGGGATTTTGTAAGATAATGGTGATTCAAACAAGGGAAATATTTGTTAATTTTGTTATTCATTAGTGGCGACAAAGAACTTCTCCAGCGTTGTATTACGTATTTTCACCTAAAGATCTAATTTTCCGTTCCTGTCAAGCCAATGTTTGTATATACTCATCATAGTAGTAGTTTAATATCATAGCGAATCAAATTGTTCAATTGCCAAACTGAAAGTTGAATTGTTGCAACGGAGCGGCAGCAGCGTTATTCATATCAGCATTTTCATCAAGAGATTTACCTGCTGGTGCATGCCCGAAAACGAATTGATTGCCATCAGTTTGAGGAAGAAGATTCTCGTCATCCTGCTCCTCAGAACCGAAATAAGTATCAAGAATGTGTAATGCTTTCTCATACACTTCCTCATTTTCATGGGACTGCAATTCTTCAAGCTCATCAAGACCTCCGCATTCGTCCACATATGTGGGATAAGCTGAATATCCTAGTTTCTCACCTACACTCAAAATCTTGTCAATTGCATCCATTGCAACAATGACAATTCTTGGATCAGACACTTGCAATACTGAACTCAATGCCTCAATTCCGTTAATTTGTACAAGGTTATTAATATGCTTGTCATTTCCACCGCACATGTTCGAAAGGACCCAAATTGCCTCTTTGCGCACTTCCCATTCACCATTTTTCGCGGAATCCACGACAATTTCTAATATTTTTTGATGTTTTGCTAACTGATCGATTTGGATAACAGTTCCAGCAGCAATATTAGATAGTAGCCAATGAGATTCTTTACGAATAGTTCGTTTATTATGTGTAAGAAGCTTATCAATACATTCCATGATACCAGCATCAAGAACTGCTTGAGTTTGCTTATCGTTACCAGACACAAAATTTCCAAGGGTCCTTACACAGGGAGTAATAATTTTAGCTTCAGCACAACTTAACAAATTGATGAGAGTTGCTGTTACTCCAGTGTTCATGATTGCTTGAATGCGATCATCATCACCATCACTTAGGTAAGATAGCGCCCAACAAGCATCTACAATGACGTTACGAGGAATATTGTCATTCTTCAAAATTGTAGCTAAAACGGGGACGGCTGGTGCAATGGCATTCATGTTCACTTGGGGCTTTCCTCGACAAAAGTTGGATAGGGCCCATACAGCATTTCCTAGTAATGCTTCTGTTGCTGGTTGGGTAACATTTTGAAGCCTGTCAAAATAATTGAAATTGAAAATGAGCCATTTTGAATGAAAAAAAAAACATGAAAAAATAAATTGTTAACTCACAATGCTGGTAAAGCACCATTTTCTAGAACAGTATCTCGTAATGAAAAGCTATCTCCAGCAATATTTCCTAGACACCATACTGCTTGATCTCTGCAATCGGCATTGCCAGACATGAGCATTTTCACAAGAGGCTCGAGAGCACCGTAACTTACGACAGCCTGAGTTTGATCTGTAGATGCGACATTTGTAAGGGCCCAGGCAGCCTCGAATTGAATTTTTTCCGATTTTTCACTTCCATCAGCGCTTAAAAGTTGAACTAGAATTGGCATGATACCGCATTCTAGTATAGCAGTGACTGGTGGATCGTGCTCTACAGATAAAATCTTACGGAAACCACTAACGGCATTGAGAACTTCATCTTCTGTGGCTCCCTGTTTTCTAATCAATTGCATTAGAGATGGAATATCTTCTACTCCATAGATCTTTTTGAGCGCTCCTGTGCTTGGTCCCTGTGTGGAATTGACCTCGGATTGTTCAATTATATTCGGAGTAGAGGTCATAGCTCTGCGCTTTTGAAGATTTTCTTCCTTCTTTTCCTTGCGGAGTTTGATACGTGTATCATCTCTCCTACGACGACTAAGTTCACTATCGATTCCTTTTTTGAAATTTTCTCTACGGTTGGCTAAAAGTGTATCGAATCAATGAGGGTTTTGAATGGCAAACGAAAATCCTCCAGTGAGCATTTCATGTTACATTTGAGATTTATTCGATTGATTCCTAAAGCATTGTGTTAAACTTACATCTGAAAGTCATGATTTTTTTGATGGTCTTTTAGAAGTAGTGTTTGAGTGAGTGTTTATTGATTTGTGAGACTTATAGTGAAACAGGTTCAGGTGTGAGAGGGAAATTCTATCCAAAAATAAATACCTTGGATACGTTTTTTCTAATGCGACCGTAGAATCAATACTAGATGAACTTTGTCAGACTTTATTTTGCTCCGTTTACGCGTATGCTGCTGTTAAAACCTCCAAATTCTATGGAGGTTTCCAAAAGATGAATGGAAGAATGCTTCCCTAAGTAAGAAAAAATGGAATAGGAAAGAATTTTTGGTGTATATCTAAATAAAGTATCTTCTGTCTTAAGTACTCAGAAATTGCTAGGAGGTATTTCGAATGAGTATTTAGAAACATGTCCGAGCTAGGGGAAAATTGTCGTTTATTTCCTTATCTAAAAGTATATGGAATGAATTTTAAATCAACCGTACTTAATCGCCCATATTTCCGCTCTTCGTGTTCGCTCAACTTGCTCATCTCTATCCGTTTATTTCCAAATCTCGACAAAAATCTTTTGCGCAATAGTTTCATACGCAGTATTTTCAATTGCGATGAAACAGAGGAGCAGGAGTAGGAGTAGGAGTAGTAAAAACTTAGGTTACCGTACCCACATGAAGTTGATGTAACTATATCAGATTAAAAAAACATACGGAATACAAATAGTTGATGAAAAACACCGAAATCAACAGAAACTATACTTTCAAACAAAAAATAACACTCCGTTCATGAGAAAAAATAATCTTTCACAAAAAAAATGAGGGAATCCACCACCAAACATCAATATCTTCATAAACATATACACAATGAAGATATCAAGAGTACGAATCAAAAATTGGGTTTCGTACTCTTTTTGGATTCAATGAAATTTGTCCTTCTTTCATGATAAAAGAATTATTTTCGTTTTTTTTTTTTTCATTGTGGACAATGATTCATTTCCAACGCCAAAATAGCAACAGGAATAAATTTCGAGAGAGAAAGTGAAACAACGAAAGCAGCACATACTATAGTCAAATAAAATAGTATGTCAGTGATATTGTAAGACATGAAAAATAAGCAACGATTTTGTATTTGAATATCTTGTTGTTACCAGAACTTGTGATCTTCCTCAGAGACGAAAGTTATATTGACATGCTCCTACTGTACAGAATTCTTCCCACTAAATCAAGTCAATCCTACAGTATATGCATCTAACTCAATTTGCATTGTTGACGCAATGAATTGCCTATTTATTTATATCCATCCTATTGCCAACAACTTTTAACTACAAGAAATGTTAGTATTTTAGATACATTGTATCACGAATTGAAATGAATGGATTCAATTGTCTTTGATAGAGACTTAATTTTCAAAGACAGGCTGGTGTTAATGTGACAAATAGGTCATAAACTGGAAAGACTTGGGTTACGAAAAAGGAAACAATGGTACTTTGGATTGCAAATTGTCGTTGAGGGTGTGACATTGAATGACCGAGTATACCAGAGTGCTCAAAATGAGCCAATCATGACCATTCTGAAACATGTTGGAGTTCATTTTTGGGCCTTTTGAGCGATGGACATCTAAGTGACGGAATTTAAATAGACAATTAGATGACGTACCATCTACATGGAACCATAGCCATTCTCGAGGATATCTTACGTAAGCAATAATTAAAACAGATTCCCAATTTGTCACTTTGGCGCGCGCGGGTGGCTCGTAAAGTTTTCTACTGCTGAATCGATTGTCTCCCCAAGTTTGGAATTAAGTCTTCTTATAATATATGCAAGGTCTTTCGCGCCAGGTCTTGAGAAATATATATCTAACCCAAATCTCCTCTAAGACCGTGGAGGACCCCATTTATGAGAACCCCTTTCTGAACCTTCTTCCGCCATACACCAGCTCATTTCGAACGAAAGTATTCCTAACGATTCCAAACACACGCAATTTTTTTTCCAATTGGAATATCCCACAACGATGATGTTGAGAAAACCAACACGACCCTATCTTCGAACACCTTTGAAATGCCAACTACCAGCATCATCATCACGGTGTTCCAGACTTTCCGATGCTTCGTCACCGGCATCCTTTCGCAAAAGCTCCCTGTGGAAAGAAAAATTTAAGCAACAATGCTTAGATCGAGCCCGACAGAAACGTCAACAAATGGTGCATTCTCGGAGAATTTCCTCCCCGGCGATGAATGATACATTGTCACCTCCTGACCAAACTTCCGCAACACTTGCCGAAGATGCTAGGATGACTTCCATAGACGATGAACGATCGTATTCGTATTTAAGCACTCCTCCCAAATCATGCCTTGCTTCCCCACAGTCACAGCCGCCATACGTTCCGTGCATTGCGGATCCAAATGGTAACGCTAGGAATGAGACATTAGCCAAGACCGCCAGAGATTTAATTCAGGAAGAACTTCGATTCCATCATATCGGAGTTTCACCGACAAGATCAGGTCCTCCATCGAGTCCTGATCCTTTCCATCCTACCTTTGACCAGAATATTCCTCCTCCTCTATTCCACTCCAACACCAATATTCCCACTCCAGCAGATTTACATATACATGAAAGGATGTACGAGCCTGCGTCGACGGAGGAACCTCATATCTTGAAGGAAGAGGAATTATTTGAATTAATGCGGGAAGTAGAAGAAGAGTTACAACAAGAAGGTGAGACAATCGCAATGAAATGAATTTGTACTCGCTCCCTATTCGTGTCATTCTCCTTTGAATCATGGACTCACTAGCATTAATATAAATATATATATATATATATTCTGTGTTGTTTGTGATTGTTTCGTGGTTGGCGTATTTGTAGAAGCCTATATTGCCCAAGAAATAAATGAAATGGAAGCCCAATATCTACAAGAAAAATTATTATTGGAAGAACAAATTGCCGACTTTGAAATGTGGCAACAACAATTACAACAAGATGAATCACACGATTTTGAAATGGAAGAATGATGGAATTTTGTTTCTTATTAGTCCCTACAGCAGTGGATTCCAAAGGAACAATTCAGAGACAATGGCATGTCGAATTGGCGTTTGTCACAATAATAATAATGTTAGAAATTAGTGAATGATTCCTTATGAATTTAAGATTAGAATGTTTAGGATTTGGAAGATTTTGATTTTTTTTTCTTCTTTTTGGTAGTTTTGTCATTTGAATCATCCCTTATTTTTCTCTTTTTCTTCGTTTTAGTAGTTTTATGCTGGTGTCCTTTCGTATTCCGTGTCTCTTCGTCTTCTTCCGAGACATCGACATCGGATATCACATGTGATGCAGCATCCTTATCTTCCTCGTTCGTTCGATCCTTGACTATTGGATCCTCCTCTTTTTTGGAGATAGTTTGATTCGTTTCTTGGTTCTTGGAGGAGGAGTTGGATGTTATTTTGGGAAATTGGAAGGAGGAAGGTGCCACACCAAATATAGCTG
>Ga0209092_10003782_pt1 | contig 12918 bp, 7 predicted proteins | sample FraStrMetagenome_FD_187446 | JGI IMG/M metagenome (GOLD analysis project Ga0209092, IMG submission 187446) | Marine eukaryotic phytoplankton communities from Arctic Ocean - Fram Strait ARC3M Metagenome (SPAdes) (version 2) | ecosystem: Environmental > Aquatic > Marine > Oceanic | place: Fram...
CTTCAAAGTTCTTCTGGTATATCTAAAATACAAGCAATGATACAAACGTATCAATACTACTTGCAAATGATTAGAGATGTAACAGGATTAAACGAAGCTAGAGATGGAAGTTCTCCAGATAAAAACGCTTTAGTAGGTCTACAAAAACTAGCAGCAGCCAACTCTAATACAGCTACAAGACATATATTACAGTCTTTAATGTACATTACAATTAGAACATGTGAAAATATAAGTTTAAGGGTGGCTGATGTATTGCAGTTTCCGTTAACAAAAGCATCTTTACTTAATAGTATAAACGCTTTTAATGTAGCTACTCTAAAAGAAATAGATACTCTATCGTTGCATGACTTTGGTATATTCTTAGATCTAGAACCAGACGAAGAAGATAAAGCTCAATTAGAAAAAAGCATACAAATAGCATTACAATCTGGAGCTATAAAACTTTCAGATGCTATAGATATAAGAGACATACAAAACATAAAGCTAGCTAATACGTATCTAAAGTTCAGACAAACTGAAAATCAAGAAGCTGAAAGAGCTGCGCAAATGGAAAACATTCAGGCTCAAGCTCAAGCTAATAGTGAATCTGCTGAAAAAGCTGCCGAGGCTGAAGTTCAAAAACAACAAGCTTTAGCTCAAACTACAGTTCAGATAGAGCAAGCTAAGTCTCAGTTTGAAATACAACGTATGGAGCAAGAGGCTGAAATAAAAAGAGGTTTAATGGCTGAAGAGTTTTCATATCAAATGAAACTAGCAGAAATGCACGCTAAAGCTAACTCCCAAAAAGAAGCTCAGATAGAAGACAGAAAAGACAAAAGATTACAAATGCAAGGCACTCAACAGAGTGAACTAATAGATCAAAGACAAAATGATCTACTGCCTAAGAACTTCGAATCATCAGGTAATGACAACTTAGATGGATTTGGATTAGAGCAGTTTACCCCAAGATAGGGAATTATTAATTTTTATTATATTATATTATGTCAGAAACAAAAGAAGTAAAATCAGAAGGAGAATTTAAATTTAAAAAGAAAACTCCAAAAATTAAAGGTCAAGGTAACACAGTTCCTGAGGTTACTAAAATAGATTTAAGTAAAAAAACAGAAGAAGATGCCATTCAAGTCGGAGAAACAGAAACAGTGGTTGATGATAAACAAGCCGGAGATATACAAAAAGTGGAAGAGCAAGTACGGGAGCAGTCCGGTGAAGTTACTAAAATTGATCTCAAAGAAAAAGTAGAATCACCTTTAGAATTAGTAGAAGATGAAGACAGTAACCCTGAAGAGATCACAATGGTTGGAGGCACTGAAAGTCCCAACACCTCACAGGAACAAAAAGAAGTACTACCGCAAGCTCAAACACAAGACTACCCAGAAAATGTAGATAAGCTTATTGAGTTTATGAAAGAAACTGGCGGAACCATTGATGACTATGCTAGGCTAAACGCTGATTATAGCGACGTTGATGGTGGAGCTTTATTAAAAGAATATTATAAACAAGCTAAACCACATTTAGACTCAGAAGAGATTGACTTCGTTATTGAAGACTCTTTTAGTTTTGATGAGGATTTAGACGAAGCAAGGGATATTCGAAAGAAAAAACTTGCATATAAAGAAGAAGTTGCAAAAGCCAAAAGCTATTTGGATTCGCTTAAAGATAAATACTACGCAGAGATCAAGTTGAGACCTGGAGTTAATCAAGAGCAACAAGAAGCTACTGACTTTTTCAACCGATACAACGAGGAGCAAGCAGCTACCAAAGTTAACCAAGACAGATTTATTAGCCAAACAGACGAGCTTCTTAACAATGATTTCAAAGGTTTTGATTTTAAAGTTGGAGAGAAAAAGTTTAGATATGGCATTAAAGATCCAGTTAAGGTTGCAGATAATCAAAAAGACATTTCCACGTTCATCAAGACGTTCTTGAATGACAAAGGAGAAGTAGTAGATACAAAAGGTTATCACAAAGCTTTGTACGCAGCGCGAAACGCAGATACCATTGCACAACACTTTTATGAGCAAGGAAAAACAGACGCCATAAAAGGACAGATTGCTAAGGACAAGAACATAACTACAGAACCTAGAAAAACACAAGATGGTAATGTATTTGTAAATGGATTTAAAGTAAAAGCTATTAGCGGGCAAGACTCTTCAAAACTTAAAATTAAAACAAGAAAATTTAACAATTAAAATTAAAAATTATGGCAATAGCACCTAATTTTGGCTCGATAGTACCATCGCAGTCACAACAATTATTACAATCGAACTACTTACAGTTCAACAACAGTACGTCTGACTTTGCTCAGCAATATCTACCTGAAATCTACGAACAAGAAGTAGAGCGTTATGGAAACAGAACATTATCTGGATTCTTACGTATGGTTGGAGCTGAAATGCCAATGACGTCGGATCAAGTTATTTGGTCAGAACAAAATAGATTACACGTTGCTTACGACAATTGCACCAATGATGACGCAAACGGAATTGGAATTCCAGTAGCAGCTGGTATCGTAAATGTTATTTCTCCCGGCCAAACTATCGTTCTTATGGACGCTGTTGGCGTTGAGTTGAAAGCTGTAGTTACATCTTCAAACCCAGGAACTGGCGCTTTAATCGTAGCTCCTTATACCGCTGCTAATACAGCTGCGCTTGCTGCGACTGGAATTAAGATATTTGTATACGGTTCTGAATTCAACAAAGGATCTCAAACAACTAACTGGGATGGAGCTGCTGGAGCAATCACGGGAACTACTAACGTTAGTATTGACCCTACGTTTACTCAATTTAGCAACTCACCAATTATTATTCGTAGCAATTACACTATCAATGGATCTGACATGGCTCAAATCGGTTGGGTTGAAGTGGCTACTGAAGACGGAACTTCTGGATACTTATGGTATTTGAAAGCTGAATCTGAAACTCGTTTACGTTTTGAAGACTACTTAGAAATGAGTGTAGTTGAAGGAGAACTTGCTGCTGCAGGATCTGGAGCTTTAGCTGGAGGATTTAAAGGTACGCAAGGTTTATTTGCTGCTATCGAAGATAGAGGTAATATTGAAACTAATTTAGACACAACAAGCTTAACTGACTTTGATAATATCTTAAAGAATTTAGACACTCAAGGAGCAATTGAAGAAAATATGCTTTTCTTAGATCGTTCAACTTCATTAGGAATCGACGATATGTTAGCTGGTGTTTCTGCAGGAGCTCAAGGAGGTACTGCTTATGGATTGTTTGAAAACTCTGAAGAAATGGCATTAAACCTAGGGTTTAGCGGTTTCCGTAGAGGATCTTACGATTTCTACAAAACAGACTGGAAATACCTAAACGACGCATCAACTCGTGGAGCAACAACTGGAGTATCTTCTATTGAAGGAGTGTTAGTACCAGCTGGAACTTCTACAGTTTACGATCAAGTTTTAGGAACTAATATCCGTCGACCATTCTTACACGTACGATACAGAGCTTCTCAAACAGAAGATCGTCGTATGAAGTCTTGGTTAACTGGGTCTGCTGGTGGTGCTTTCACTTCTAGTTTAGATGCAATGGATGTTAACTTCTTATCTGAAAGATGTTTAGTGGTGCAAGCTGCTAACAACTTTGTATTGTTCAAAGGAGCAGCAGTGTAAAAAAACGGTAGGTTTACCCTCGTTGAATCTACGGGGGTAATTCTTACCTTTATTAAACTATTAAATTTTATTATATTATGGCTAAAAAAGAAGTAATTCAAGATATATCTTGGGAGGTAAAAGACAGAACTTATTTACTGACCGGGAGTAACAAACCGTTGACATTAAAAATTCCATCAAGACATAGCACGAGACATGCTCTTTTGCATTTTGATGAAAAAACAAATCAACAACGTGAAATAAGATATGCAACTAATCAAAACTCACCCTTCAAAGAAGAGCAAGGTGGAGAAGCAACATTAGGGCATATTGTTTTTAAAGAAGGAAGCTTGTTTGTTCCAAAAAAGAACCAAGTTCTTCAAAAAATATTATCGTTATATCACCCACTAAAAGGAGCTGTATACTCTGAATTAGATGTAGTGGAAGAAGCTAAAGATGAACTGTTAGACTTAGAATTAGAAATCGAAGCATTAAACCTAGCTCAGAACATTGATGTAGATCAAGCTGAAGCTATAATGAGAGTTGAGATCGGATCTAAAGTATCTGACATGAGTTCTAAGGAGCTTAAAAGAGATTTATTGTTATTCGCTAAGCATAACCCTAAACTCTTCATCACACTGGCTAATGATGATAACGTACAATTAAGAAATTTTGCAATTAGAGCAGCTGAAGCTAAGATAATTAAATTGGCTGATGACCAAAGAACATTCACTTGGGCTTCTAACGGCAGAAAACTAATGACAGTGCCTTTTGACGAAAACCCATACTCAGCTATGGCGTCTTTCTTCAAGACAGACGAAGGCATTCAAGTCTTTCAGTCTATAGAGAAAAAGTTCTCTTAACATGTAATACTATAAGGGAGGCTAACGCCTCCTTTATTTTAATAATAATAACAAATGGCTATAAACGTAAATACAGTATATCAAACTGTTTTAATGATACTGAATAAAGAGCAGCGTGGTTATATGACACCGACTGAGTTTAATACAGTAGCAACTCAAGTACAGTTAGAAATATTTGAAAAATACTTCGATGATCTTAATCAGCAACTACGTGTTCCTCAGACGGATACGGATTACGCAGATAGACAAGAAAACATTGATGAAAAGTTAGCTATTTTTAAAACGCTTGGAGACGCAACTTTAGTGCCCAACACTAATTATTTTTCTCTTCCAACAGCAGACTCTTATGGTTCAGATGTTGTTTTTTACAGGTTAGGCAACGTGCTTTATAACGAAGAAAAAGTTGTTCAAAGACTTGATAGACGTGAGTTTTATTATGCTAATCAATCTAAATTAACAAAACCAAGCACTATAAATCCAGCTTATCTTTACGAGAATCAAAAGCTTTTTATAAAACCAACAACTATAACAGATAAAATAAAAGTAGACTACATAAGAAAACCTAACAATGTTGTTTGGGGTTTTGCTACTGGATCCTTAGGTCAATACGAGCATCAAGGTTCTCTTTCTACTGATTTTGAATTGCATGTATCAGAGCAAGCTGAGGTTATATTAAAAATATTATTATACTCTGGTATTATAATAAGAGATCCTAATGTAGTGCAAACGGCTGCTGCTTTAGTGCAAGCTGATGAAACTAATAAAAAAAGTTAAACAATGGCTACACCTAATAATGGTTTAATAACAGAAACTAATGCGCAGTACTACTCTGGTTCCCAAACCTTCGAGGCGCCTATAGTTAGTACTAAACTAACAACTACTTTCGATACAGACTTAACGTTTGGTAATTATGATCCTAACACGGACACTTATAATATAAATAACTTTAGATTATACGTAAGTCCTAACGGATTAGCCAATCAATATCAAGAATACATAAACGCATACACCGTTGAAGATAATGTTATAACTTTAGCAGCTATACCACCTTTTGGAACCGAATCTTTTGTAGTTCAGTTATTAAGTCAATTTGGAGGTCAATACGGAGATAGAGATGCATTTGGAACTACCGTTGAAGATAACTATGGCGGATATGCTTACACATCATTAGAAGACGTTATAACTAATTTCATGATAGGTTACGTTGGAGCTGGTAAGTTAATACCTAGTGCTAAAACAACAGATGTAATGTTCTTTGCCAAAAGAGGACTTCAAGAGTTTAGCTATGATACTTTAAAAAGTATAAGATCTCAAGAGTTAAATATACCAGCCAACTTGAGCGTTCCCATCCCTCAAGATTACGTAAACTATGTTAATGTATCTTGGGTTGATTCTCAAGGCATTAAGCATATAATATATCCAACCACTCTAACTAGTAACCCATATAGCGTACCAGCTCAAGATAACGAAGGTATAGCGATGCAAGGTAATGACGATCAAAATTTAGAGTTTTCTTCTTTGACAGAGACTAGATGGAATTCAAATAACTTAGAAGAAGCTAACAAAGCTCAAAGTAATGAAACAGGTTTACTGTTGTCAGAAGGCTTAGGTTATGGCAGTATGGACGGTAACAACTATATAGGTCAAAGATATGGTTTACAACCAGAAACAGCTCAAGTTAACGGTTGGTTTACTATAAATGAAAGAAGTGGCAAGATGTCTTTTTCTAGCGATTTAGCAGATAAATTAATAATACTAGAATACATATCAGACGGATTAGGTTATGATGCTGATATGAAGATACCTAAATTAGCAGAGGAAGCTTTATATGCTCACATTAGTCACGCAATACTATCTACCAGAATTAATCAACCTGAGTATGTTGTACAGAGATTAAAACGAGAAAGAAGCGCTAAGCTTAGAAATGCTAAGATTAGATTATCAAATATAAAATTAAATGAGTTTGTTCAGATTGCTAGAGGTAAATCTAAATGGATTAAATACTAAATTGAATGGCTGAAGTTAAAAATGCTTTTATAAAATCTAAGATGAATAAAGATCTTGATAGTAGATTACTACCTTCAGGTGAATATAGAGATGGGTTTAATATACAAGTTAGTAAATCAGAAGGCGAAGACGTAGGTGCTTTAGAAAATGCTTTAGGTAATTCAAAAGCCTTAATAAACACAAGCGGTGATAACCCCGTGCCTGTTGACTTTAGTGTCTTAGCTGGGCACACCACTGGAACTTTAAAGTCTATAGGCTTCTATAGTGATGTAGTATCTAGCACTATATTTGTTTTTTTAACAAATTACACAGATCCAACATTTCCAGGAAGTCTAACGTATTCTCCCACATCGTTAAATTATATATATTCTTACAACACCTTAACCACAGAAGCGCATCAATTGGCTAGCGGAGCTTATTTGAATTTTTCAAAAACAAATCCAATTAACGCTGTAAATACTTTAGAAAACTTATTGTTTTGGACTGATAATAGAAATCAACCAAGAAAAATAAACGTATCTACTGCTTCTGATTCATCTTACTATAATTCAGAAGATTTAATATCCATAGCAAAGTACAATCCTTATGAGGTTATAGAGTTATATTATCAAGATACAAATGAATTTGTTCCAAACTCTACGTCAGTTGCTAATCCAAATCTTAATCAATGGGTGTGCGCATCGCAAGATGTTACCTCTTTAAAATTACCAGATGGAACAACAGACAATATGTACTATGATGCAAAATGGCCTGGAGATCCTGATTACTTAAAAAACAAGTTTGTGTCGTTTAGTTATAGATTTAAATTTTCTGATGGAGAATACTCTATACTCGCACCTTTTACTCAAGAAGCTTTCATACCTCAACAGGATGGTTACTTTTTAGATGGTGACGAAGATTCAGCTTATAGAAGTTCTATTGTAGAATTTATGCGCAATAAAGCTACTAACGTAAAACTTCACATTCCTCTACCAACGCAAGGACAAAATATACAATCAACTCATGGTATTGCTCAAATAGAGATTGTATGGAAAGAGTCTGATTCGTTAAATGTAAAAGTTTTAGATTCTGTACCTGCTAGCAGTCTTGTTAGCTCGTCAGAAGATTTTTACGTTTATGATTATCAATCTAGAAAGCCTTACAAAACTTTACCTGAATCAGATATAATAAGAGTTTACGACAAAGTGCCGGTTAGAGCGCTTAGTCAAGAAGTGATTAGCAATAGAGTTGTTTATGGTAATTTTCAAGATAAACACACTCCGCCTGCTACTATCAATTATGACGTTGCTGTTACTGAAAAATCTACGTTTGACGTTTCTAGCACTAATGCTTCTCTTTACACTACAAGTGAAATAGAATATCCAGAGCATACTTTAAAACAAAACAGAAATTACCAAATAGGTATAGTTTTGTCTGATAGATACGGACGCCAATCTACCACTATACTTTCTCCAATAGACACTCAAATAAAAACAATAACAACTGGAGGAAACGATTTAACCTTTAAAGGGTCAACTTATTATCACCCTTATAAAGGCGAACCAGTTGCTCCAAGTACAAATGATATACATTCTTGGCCTGGAGATTCTTTAAAAATATTGATAAACGCTGGTATCAATAGTACGCCTAATATAACAACAGGTACGCCAGGTCTTTATAATGGCGATTCAACTAGTTCGGAATACAACCCTTTAGGTTGGTATTCTTATAAAGTAGTTGTAAAACAAACAGAAACCGATTATTACAACGTTTACTTACCTGGTATATTAAATGACTATCCAGACTACACATCAAATCAAAGGTCTAGTATGCCTGACCCAGAAAATACTATTGCTCATATTTCTCTTATAAGTGACAACATAAACAAAGTTCCTAGAGATTTGACAGAAGTAGGACCTGAGCAGCTTCAGTATAGAAGTGACGTTAAACTTTTTGGTAGAGTGACACCTAATTTTATCTCGAATACAGCTCCTACTTATAATGAGCCTTATTACCCTAAAGACAATACAATGACAGTGGTCGCTATATCCGAGCAAGACAACATGTTTGCGGACGCTAGTAGACTGCCTCCTTATGGAACTATATATCAAACGGACTCTGATCCTTACGTAGCTAGAATATCTCAAAACAATGTTTCGGTTGCAGCGTCTACACCGCTTCCAGGACCTATAGGTTCTTCTCAAGTGAATAGCATAACAGGATACACTAAAGATAATATTCTATTAGGTGTATTTGAAACTGCTCCTTTTGAGTCGCTATTAGATATATTTTATGAAACGTCTACATCTGGACTTGTTAGTGATTTTAATCTTTTAGCTGGTAATGACAACGGTACTTTAGCTGGTTGGAATACTAATGCTGCAGATGGCTTTATTTTTACACAAACAGAAGCTACAGAGGCTGACGCAATTGTAGTTGAAAACTTTACAGCAACTCTACCTATTGGTTTAGGTGATCCGCCACGTATACAAAACGCAGAGATAAGTCTTTTAAATGTATCTGATGGCAATGGAACTACAATAACTAGTGACTGGAATTTGGTTAATGGTGCTGATGTTAATGGAGATAGAACTTATAGTTTAAAAGCTACTAATCCTAGATACTTCGAAACAAGTATTTTAAAAAATACGTTTATATTTACTTTTAGCGTTATAAACAAAACAGACCCAAATAACATTGTTGACTACGGATCTATTGACGTTCCTGCAGTAACCTTAGGCAATGTTCATCCTACAATAACCAATGCGGCTGGATTTCCGTCTATACCCGGAAATAGGACAGATGCAAGTATTCCAATATATCCATTTCAAGGTACAAATGGTACTGTTGTTGCTGATAAATTATCAGCTAACTTAACTTGGTCAATAACAGAACAAGTTCCAGAGTCTACGCCTTTAATAACTATAAACCCTTCCGACGGTCAAGTTTTTGCTCCTTTAGATATAAGCGGAAATTATAGCTTTAGAGTTACTGTAACTGATTCAGGTGGAGCTACTAATACTGCTGTTATTGGCGCTGTAGCTGGAAAGCAACCTATGAATCCTGGTTTTGGGAAGTATAATAGCTCCAACAGCAATCAACCTGATATTTCTAAAGGAATACAATCTACTGGTTTTTTCTGGTGTGATGATTATTCAACAGCTTTAGCTGATCCATATCCAAACAACTTCAACAGCTTAACTCCTAGCGGAAGAACATCTGGAATACCAGCCTTATCATTACCTCAATCTGGTTTTAGTAACACCTCAGCTAACTTGCAGTCTTCTGGTAACATAGATATAGAAACACAAGATAGTGAAGGTAATAACTACCGCATGGTTAACAGCAACTACAAAACTAGCTCTAGAGACATTAGTGTTGGTAATGGGAATAACTCCTTAACAGAGGGAACAGCTTTTTTAAAGGTAGATTTTAAATTTAAACAATGGCCTTATACCGCTTACACTGGCTCTACTGCTAGCTATAAACCTAATTACAATACTGTTTCTTGGACTGCGTATCTTCAAACAAGACCATCAGGAGGTTCTTGGCAAAGTGTTTTAGACGTTGAAGGCGAGCAAATACGCTTTGGTTCTGAACAAATAAATATTAATAACGCTAGTTTAGGTGGTACAGAAAATGACTTTGCTGAAACAGGTGTATTAAAAAACCCTACAAGTTATCAGATAACATCAGGCGCAGACGCGAATAGAGTAGCTGAAGATTCAGTAGGCGCTTCAACTTGGTTTCCAGTAAATCAAAATTCACTTCCAGTTTCATCTACTGTTTCAAAGGTTTTTGTTTTTGGAAAAGATCAAAGTTATGGACAAACGGCAGATCAATATGGAGACTATAGACTATTAATTCTGTATCCAGTAGATGGAGGGGTAAATCCAGATGGAGAGCCTACGAGCAAAGTAATACCAAAACCATTAGGTACTCAAAACGACTGGCTTGATGTTAACCCATATAAAACAGGTGGAGCAAGTTATGCAAGTTCTAGAATTACAGCTGACATATCTTACGGTGATTTTTACTATCCTGCCTTTGCAGAGTCTTCTACCGAAGTATATGCTTATAGAGTGTCGCTTACAGGTCGAGCTACTAGAACTGAAGCTGAAGATTTAGTTGATAATAATCCTACAACTTTTCAAACGGTATATGCTAGAGAGTGGTCTTTAAAGTACGTTACTCAGTTTTTTGGAGAGCAATCTTTAACTCAAAAATGGAATCCAGGTGCTAGACAAGGAGATTACTATATATATGAATCAGTACAAGAAACTAATGGCATTAACAGCAAGTATGGTACAGAAAATTCATCATTTAGCTCTATTGAGGTAAACGAAAATGATATGGCTACTTCTGATAATTCCGAAAGAAGATATACAGCTCAATTTGATACTGATGGAAAAAAACTAAAACAATCAGCATTACCACTGCATGGTGGCGCTTATGAAGCGTACGTACCTAGTGATAATAGTGGAGGTGGTAGCGGAGGTGGTCCTTCTGGACCTGTATAATCTACTGGAGATTTTTTAAATAATAAGTGATAATATAATATGGGAGTAATAGAAGTTAAATATTTCAACAGTTTTATACTGAGAAAAACGCTAAGCGATTCAGCGCCTGACAGTGCACCTATGTGGAACGGTTCTAGAGGAGACAACACTTACGGTAACACCGCTATAATACCTACTCCAGCAGTGTCAAGCGTTTTTAATTGGGCTGTGGAAGAAGCTAGAATAACTGGTGGTTATAACAATACATCTGTACAACCAGGTGTAAAAGCTTACTTGGTAGAAGATAATCCTAAAGCGTCTTTGAGAGTTAACTCAATGATATATTCTGGTATATTCAACTCTAGAACAGGTATAAACGATACAAATGTATTTTCTATTGGTGAGGATATAGTTAAAAGTGTTGATCCGGCTAATGGATCAATACAAAGGCTTTATGCGGAGAATACAAATTTAACTATTTTTCAAGAATCTAAAGTAAGTAGAGCTCTAGTAGATAAAGATGCTATATATTCAGCTGAAGGTGGCGGAACAGTTACTTCGGCTAATGTAGTTATAGGTGCAGTACAGCCTTATTCTGGTAATTATGGTATAAGTAGGAACCCTGAGAGTTTTGCTGTTTATGGGAATAGAAAATACTTTACAGACAAAGATAGAAACGCTGTTTTAAGACTATCTAATGATGGTCTAACAGAAATATCTAATTATGGTATGTTTGATTACTTTAGAGACAAACTAAGCGCTCTAGATAATTCAATTGATGAGAAAGGTAAAGCTATAGGCGCTTGGGATATACACAGCAAACAGTATGTGTTATCTTTACAACCTTTTTATGGTACATATTCAACATCTACTTTTGATGATAACGTAAATGGATTTACTAGTTTCTTTGGTTACAAACCAGACAATGGTGGTAGCATTAAAAACCAGTATTACACCGTTAAAGACGGTGTTTTATGGTTACATTACGCTTCAGACGCTAAGCGATCTAACTTTTACGGAACTCAACAAAATTCTAGTATAGAGTTTGTGTTTAATCCAAAAGCTAGCATGTCTAAAGTATTTAAAACGGTGAACTACGAAGGTGGTAATGGCTGGCAGGTTGATAGTTTTAAATCTGGAATCACAGGTGTAGCAAGTGTAGGTACTCCTATAAATGCCGATAATGATGTTTATAACATTGGAACAAAAGACACCACCGCTTTGATATACAGCTATAATCAAGGATCTTATGACAATCATGGAAATCAATATCCGGCGTTGTTAACGCCTCCTATAAATCATGCTGGTTTTACTCGTAAAGAAAATAAATACATGGCCAATCTAATAAACAATAGTCCAGCCGCAGCTGGCGAGGTTATGTTTGGAGCAGACATGACAGGTATAAAAGGTTATTTTGCCACTGTTAAGCTTTCAACAGACACAGTAACAGACTTAGGTGGAATGAAGGAATTATATGCAGTATCTTCAAACTATATAGAGTCGTCATATTAAATTAAATTAAATGGAATTAACTACTGATAAAAATGCAGAAATAGCCAATAAACTTAATTTTAGACAAAGTCTATCTAAAATAGAAGATGCAATGCATGAACATCCAACCGCAATAACAGGAGATGATTTTGAAGCTAAGAACCCAACAAAGAGTACTTTTGTAGGTGGTTGCTATGTAAGAGAGATATTTATGCCAGCAGGGCAAATAATTACCACTAAGATACATAAAAAAGATCATCCGTTCTTTGTATTAAGCGGAAAAATAATAGTAATTTCTGAAGAAGGCAAGAAAGAAATAAAAGGTCCTTACAGTGGGATAACTGTAGCTGGAACTAAAAGATTAATAAACGTCATAGAGGACTGTGTTTTTATAACGGTTCATGCTACAGACAAATTAACAATAGAAGAAGTAACAAAAGAAGTAATAGCTGAGGATTTTAGCGATCCGTTA
>Ga0209092_10003783_pt1 | contig 12918 bp, 3 predicted proteins | sample FraStrMetagenome_FD_187446 | JGI IMG/M metagenome (GOLD analysis project Ga0209092, IMG submission 187446) | Marine eukaryotic phytoplankton communities from Arctic Ocean - Fram Strait ARC3M Metagenome (SPAdes) (version 2) | ecosystem: Environmental > Aquatic > Marine > Oceanic | place: Fram...
ACATTGACATGGAGGAAATAAGTTCCGTCGAAACTGAAGTGGTAAACAATACAAGTCAAAGTCATTCAAGTCCTGCATCCTTGAATACTCAAACTCAACGACGACTTAGCTATGAGAAGGAACCAAAATTACATGTTTCCAAGACTCCACCTCAAACCTCCGTGGGGATCTCCAAATCCAGGAAGCATTCTACGAAATCTTCTCATTCCAAAGATTTGAGTAGTACCCAAACGAACATAAGCAACAATACCCAACCCATACTACCCAATCATCAAAAACAGAAATCTCCTAGAGTCTCCGACAAACATAAGAAACAGAAGAGTCAATCTCGATTGATTGTGAATACTTCCTCGTTTCCAAAGAAACGAAGTCGAGTCATGACTTCTTCGACATTATCTCCCACTGGAAGAAATACTACTTCGATACCAACACGTATTATGATTTTAAGTATACCGGTCAATCCAGAAATTAGGAAGGTAAGTCCTTGGAGAGTCCCTTTTCATTGTATTTCATATATATTCTAAAAAAAATATGTGTTACGTTATGGATTGTACTTACAGCTTGTGAATCTGATGGGCGCCAGTCTCGTCGAAACGATCAGTGATGCATCTTCCGCTACTCATGTTATCGCAGGAGGTGAAAAAGGTTTCCGACGAACGTCCATGATGATGATTGGACTTTGTTCCACATCCAATATCCTTCATGTTGACTGGTTATGGGCCTGTTTCCAAGCGGGAAAGATTTTACCCTGTACTCATCATTTATTATTAAAAGATCGTCCATCGGAACGAAAATATTCCTATTCGATGAGACAAACATTACGGAATGGACAACTACGGAGAAAGGAGGGTGGATTACTGTATGGATGGAATGTTTATATTTGCAAAGGTGTGGCGGGTAGGAAATCACCTTCGGAAAAAGATTGGAATTTGTTAATTGATGCTGCGGGAGGTACGATGATGACGCATTCGGAGGTACCTTTGACCCAGGTGGAAGATCCTACGCATGTGTTGGTGATTACCAGTGATCCTCCTTTGCCGTCACAGATCACGGACGTTGATGCATCCCGATTGAGTTATGAAGGAGCTGGTAGATTTACTACGACATGGTTATTTGATTGTATTTTGCATCAAAAGTTATCAGGTATTAAACGAGGGTTGGGGAGATGAACATTACGCAAAGCTATTTTTTTGGTTTGGTCATGAAGAAAGACACATATTTTTAAAAGACAATTCAGTTATCTTACTATATTCTTGAGCCACAAAGATGATATTGTCACATATGAAATTGTAGATCTAATTTTTTTTGGTGGTTGTAGGTTTGCAAACCTTCTATTTTATTCACTCGTTTTCTATTTAGGACATTATGAGACCATGTTGGTCTCCAACAAAAATAACATTTAAAACGTATACAAAACCATATAACCTCTCAGACATCCTACTAACTAGCTCAATTTATGCGTGCGTTGTCTGTGTCTTATATTCCCTCTCAATAGGGGTGTATTGCTAGGAGTAGATGTGGTTTTTACATCCGACACAATGGGAGAGGGGCCTCTTTGTCTATTAGGAATGGAAGAAGTATTATTAACGGATCTGAATAATGATGCGGGAAAGGAAGACGAAGATGTATCCGTAAGACCTGGATTTGACAATGTTTCGAAGTTCACAGGAGGTGGGGGAGGAGGTGAGCTTCCTGGTTGATTGTCAGAAGGTCTACCGAAATTTGGAGTTGATTGGGGAATTGTTGGGATAGTAGGCCGTGTGGGTACAAACCCTAAGCTAGACCCTGTCTCACTTTCAGACTGTGCAGATGATGCTGGAGGAGGTGGGGGGGTAAATCCGAAGGAATTTTCCAGTTCATTTTGGATATTCGACAAGGTAGGAGGTGGAGGTGGAGGTATGAATCCTAAGCCAGATCCTGATTCATTTTCAGTGTTTGATGAGTTGAATAGTGATTGACTAAAAGGATTTTGCGGAGGCGGAGGCGGAGGTGGGGGTATGAATTCTGAGCCAGATCCTGATTCATTTTCAGTGTTTGATGAGTTGAATATTGATTGACTAAAAGGATTTTGCGGAGGCGGAGGTGGAGGAGGGGGTATGAATTCTGAGCTAGATCCTGATTCATTTTCAGTGTTTGATGAGTTGAATATTGATTGACTAAAAGGATTTTGCGGAGGCGGAGGTGGAGGTGGAGGTATGAATTCTGAGCTAGATCCTGTCTCACTTTCCGTGCTCGTTGAGTTGAATAGTGATTGGCTAAAAGCATTTTGCGGAGGCGGAGGTGGAGGTGGAGGTATGAATTCTGAGCTAGATCCTGTCTCACTTTCCGTGCTCGTTGAGTTGAATAGTGATTGGCTAAAAGGATTTTGCGGAGGCGGAGGTGGAGGTGGGGGTATGAATTCTGAGCTAGATCCTGTCTCACTTTCCGTGCTCGTTGAGTTAAATATTGGTTGGCTAAAAGAATTTTGCGGAGGCGGAGGTGGAGGAGGGGGTATGAATTCTGAGCCAGATCCTGTCTCATTTTCAGTGTTTGATGAGTTGAATATTGATTGACTAAAAGGATTTTGCGGAGGCGGAGGTGGAGGTGGGGGTATGAATTCTGAGCCAGATCCTGTCTCATTTTCAGTGTTTGATGAGTTGAATATTGATTGACTAAAAGGATTTTGCGGAGGCGGAGGTGGGGGTATGAATTCTGAGCCAGTTCCTGTCTCATTTTCAGTGTTTGATGAATTGAATATTGATTGACTAAAAGGATTTTGCGGAGGCGGAGGTGGAGGTAGAGGTATGAATTCTGAGCTAGATCCTGTCTCACTTTCCGTGCTCGTTGAGTTAAATATTGGTTGGCTAAAAGAATTTTGCGGAGGCGGAGGCGGGGGTATAAATTCTGAGCTAGATCCTGATTCATTTTCAGTGTTTGATGAATTGAATTGCGGTGGAGGTGGGGGTATAAATTCTGAGCTAGATCCTGTCTCGTTTTCTGTGTTTGATGAATTGACTTGTGGTGGTGTGAATTGAGGCGGAGCAGGAGGAGGGGGCTGAGGTATAAATCCCATGCCAGTCTCGTTCTGTTTTGTTGTATTTGATGTTGTTGGGGGTATAGGGACAAATCCTGTGCCTGTTTGTGAAAGAATTTCCGTGTTTGACGCGTTGTTAAGAGACTGCGTGAATGTTGGAGGGGGTGGTGGACGAATGAGTACTGGATTTTCAGCATTGGAAATATTTGAAGAAGGTACTTGAGGATTAGGTATTAAACCTACACCAGTTCCTGTTTGATTGCTTGCGCTTGCTGGATTGATTGATGACTGGTTAAATAATATGTTTATGTTTGTAGATGAAGGAGGTAATACTGGAGTACTTTGCGGTGTTTGAATAAATTCAGAAAGATTGAAGAGAAATGGACTTTGTGCTGTAGGAGAACTTGTTTCGTTTTCAAATGTAGAGGTATTATTGAGCACGAGAGATGCAGATAAATTCATGGAAGATGGGAAAAATGTCGGAGACGTTGTGAAGTTACCCAATGATGTGTTGAGAATCAAATCGTGTGTTGGACTTGCACTGGGTTGAATGGTGAGATTTATTGTTTGATTAATTGCCTCGGAGTTATTGCTATTCAATGAGGCTACCATAGAGGTTCGTGATGTTTGTAACATTGTTGGTATCATACTAGGGAGAATTGTTGGCATTGAAGATGGATGAAAATCTGATGAGTTTTTGAAGTGTGGTAACGTTGTATCATTTGTGATGTTACTGACTGGAAAACCAATTTCTGCTGTAGGTGAAAAACTTGGTGCAATGGTTAGGTTGACTGTTTGGGATGCATTATTTTCTCTGCCTTCTTGATTGAGTTCATTCGGTTGGCTTCTTGGTACTAGTACGCCAACACAAACACCAACTGAAGCCATTGCAAGAATTGCGAAAACTACCATAATTTTTTTACACATTGAAGTCTTGACTTTTGAAATTTCTGATGAGCTATCTTCGTCCCCTTTAGGTATAGCAATTGAAATTTTTTCGGACATAAATTGTTCATTGCTTATGTCCAGTTGTCTTCTCTGATCAGTATTATCAAACGTTGAAACGGAAGAATTACAAGACTCCTCATCTTCTGATGTATACTTCTCTAGCTCTGTGCTTACTTTATCGGACGTTGTATCGTGAATATCGTTTGAATCAATACGGATGGAATTAGCTTTCTTCGAGATACTTCTAACACTTCTTTCCTTTGTAATAACTTTAGGAATATCTTCAGGAATGCTATGTTTTACTTCGACTGTATTTTTCTTATTATTTGCAAATGGAAAGCAGGTCAACATACTAACGTTTTTAGCTTCTTTTGTGGTTGACGGAAGTGATAGGCGAGAATCCGGATCGTCAGTTAAGTCTTCATCGAAAGAATCAGGTTCTGAATCGTCATCATCTAGAATTTCTTCATGTTCTACGTCTTCATCTTCCACATCTTTGATAGTCTTCAATTTGTGTTGCTTTCCCTCATTTGGTCGTTTCGATTGCAAAGGACGTTTACTTCTTTCTATCATTTCCTTTCTTTGATTTTCGTAAGCTAGAAGCCTCGCTTCTCCTTGCAAATGCTCCCACGGAACATTATAATAATTGAAGTCTTTTGGTTTCGAAGACTGCTTTTCTTCTGAATTATCTCTATCTGACAAATCTTGGCTAAATTCTTCCTCGCTTCTGGTTTCACCTGAGTGACTTGTGTTTATGGATGGATCAGATTTCGAAGCATTGAATCGCGAAATGAGTTTCCGCAGATCTAAATTTGGATCCTCTTGATCTGCTTCATGATCGTTGGTTTCTTTCATTCCTTCCTCTTTGTCTGCAATTTGATTTTTTTCGGGTTGCTTATTTGCCTCTTTGTCTTTACCCGAATAAGAAGCAGCTGCAGACCGTGCCAAACTCTTTTCCTCTTCATCTTGATTGAATACTTCGGTTATACTTGAATCCTCAGAATGAACTGATCTTGATACACTTTCAAGAGACTTTGTCGATTTAAAAGAAATGCTGCTCTCATTTAGATCCTCCTTTTGTGTTTTCTCACTGTCTATAACAGCATGTTGAGTTACATCATTCTGTTCGTCGTACATTTCAGAGGGTGTTTCCCTAAACTTTTGATCATCATTTTCAACAATTTCCTCTTGTGATATATTTGATTTTTTAAGTGTCTTTCCTCTTGAACTGGAATCATTTTCATCTTTGGGAGAATCTCCTCCACCAGAATTATCAGACTCTTCTAAATCATCGTCGTCCGCTTTCGAAGGAGGATCAATCTGGTGCTCATTGGCATTATAATCTTTTAAAAAATCGCGTATTGTTATTCCTGACGTTGCCGTTATGTCTGACATAGATGCAAGTCTGCATTTATATACTTCCGCATATCGGTCGACTTTTCCACTGCTATTTTCATCAGTTGCTCCCAAGTCGTTTTCTTCTTCTCTCTTGTTTTCGTCATCTATATTATCAATTTTTTCATTAGAAATTTCTTCTGTTTGTGTCTGAGATGATTCCTTACTTTCTAAATTTACTGCTTCTACTGTAGGAGAAGTCAATTCTTTGACATTGACGCTATCTTTTGAATGTTTATTAAATTTCTCATCTTTTTTTCCTCCAGTATTACGTTTTTTTGACTGTACCACTTTACGATCATTTTCTTTTTCATCATCGGAGTCACTGGATGTGTCAGACTGATAGTAAATATTAGTCGAGTTACTCCTGTGCTTCAAAATCGCTTCCGGTGCTGGTTTTAATTGACTCTGTGAAGATGAATTTGGTTGAGTGATTGTCCGTGGATCTTGATCATTATGTACGCTATTTTCTGCTTCATTCAATTGTGAATTTTCGGCTATGGCTTTTTCAGCTTCCATTGCCATTTGAATATTTGCATCTCGGATAGCTCTATACAAATCTAATTGCGCAAGTCCTCTTGAATCTCGTTTTGCTGGGTCAAAGTTGTTATTATTTTGGGAGAGCTGTTCTTGAATTATCTCTTCAAAAAGTGATTTAAGCTTTTGCTTTGGTGTTAATTCATCTTTGAAGGAAACCTTTTTCGCTTGAACAAGCAACTCATTCGGCCGAGGCGTATCAGAAATAATCTTTTCCGACGAAGACTTCTCATCTAAAGAATCTCGTAACTTCTCTATATGTTCTTCAGCATTTTGCACACCATTGGAATCAATAAGTGAATATTGCTTAAGGGATTTTTCATCTAATGAAATTCCCAATCCATCCAAAGTGGTGGACGCAACTGACATCGCTATCGACATCCTTTCTAAAGTATTGGTCCCGTCATGAGAAGCAAGAGAATAAGTCAAATTGGTGGAGGAAGGTTTTTCTGTAGTCGATAAAAATTGTCGCAAATTCTCTGCACCATTCGGATCTATTGGAATTTTTGGTTTGCCATCATCGCTACTTCTAGCAGAGGGGTCCTCTTGAAACGATCTCTCACCTGCTTCATCTTCGTCTGGATGCGACGATGATGAGTGTGAATTGGTTTTCGATTCAGAATTGCTCGCAACAGAGTATTCTTTGTTTGTTGGGTATTGCGATGACTGATGAGATGAGACTGATTCCTGAGGGATTTGTGGTGAATAATGAGAAATTTTTGATTGATTGGAAGAGTTTGATTCAACGGAACTTTTTGAATTAAGTTTTGGTATTTTATTCGGCATTGAAGGAGGTGCTCCAAACTTCTCATGTCTCAAAGGTGTGTTATTGCGAAGAAATGGTGGCCTTGATCCTTTAAGAATCGGTGGAGGTTTTATAGATTCTTCTTTTGATGAAGGGTCTTCAGTACTGCTATCTGTTGCACTTTTATGAGGCCAATTAACAAAGTAAGCTTCGTTTACAGGAGATTCTCCATCATAGGCTTTGTGGTCAGAATTGAAACTATTTTTATCATTTGGATGAGCTTGAACGTTAAAACTAGACTTATTGGTGCTGGTATCGTTGTCACTAGGTGGCCATTGTTCGATTAGACTAGGTTTTGAAGCTCCACCGGCGGATGACCTCGTCACACTATTTGAGTCTAAAAGTATATGTGAAGGGGTTTGAGATGTTCTCGCATTCATGCTTAAAATGTGTGAAGGTGTTTGCGCTGATCTAAGACTTTGAGATTGGGACATACTGGAAGTATTATTTGTCTTGGTTGTTCGAGCACTCGCCTGACTCTTTCCTGATCGTGCATCCCCATCTAATTCGTCTGAATGAGACGTAGTAAATGTTCTTCCTGATAAAAGAACTGGCAGTGTCCCAGTTTTGTCTAAAAGAGAAACTTTATTTGGCCATGGCTGCTGTTCCAACATATCTAATATATTAGCTTCTAGGTTGTTTAAATTCTTTTGGCTGGTGTTTAAAGCTTTTGAAGAAACTTTAAAGCTTTGATTGAGAGCTCTCGAGGATTCATGTCGGATCCCATTACCAGATCCATCTGTAAAATCAAAAGTCAGCTCTGACACATTAGGCATACCGCCGCCATTTAGAGTAGTATCCTTCAAATTTCGAAAGAACATCCTTCTATCAAATCGGTCTTCGACAATATTTTTTTGAGCTTGTAAAAGTGCAAGTTTTTTATTATCGTCTTCTTGCATAACCAAGGTATTCATAGTCAACGATGATATTTTTGTAAATTTCTTGGAAGAAACTGTCGTAGATGGTTTGCTATCTTCAGCATCTGTTGCGCCCCCAGTTGTGTTGTCATTATGAGGCTCTTCTACTTCTACATCAAGTATCGCTCTTGGTTGTAACTGATAATATATTTCCTCTTGTTCTTCTTTCTCTATTCCTGCTTCCGCTTCTGCTAAAGCCTTAGCATATAAATCTTGAAACCAGTCTTGTTCATAAGAGGGTTCATCCACACTTTGTTTGTCAAATATTTCGGTTTCTAATGCTAGTTCAGGATCTGGTAAAGTCGTTGAACTGAGATGTTTGTTGGAATCATCTCCAAAAGTAAATTCCCTTTCCATTCTATATTGCAAAAACGTATTGAAGCGTTAATAGATTCTGTGTTTGCAAATGAATGCAGTTGCGTTTGTCAATATTTCGCAAAAATTTAATTGATATTGTTCAAAAACAGAATATTGAATTGATCCATCCAAGCTTATTATTAAAGCTATTCACGAGTTGATTGGTTTATCTATTAACTTGTGAAAGGAGGTCATTCATGAACTAGTCATAAATTAGAAACAAATAAGCTTTTGCAAGATGTAATTCACTAACACATGTATCGACGAATTTAGTCCCTCATTCCTTTTGTTTCGCTTTCTGTATAGATGTTTTATTTAAAGCTTTATTCTGTAAGTTATTTTTGTTTAGACCCTTTGTGATGTAATATTTCTGTTGATGAACTCGATAACAACCAAGCAACTACTCGCGAATCACTAATCTCGTGAGGAATGCCTATAGTTTGCATGAATTCAGGAAAAAGCGTTTCGCATAGGAAGATGATAACGCTTTGTCACACGTAAAATCATATTAATTAAGTATGCTTGAGGAAAATAGAGCGCTAAATAAATACACATAGCCACATGTTCTTAGATATATTTGTAAAATTTCTGTTCCATAAATATCCGTTGGAAGGATAGATTCACTTAGAAATGTTCTTCTAGTTAGTCTTGAGCCAAGATGTTAAAAAGAAAACTAAGAAACATTCCGGGAATGATCAGTGACCAAAAATATGGATGCTTTTGGAATTAATAAATACTTAATTTTAATTACAATACATTTAATTTTTTTGGGGGTAAATTATCACGAATAGTATGCTATTCCAAACAGCAGCATCCATAAGTTTTGAAGATGTGAAGTTGCTGAAGGGATTATACCCATCCATTTTATTTCTTTTGTTTTCGTAAAGTTTACTTTATATTATTCATTTGCATAACCTGATAGCAAATCTATTCTCTGACTTTAAGCGATTTAGAGCATGAGCATTAGAATTTCATTTATTTTTCTTATTCCTTCATGTTTCTGGTGCCATAATTTGACTTCAATTCTTCCTCACTGAGACTGCTGTAACCAAATCGCGTAATGGAAGAAAAATAATATGGGAATGTACGGAGAAATTCAAATTTTACCGCCACAAAAAAAGTGGTCAGACGTGCGTTTGATCCCCATATTCTCCATTTCTAGAATTTTATGAAATGATGCCTTGAACTCAGCCATTATCTGGTAAAATATGAAAAAAAATAGTAGTAGAAGAGGGGACAAAACAAACGGGCAAACGCCATCCTTTCGTGGGTCTAAGAATGAAAGAAATAATCAAAATAATGCATCAACGAGAAAAGGAGGTAAATCAACAAAGAATAAACCAAAGTCCAATGGAAGATATAGCGATAAACGCAACAACAAAAGAAATGATTCTCCGCAGGTTCTAAATTCTTCCAAAGATCAAAAGTACAAAGGAAATGGGGAAAAGGGTGCTGAATCTCATACTGTGACAGAATCGTATCGTATAACATTGTCAAATGTGCTAAACAAATTTCGTGAAGACGATGACGTTGAAATGATGGAATTGCCTTCCACTTTGACAAATACGGAGCGCAAATTTGTCCATGAGGAAGCTAGACGATTAGGGCTAATTAGTAAAAGTCATGGAAAAGGCGATGAAAGAAAAATTAAAATAAAGAAGCACACTCAAAGAAGAGACCGAGAAAGAGAAGATAAGGAATTACCAATGCTAGATTTAGGATATGATGGTGTTTCAACTCTCTTTGAACATATTCAAAAACATCCAATTTGTAGAAGAGATAGTGCTGATACAAATCTTTCCACTCAAAAATCCATAAATATTGGAAAACGTCGAGTGAAATACTCTAAACCGAACATACCATTTGATAACGCGAAAAAAGTAAAAAAAAACAAAAATCAAAAGCCATCACTACCCATAGAAGGTTTTAAAGGTCAAATTCTCTCCATTATTGATTCAAACCCAATCACAATTCTTACTGGAGATACTGGGTGTGGAAAGTCAACTCAATTACCACAGTTTATATTGAAAGATAACCCAAATGCAAATATCATTGTAACTCAACCGCGTCGTATCTCTGCCGTATCTCTTGCAGATCGTGTTTCTTGGGAACTCTCCGAAGAAGTTGGAAATACAGTTGGATACACAATAAGAATGAATTCTGTTTCGTCATCGAAGAAAACAAGAATCATGTTTGCTACACCTGGTATTGTGCTTCAAAAACTAGATTCTCTCAAACATTACACACATATTATTTTAGATGAAATTCATGAAAGGGATCAATATACTGAATTTTTAATGATGACATTAAGACAAGAAATAGAAAAAGGAAAAATGAAAAACACGAAATTGATCCTTATGAGTGCAACTATGCCCGATCGACAACAACTAATAGACTATTGGAGCAATGTAGCACAAGTAGGCGAAATCACGGTACCTGGCAGAATGTTTCCTGTACAAGATTTCTTCTTGGAACATATTTTAGAAATGGTTCAGTGGGAAGGTAAGGATTGGCAAAAAGAGCAGGATATGTTTCAACTTGATAAAGACCTAGCCAGTTTGATCAGATGCAACAATAATGAGATTACCAGTAATAAGCAAGGGAGTGGACTTATGTGTGTTATGTGTCTTCGAAAGAACTTTTCCTCTGCCGAAGAGTTGGGGACACATGTTGCTTTATGTACAGGCAATACAAACGATATTGTGGAACTTGAAGACCGTGTCCGCAATATGAATACTTTCAATGGTATTGGATCATACACCAAGACAATAAATTTACCAGAAGAAGAAGAACTTTATTATATCAATGATGATAATGAATTTGAAGAAGATGAATTTGAGCAAGATGAAGAGAATTTAGGCAAATGGGACGGACATAGTCAATTTTTTGCTACGGATGTAGGTTCCACAACCAACTCGTCAACATTTACACAAGAGCAACTATTAAGTCAATACCAATCTTTAAATAGTGACGAGCAGATAGATGAATCCCTCTTGCTATCATTAATACAATACTTGATACAGTCCTCTTTTGGAGATGGTGCTATATTGATATTTTTTGCGGGTTGGAATGAAATTACTAGTTTTCAAATGCTATTAGAAGGGTCTCCACCATTTTGTAATAATCATCAGAACTTTGTCATTTTACCTTTGCATTCAAGTATAGACACAAAAGACCAAAGACGAGTGTTTCAGAAAGTACCGAAAGGAGTAAGAAAAATTGTGTTGGCAACAAACATTGCAGAAACGAGTGTCACAATTGACGATGTCAGTTTTGTTGGTAAGCTTCCTCTCTTCTATATCATTTTCATGTCTGTTTTCTTTAAATGGCTTATTGTAAATTGTGATTGCATAAAAATGATTAGTGGATACTGGACGTGCCAAAGAAAAGAATTATGATCCTCATTTGAAAACATCCACTCTTCAAGCGGCTTGGATTAGTAAAGCATCCGCAAAACAGCGCAGAGGTAGAGCTGGAAGAACAAAGCCGGGTGTTTGCTTCCGTTTGTACTCCACAAGAAGGTTTTCTTCCTTTCGAGACAATGTCGAATCGGAATTATTGAGAACTTCTTTGGTAAGTTTTTGTGTTTTCTTTTTTGCAGGATATATAAATATTCCAAGAATTTTGGTGCTAATGAAGTGTCATTTATATAAATAATATTGCAGGAGGAAGTGGCTTTGCATTGCAAACGATTGAATTTAGCTCCCGGTGATGAAAAGTCCTCAAATGGGATACCAGCATTCCTCTCAAAAGCTGTGATACCTCCTCATCCGAAATCTATCTCCAATGCTCTTGAGCTTTTAGTTATGATAGGTGCTATGATTCCAAAATCCAACAATCTAACGAATCTTGGAGTATGTCTCTCTTACCTAAGTTTGGACCCTCGCGTAGGAAAAATGGTGATATGGTCTCATATTCTTGGATGTGCACAAGGTGCCTCTAGTATGGCAGTTGCAATGTCCAATAAAAGTCCATTCGTATTACCAATTTCTCCATCTATGAAAAAACATGCCTCAAAGAATATGGTGGAACTTAGTAAGGGATCCGAAAGTGATTTATTAACAATTTTAAATATTCTCCGTGCACGGGATGATTACACTAGAAGAAGGAATAGAAGTAATGGATCATTTGCCTCCTTTTGTAAACGAAACTATTTGAGTATTGGAACGGTGCAAATGATATCCGACTTGAGACGTCATATCTCTCGAGAATTGGAAAATATTGGATTTCCTCCAACCAACGACAATCAACAATATCACAATCGATACGGTGAATCTGACCCAGCTCTTTTGCAAGCGAGTATCATAGCTGGACTATACCCTAACATAGCATTTCGAAAGCGAGGGGATGTGAATTTTTTGACGAAATCCAATTTGAAAGCAAAGGTTCATGCTGGGAGCGTGAACGCCTGTTATGGGCAACGTCTGAGTTCCAAATGCAGTGTTAGAGCATATGAGGTAGAATATGTGACATACAATGAGATGGTGAAAGGAGTAGGTTGTTTTACGATGAATCAAACAACACGCATCTCTAGTACATTGCCATTACTTTTGTTTTGTGGGGGACAATTGAATTTGAGAGATTTTGTTCGTAATGATGACACTGACGACGTTGACATTGGTCCTAATGAAACAAATGGGAAGAAATCTGTGCTATATGTGGAGGATCATATTATGTTTCAGTGTGATCGAGAGGTTGCTGTGGGTATAGTGTTACTACGAAGAAGAATAGAACGAGCTTTCTTGCGATTTATTGAAAATCCATCATCTGGACTGAGTATGTTGCAGAAAGAAGAAATGGATGCAATCAATACTTCTTGCAATTTGCTGAAAATTGCATTTTCATTGTCGAAAAACTGAAATTCTAAATCTAAAAACTTATTGGGACAAAGCAGCATGAACCCAAATTTCAACAACTATTTGAGTAGTCCTTAGTATGTAAATGTT
>Ga0209092_10003784_pt1 | contig 12917 bp, 6 predicted proteins | sample FraStrMetagenome_FD_187446 | JGI IMG/M metagenome (GOLD analysis project Ga0209092, IMG submission 187446) | Marine eukaryotic phytoplankton communities from Arctic Ocean - Fram Strait ARC3M Metagenome (SPAdes) (version 2) | ecosystem: Environmental > Aquatic > Marine > Oceanic | place: Fram...
TAGAACAAGATAGAAAAAGGATGGATACTACTGGAGATGATAAGTTACAACATAACATAACAATTCAGTACACGAATGGTGACCTTTATGTTGGCGATGTTGTAAGAGGACAGCCTCATGGACAAGGTCGTATGGATTATGCTGACAATGACGATGATATACTTTTTTATGAAGGTGGTTGGAAAGAAGGAAAACATGCAGGACTGGGAAAAAAGGTATGGATGGACGATACTTGGTACGAAGGTTCATGGCAAGATGGAATGATGCATGGCCAGGGAACATATCATGTGAATCTAGTGGATGTTATGATTGGAAGATTTGAAGAAGATGTCTTTCAGGACTAATTCTATACAGCATCTTGCAAAATAATCTAGTTTAACTACTGTACTGTAATGAATAAATTGTAAATACAATGTAATTTTGATTCATGTCAATAGTGTTACCTATTTTGTTTCCGTTCAAACGACACACAACACTAGAAGATGGAAAATGACAAAAAGAGATTCGTGGGTAGCTAAATTAAATATTTGGTAAGGATGAATATTCATTGATGATTTTATCTGATATTTGTGCAGAAGCAGGCAAATGCCAGAAATTCATGCTCTTTTCATAGCAGTGAATAATTAGAGCAAGAACATACTTGGCAACTTTAAACAATTAGCTTTTCCAAAATCAAAACTGCATTCAATGCTGCACCTCGTAAAAGTTGATCTCCCACAACAAACAAGTCTAAGCCATTTTCACCAAAAACCAAACTTTGTCGAATTCTGCCCACTTCCACGTCATCTTCTCCACTTGCATTCAAAGGCATGGGATATTTATTTTCAGAAGGGTTATCGACAACTTTCACTCCAGGCGCCTTACTATCAGATTGCAATAATTCTCGCACATCATTAGGTGAGATTTTATTTTTTGTTTCAATGGTAATGGATTCAGAGTGTGCACGTAGTGTTGGAATACGAACAGCAGTACAGGATAAATTTAAATGAGGCTCTCCAAAAATCTTTCGTGTCTCCCATGTCACTTTCATTTCCTATACATAAATTTTGAACAAGCTCTTAGAATCTCCATACAGTATTGGATGATAAAGTCAAAAATAAATCAACTTACCTCTTTTGTATAATCATTTCCTTGAAATTTATCAATGTGAGGAATAACATTGAATGGCAATGGATGGGCAAATACCTTTGCCTTTGGTACGTTTCCAGTTTCTAATTGGGATGCACATCCTTCTTTAAGTTCCTCCATTCCTTCCGCTCCTGCACCACTCGCACTATGTTTTCGTTTTAAATAAAATATATGTAGGAATGCAAAAAACGTTGTGTTTGAGTTCAGTATGAATAAAAAACAATCAATTCTATACCATGATATGGAGAAAAGAATTTTACTCACGCTTGATACGTTGACACAATACATTTTTGAATGCCTCCATATGCGCAATGAATTGGCCAAAGCACCATTGCAGCAATAGCTGTAGTACAGTTAGGATTGGCAATTAATCGACTTTTGCTCTTTTCGATTTGTTCTTTCTCCCCATTAATCTCGGGTACTACCAATGGAATAGAATCATCCAATCGAAATGCTGAAGAATTATCAATGACCCAGGGTCCATCTTCCTCACTCTCATTATAATTAGCTGCTAACTCACGTCCAAATTTCAATGAAAATCCACCCGAGACAGCTAGGAAAATTGCATCATATTGATCTCCTCGAACTCGATCTAACGTAAATTCCTGAACAATCAATGTTCCAAAATCTGTTTCGATTTCTTTTCCTGCGGAACGATGAGAGGCAAATAACACCGGTGCTGGATATTGGCGTTTATAGAGAACCTTGACTATTTCTAAGCCTACGGCTCCTGTAGCTCCAATGATGGCTATTTTCAATTCTGATTTTGATGCAGCTTTCATGTTATAGATGAATGGTACGAGTTATTAAGTTTGAATCAGGCAATAGAGATAGATGATGCCCTGGTCCGGATAGGTTTGAATGTTATGTTCTGGAAGAAGATAAAATAAAGATATTTAGCTTGTAAGATACGTTAAATGTGTCTGTTGATTGATGGACGAAGAACTCTTCAAATTATGACGTCATTTTTATTTTCATTTATTTTTATGATTTTACAATATTGGCAATTTTTATAATTTTTACTGGAAAACTTTATCTCAGGAATTGGAAAATGGTGGATCTATTCACACTGCTTCTGTGTTTGACAGCACCTTTGAGTTCCTTCTCGTTTCAAGGAAGCTTGAACAGTGTTTCTTTTAACAGTTTTGCAACATTCAAGATCGTTCCGTTTCACTCTGAGCTGAAAAATCCACGAGTACTACAGAGATATCATCCCAACCAAGTCAATAACTGGAATACGAAAATGTATCACCTTCAACTATCCAATGCGATGACAAATGTCCAAGACAAAGAAAATGAAAATGAGCGTTCTCTTAAAATTCAAGCGCTTTCCAAAAAATTCTGTCAACTTGCTCCTCTGTGGACTCTCATTGCTGCTTTAATTGGTGTGAACTATTCATCTATGATAGCTTCAACAGTTGGGTCACTCTCAGTAATGCAAATTTCTCTATCATTGTTGATGTTATCCATGGGCCTAACTATAACTCCTACAGATTTTCGAAATGCCACTAAACAGCCCACGATCGTTATTCTAAACTCCTTACTTTGTTTTATAATGATGCCAATGGTATCTATGGCGATCGCCTCTCTATCGCAATATACTCCAAACCAAACTGCAGGAATTGTGCTTCTAGGGTCTGTTAGTGGGGGACAGGCATCTAATTTATTCGCATTATTAGCTGGTGGAGATGTTGCCCTGTCCGTGGTATGTACTCTATCGACCACTTTTTTGGGTGTGCTTGCAACTCCATTATTAGTTCAGAAATTGTTACAAACAGTTGTAGCTGTTGAGTTTCTATCTGTTCTTCGTTCAGTGGCGAGCCTTGTTCTATTGCCACTTATTCTTGGACTAAGTACTGGAACATTCTTCCCCGGATTTATCAATCAAATACAACCTTTTTGCCCAATTTTTGGTATTTTGTCAACATTGGTGCTGATTGCTGGTGGGGCTGCAAACTCAACACTATCACTTGGCTTTGATAAACCAAGTGTGCTTGGATCGTATCTATTGCCTATAATAGGAGGAGCTCTAGCATTGGGTGTGTCATATCTGAAGTACCCCAACGGTAAAACATCAGCTACTATGAATGAAAAATCGAGACGGACACTTGTAGTAGAAACATTGAGCAAAAGCCCAACACTTGCCTACGTCTTGGCCAGAAAACATTTTGGGCAAGCAGCAGCAGCAATTCCAGCTGCAGGTATGATTTCCTTGGCTGTAGTTGGCGCAGTTGTGGCTTCCGTATGGTCTATCCTTGCTCCTATAAACGATGAAGATTTATGATGTATATTCACTAACAAAAGAGATGTAGTTAAAGTAAATCATATCTTATTTGTTTAACTTGCTTTTATAAATCATCATAGATGCAACTAAGTGCAACATGAAGTATTGCTTTATTCTAGTTTTCTGGATATGGTCCTTCATCCAGTTCATGTAAATTTTATTTATATTTTGGTATATGAGATAAACCATCCTTTGAAAAAATGAAATACTTTTTTGATCCAATTCCGAAAACTTTAGAAAGCAATCAAATCTTATATTTAAGATTGCACAGCGAGCTTCATCAAATGTTCCATGAAAACACGGAGTGAAACATCGTCAGTAAACACCTGTGCTCCTCCAGCACCGCCATCCCTATCATGAGTTGAACTAGGATTCAACCGGGCCATCAAGAATCGAGCCTCACTCTTTCCTTGATCGCATACAATATACCTGGGTACTGGAAATCTCGAGTCCATAATAATTTGGGCGTCTACTTGCGGTGCTTCCAACAATTGCTTGAAACTAGCGTATTCCTCCTGTTCGTGGTATTTATTTTCACGCCATTGCGCAATTGTGTCACCATGAAAAACTACAACGTGGAAAAACGTGTCTAGTAGAAGGATAACATCTGGCTGAACTGATTGGGAATCTAGAAGAGCAGGTTGTGGAGCAGTATTGAAGGAGTATGAAATAAGAGAAGGCTGGAGCATGACAAGACTGTTCGAGATACTTTCTCTTGTTAAAATGTAACGATAGTAACAAGCTTCATCAGGGGATGAGTTGAACAATTGGAGAAATTGACTACGACGTAAATGGAACATAAATTGTGGGTAAAGAGAGAACTCCGGAATAAGACGGAAGGATGAAGGATCGTCTTGTTGATAATCAGCGAATTTGGTACATAAGCGAATTAAGCTCCTATCAACCCAGCGCAAAACATCAGCGACGTCTTCAGTTTCAGTCCTATGCACAGCTAGACGTGCAGAGAGAACTGCAGCAGCTTCTTGATCAAAACTGAATTTAATTGGATTCATATCGTTGACATTGGAGTGCCAAGGACCACAAAGTGTTGTAGCACGAAGACGGGTGGCTCCGTTCACATGTTGATACCTGGTAAGGAACTGCATGAACCTACGCTTTTCAGGTGGCAAGGGAGTGTTTCCTGGATTTGTAACGTCAAAGTAAATGGCAATAGTGGTATTATTATCGATAGATCCTAAACTCCAAGCATTGGTACCTCCTACACCAATCTCAATATCGGATACATTCGAAGATTTTTTATTCAAAGATGAAATTGGACCTATGGCTCCAGAGATTTTGAATTCTCTAGAAGTCAATACCTCAAGTGATGCGTTGAAAGCCATACAGAGTTGGTTAGGAGAATCTGGATCATCTTCCGGATGCCTCTTAAATATACGAAGAAGAGATTCTTTGAAAACTGACTGTGCAAAGGAATCTCCCAGAACCATCAAACCTCCTGTAGCTTCAACAAGTTCTCTCATTTCAAGCAATCCAACTTGATCTAAAGAACATGCGAAAATGTCCACAACATGGGGGTGTCCAGTTTTAGATGAGGGTGATGCGGATTTATTTGATTTCGGATCACTACTGTGTGCTAGCTTTGCATAGAATTCACATGCTGGTTTATGGAGAGATTCAGCATTTTTAGCTAGATCAGCATGACTTCTCATATCTTCAGTTTTAGCTCGTGAAACAACAGATCCAGGACCTGTTGTACATGGGCCTCCTGTAAATAACATAACTCTTCCACCCTTTCTAGGAATAGCAAGATCAAGTAAGCCAAGAGCAGCGCTGAGAGCTGACCCAGTAGCCCTAGCAACACGTTTATCGTTTGGAACTGGCCATGGATCTTTTCGAATGTCTTCTAAGATACTTTCCAATGCAAAAGAGCACTCTGAAACTGGCATGAGAAATCTTTTCAGGAGTTGATCCGAAAGTCCACCTGATGGGGCAGCTCCTTGATGAGGCTGTGGTGGTTGTTGTTGAGGAGGTGCACCTGGAGGTGGTGGAGGGCCCGGTGGTCCAGGAGGGCCATTTGGATTTTGCATGTTTCTTGCATTGGCGGCACATCCAAGTAAACTGCCCATTTTAGAACCTGAATATTCTTTGTTTCCGCGCAACACATAACACTTAGGGATTCCCTCAAATCCTATTTCGTGAACTTGAATGTTCGTGCCATATGTAATTAGTCCAACAAGCGCATCGTCTGGAAGCAAGTTAAGAGCCTGTTGAATTGAATCACTCAACTCGTTCAGTTGATCAACATGTCCACATGTATCCAGAACAAATAAAAATGCAGGTGGACCTGCATTTGGAACCTCTGGCAGTTCGTATTCACAAGTGACGTATTGTGGGATTAACTCAGCAGGTAAATTTGTTTCGCTAATGTTGTCTGCATAATGTGGAGGAAATTGATTACGAGCGAAACAAAATGGACAAACCCAAATTTTAGAGCGAAAGTCAACTTGACAGTAAGGATTCAATACACTTCGACAGTTCGGACTAGAACATCTAATTGGAGAATACTGAAGCGCGGTTGGAGGTGCAGAAGTATCAGGTAGTTTGCGCAAAGGAGTATAAAGACTTCCTATTGGTGCTACGACACGGGTAGCTTCTAATCGAGAAGATGGCCAGCAGTTAAAAGAGTGCCTTACTCCTGTCTGATCTTCGAGACCAACAAAATCCCACGATTCTTGCATGTTTGAAGTATCTCGAGAGAGCCTCGGCTTTTTTATTCAACTATCGGATGCTGACCAAAACTTTGTTTTTGATTTTGAAATTTAGATCCTACTTAACCATGGTTTACATTCTCATTTTGATTTTATTTAAGCAACATCCTGAATGAGGTTTCTAAGTATCTAGAATAATAATGTAAATATCAATTTGTGCTCTCAATTTTATTTAATACATATCTTTTTATTTGTTAGCTCAGCATTAATTGATGCAAGACAAACAATCCACGTATAACAATCAAAATGCATTTTCCAATCATTTACGTAAATCAATGGACGTAGAAATTGTTGTAGAATGCGGTTTTGTGTACTATCATATGCCTCGCAATGATATGACTCCTACCGTTCGAATGAAAATTGTCAATATTTCCGTGATACCATATTGGTCGCAAATGCTATATCACATGAGTAAAAGATTATATCGTATAGCACGATGTTTTCATCGTATCGTCACATTGATACGTACCCCTACGTCACAGAAAAGATACCACAAAGTAACACGCGTGTCGAAATGGACAGCAGATAGAAGATAGCCAGCGTTGATTTTATTATTCTTCTCACTTTTTTGGAGGTCTTAATTTTTACGAACATATTCTCTCTTCAGTCTTGTGGTGAAATTTTTCACGAAATGAATAGTTGAATCTCGTGGTTTATTCCACCGAAATCAAGTCCAAATCCTCCAGTAGATAGAAGGAGGGTTTTTTCAAAGATCTTTCAATCCCTCTATTTATTGACTTCTTCTAATTTGATTCTTTGAAGATATTCATTAGGAACACTTTTGTCATGGAATTAAGCCATAAGAAGAAATAAGTTACCATTAATTTACAAATTTTACTCCATACCATTTCTAATATACTGTAGGAGCTGTTCTGCTCCTTCTCTATCATTGCATATAAGTCTCCATCTATGATTTTTTTGTAGGAAAGATGGTGCTTTAATCACTATTGTTAGTTCATTTGGATCTTGAGGAGATGCTTCCACGTCCAATATGTGCTCCAAAGGAGCCGAATCTACACAGCTTAATTCAACATTTCCAACAACGAATGCTTCTTCGGCAAATCCAGCTGTTGTATTGGAACCATCACCGACATAATCTTCATCCAAAAGACATATCAAAGTATCAGTTACTACACAAGCTCTTCTCACAGAGTTACGGCCTCCTCGTCTCCATTTCTGACACAAAATCTGATAATGAAGAACAGACCCCACAATTGCTGGTTCCATGGATTTACCTAACGATTCGAGAAATAAACTATCGTCATTATCAATAATAATTTGATTCTTTCCTTTATTGTTAGTTTGCAGAGCTTGAATCATCGAAACCGTTCTTTTCTTGTTCCATGTATGAATTACATAAGAAAAGTTTACAGAAGAAAATCCGTCATCATCTGATACTTTGAAGTGCAGTGTGAGGCGTTGGAAGCCAAAACCAATGGATATTCTTTTTAAAGAAGATAAAGAATGACGTGCTAATGCATGTGGCCAATTACAGTCTTTAAAAGAGGAGGTAACTGGTAGTGGAGATGGATACGTGCGTTCTTCACCATTCTTTGTCAAACGAGTTAAAAAAGTTACTTCTGAAGTTTCCTCTATCGTAGGCAAAGAAGAATTGTTGTCAGAAGGGAATGCTTGTCTCTTTTTCTTGTATTTTACTGTTACAAAATATACTGCCATATCAGATAGACAAATGATAATAGGTTGAGATTCACTAAAAGTCATTTGTCTTCCATTACTCATCAATGAGTCTCCATGAAACCCTCTTAATTTGGAAAACACAGGTTCGATACGAGTTTTGGCTGCTACTCCGCAAGGTAAAACTTTATCATACCAAAATCTAACAAATCGTTCTCCACCTTTTATGTTCTCCAGTAAAGTTGGAGTCGCCATTGTACGAAAAGAAAGCGTACGATCAATTATTTCATCTCTATCGGCAATACAAAGCTGTATTCGAGGTATCGCAAGTGACAGTAATTTTTCCAAATTATTCCTTTCTTCATCGTTTTCATCATAAATGGTCAAAGGAAAAATATATGTGCGAAAGTAGAGATCAAGATTTCCAGAAACTGGTTTATCAGCGTTTTTTTGAGGTGCATCATAGGTCGCGTATAGTTCAGCAAGGTCAAAATCAAAGTCATACTGTGCGACGATAGATTTCTGATCTATATTCAAATTTTCTATGCCCTCAAACATGGAAGTGGGTTCTAGTGGTGCATCTACAAACAAGTCGTTGTCACTACTTTCATCATTCCAATAATCATCATCATCTTCGAGCAATTCTTGAATCAATGATATGTTTTCAGACGTTTTTTTCTCTTTGAAAGATGAAATTGTTTCATGTGATATCGGTTTCAAATAATTTTTATTTGAAAAAGAAGGAAGCGAACCTAACGTTGAGACAGAAGAGTTTTCATCATCATCATCGTCGTCTTCATCTTCTTGATGAATATTTTTCTGTGAATTCTTCTGTTCACCTGCGACTGGAGATATTAGGAGCTTGTTCAGTTTTTCGAGGAGTGAAGCATCGCGCGATATTCCCGTTGATTCCTTCTCATTATCTTCCGAAACTGCCTCGTTAGTAGCTAAAACGCTGTTACTCTCCATAGCCTTTGAGCCTCCGCTTGTAACTGAAGAACTTTCACCACTCTCAATAGATTTTTCCACTGATGATGTGCTATCTCCTGGTATGTCTGTTTTAGTGATTATATCCTCAGTGATCTTTTCATCTTTTGTCACTTCTGGCTCATCCACTCCATTATCACTCCCAGCATCTGCTTCCTTATCAGTATCTAGATCAACATCAAAATCAATGTCATCATCAAATAAGGGAACGTATTCGTCGCTCAATTCATCATTTGTATCTTTGTTTAATATCTTCATTGTATATGACATGGATAGCAAGTTGTAATCCCCTTGGCTATCATCATCATCATCCAACTCATCAATATTTTGAGTTAGAAACGCGAACCTACTTTTATCGAAGCCTCCAATCTTAGATTCGTTGTTTTCACTACGCTGAAGGGTTTCATCAGAGTCCTCTGATGTCTTTTCTTCGTTGGGAGAGCTTTTGGATTCATTTGGTGAAGTAATTCTTTTTTGGATTAAGTATGGATTCGAAATGGTTAAGCTATCTATGACGTCTAAGATTAATGCTGAATCTGTATCATTTAAATCTTTGTAAGATTGACCAATAGTACAAAAACTCGAGGGTTCTGATTTCCTTCTTTGAACTTGTGCAGGTTCGACGTTTTCAACCGGAACATAAATTGATTTTTTAAGGCGAGTCACTTTCTTTCTATTTAATGCTTTGTCACTTGAATTTGATGCTACCATCTGGTCCGACGAACCTGATTGAGGAAAAGATGAGGTTGATGAAGTTGTATCTGTATCGTCAACAGAATCGTGCATCGATTGCTCAGATTTAGATTCAGATATGTCTGAGCTCTCAAGACTAATTTGATCTTTTCCTTCAATCAAATAATCTACTTTACTTTTCTCATTCACATCATCTACTCTTACAGCATCTCCAAAATTAAGCGCCTCTAAACTTTTTAATTCTTCTTCACTAACCAGCAAATTGTCTAATATAGGTAAATCGTCCTTGCCATTTTTTTGCATGAATAAGGCAAGAACGTTCACTCTGTACCCCTCTTCATCTTCGTCTATAAATGGATTTCCCCACAAGTCTAAACGAGTTAAAAAAGGTAAATTTGCTAATCCAGCCACATTCTGAGAATATTCAATCCTATTTCTATCAAGAGATAGAGTTTCCAAAGAGAATAAACGGTCAAGACCATTAGACACTGCTTCTATTTTGTTGTTTGACAATATTAATGTACGAATATTCCCCAATTTAAGATATGAATTTTTCATGGATGTGATGTAATTAAATGAAAGGTCAATGGATGATAAGTTTGGTAGAGACGAAAGACCCGAGAGAGCTGTGCTTGGATTAATGATTTGATTGTTTGAAAGTGAGAGTGTTTGCAAGTTGGGAATTCGTGAAAGAGGAGGAGGATATTGCTTTTGTTGGTCAATTCTTTGAGAATCATCATGAAGAATAGAAGAAAATTGGAATTCCACAATATTCTCTTGAGAAGCTAATTTGTTTCTGTTTTTGGTAATTTGATTTTTTTCTTTGGACCTCCGTAATTTGGAACCTCGTAGTCCAGACATTTCTCCAAGTGCACAATGAGAGAGTTTTAAATGAGTTAGCTTAGAGTATATGTCTGGTTTCAAGCGTACATCTGAGTATTTTCCATTAGAAGTTTCTTTCTCTTCATTTGGTCCTATACCGAGATCATCCGCATTTCTACTTGATATCTCAGTAGAGTTATTGTAGCCTATACTATTGATATTGTTCAAAGGAAATAAAAAGTTATTCAAGTGAAATATAGCACCTTTTTCCAAACTCAAAAGAGTTAGTTTTTCTTGAACTCTATCCATATTTTGCATCCATTCAGGCGGAACACAGTCCAGAATTAATACATCAACATTAGGAAACATCTGCATGTCTACCCTTGGAAATGATCGAATTTGATGCCATAATGCATTAATTTTGGTATTTGATCCAGATCGTGATGGACTATTATTGTTGGCATTTTGTATGAGGAAAGAGTTGGTTGAAAAATCATTTGAGGCAATGGAAGAATCGTCTTCATAATACGAAGTATTTTCATTTCTATTGATATGCATTATTTCGTTTGCAGTCAAATTCATGTCAACATTGTTTTGTGGAGAACTATTGCCAGTAGAAAAAGTTGCTCTTAGTTTTGTTTTTGGTGAAGCTGGAGGATCTGGAGGCCATGTTGCAGTTGTGACTTTCAAATGAGTAACCTTTCTCAGAAGCCATTTCAGGAGCACTAATTTGTCCTCTAGGTCTCGATCTAGAGACGAAGTCGCCAGACTAGAATTACTAAAAGATTTTTTCATTCCGATATCTTCATTTGTGGTATTATCAATATTTAATGGAGAACTTGCTATACTGGAAGAGTCATTATTGGAACTTTGAAAAGAATTTTCAAGTGGGCAAAGTCTATGGGCCAACCAACCAATTGCGGCTGCAGGCAAAGTAAGACCTCTACTTTTCGTTGAATTTCTATGTTGATTTTTGTAGTGAGTAGAGTAATGCGAGTAAGCATTGGTAGAGACACTTTCATCATCACCGTACAGTTCTTCAAAATCATCATCACCATGCTCATCTGGAGAAGGTAACATAGATAAAAAATGGAACAATCGATCAAGTAATTGTGATGAAGCTTTATTTATTGCATCTTGTCTTAGCTTCTCTTTTGATATTTTCAAACCTCCACTAAAACTTGCTATCTCTGATGCTATCGATGTATTTCCCGATTCCGCTTTTGATCTTAGAGTAAATGGTGACTTGACCTCGCTTGGGTTGCTTCCGAACAAAAACCTCGAAATTCTTGCAACACTCCCATCTACATATTGATTATCATCGATTCGACTACTGCCAATGGTTCTTTTCCTGTTTGATGACATTGTCATAAAAGAAGATAATCTTCATTTCTTTCGTGTTCAAGACTATCAAACCCGGGAAATAAATTCTGCTGAGTTAGAAAACAAACAGCTCTTCGTTTTCTATAAGCTGTATTCTACGTGTGAAGTATGGCATGGTATGGTATCCGTTTTTGAAGATGACAGCAAATGGACAGATTCCTGATTGAGCTCAAAGTTAGTTGAGGATGTTACGTAAAAATTTTAACTGGAAGTACTACGAAGCTATCTCTCTAGTTAACATATTCTTACGTATGTTAGTCTACAGTATGATAAATCATAAGAGGTTTTTGAAAAAAAATTGTGAAAAATTTAAGCAGATATCTGCTGTTTGCAGAACTTATTTTCAATGTGAATGATGCAAACTTGATTCACTCAATTTGACAATTGAATTTGACAACATTATGTCGGATATCAAATAATAAAAAGAAAACTTGAAGCTGATATCAAATACCACAAAAATTCGACCCAGTAAATAAATATATGCAAGGATTAATTCTATTTTCCTGATAAAAAGATAAAAGGATATAAAATGAAATACGAATGCTTGTACAAACAACACTTTGAGACTGAGATGGTATGCTATATACCATATGGATACAAAAATCAATCAAATGTCTATGAAAGAGATCTTCTAGCTCTGACATGACTTTCATAAGTTCATAAGAATTTAAAATGCCCCCGGGACAAATTACCTTCTCTCAAAATCTCTGCTATGAGCCATCAGCTTTATTTTTTGATATTTTTGTGTGAAGAAAAGGCCTTACATAGGATAATTCGGAGTCACTTTCAGCCATGCATGTCCTTACGGTGAAATTGTTCGTGTTACACTCGATGATTGGAACAAAGCAAAAATTCTATTATCTATATGTAGGATGTTGGCAGAATTGTTCTTGTTGGCAGCGTACAATATCAACAGTAGACCATGACTGATTTCAAGAGGATATGTTGTCCTTTCTCTCTCGATTGGTTCGATTAAGCATGATCAACAAATTCGATTCAGCAGTCACAAATATTCTTGTTTAAAAGCATAGGTAGAGCATATTTCCACATTGGAAGTATACATGATAGCAACAACAGTAACCATACCGAAAAATCACTTGATCTTTAAAGTATTTCTTGTGGGAAAATGCTGACAGAAAAGGGAACACGAAAAAATTCTGCCATTTCAGAAGGAACAGATTTTTTCGGAAATGTGCTACATTTGAAAAAAATTGCTTTCTACCACAAAATATTCATGTTAAGATAAATTGCATCAT
>Ga0209092_10003785_pt1 | contig 12914 bp, 8 predicted proteins | sample FraStrMetagenome_FD_187446 | JGI IMG/M metagenome (GOLD analysis project Ga0209092, IMG submission 187446) | Marine eukaryotic phytoplankton communities from Arctic Ocean - Fram Strait ARC3M Metagenome (SPAdes) (version 2) | ecosystem: Environmental > Aquatic > Marine > Oceanic | place: Fram...
TTCCGTATGTTGATTTGTAGTCATATGATTCTCACAAGATTTTACGGAAAGATACGGTACTATGCAGTAACCTATACATCATATCTTCAAATATGTTCCGAAAACATTTCTATATTTCTGTCACTTTCATATAAATAAAGTAGAAAAACAAAAAGAACAACAAGAAATAATCATGCTGACTTCGACCTTCACTAGAACACAGTCCAAATATATGTCCTCTCTAGGCGTTCGCACGTTTTCTTCAACTGCTGCAAATAAAATTGCAGGTGTATCTCACAAAATAACAAATAAACCTAGGGTTGTTATCCTAGGATCAGGATGGGGTGGAAACTGTCTTGCACGTTCTCTTGATAAATCTATGTTTGATGTTCGTCTCATATCACCAGCAAATCACTTTTTGTTTACACCTCTACTCCCATCTACATCAGTGGGAACATTGGAATTTCGTGCAGTGCAAGAACCTGTGAGAACCATAGAAGGTCTTTCAGAATACTATCAAGCTAAAGCGAGAGAGCTGGATGTAGAAAAAAAAACTATTCATTGTCAAGACGTGTTTAAAGGATCCAAATTCGATGTATCTTATGATTACCTCGTTATCGCGGTTGGGAATAAGACTAACACTTTTAATACACCAGGTGTAGCAGAAAGAGAAGGTCAAGGAGTTTATTTTCTAAAACATTTACATCATGCACGGCAAATTCGAAATCGTATTCTAGAGTGTTTCGAGCGAGCAGGAAATCCAACCCTTACAAATATGGAGAGAGATAGACTATTATCTTTTGTTGTCGTAGGAGGTAAGCCAATTTTCCAATTTCTCAATCATCATGAGAATGTTCTATCTTAGCCAAAATCAAATTACTCTTGCTCATTTATTCAAAAGGTGGCCCTACAGCGTGTGAATTTATTTCGGAGCTCTATGATTTCTTAGAAAGTGACGTATCGAAATGGTATCCTGATCTACATTCTCATATAAAACTAACTCTTGTTGAGGCTGGAGACTCATTATTAAGTTCGTTTGACAAAGCATTATCTGATTACTACCTAGAGGGTCTTCTTAAGAAAAAAATTGATGTAAGAACACAAACGGCTGTTACTGCAGTAGAAGCTAGACCAGATGATCATGGTGAAGATATGACAGCAGCTTTGCTTAGTGACGGATCTGAACTGGTAAGATTTGATAGTACACGTATGTCTGTCTTTCTCTGTGCATAATTTGTGCAATCATATATTTACAAAATTTATGTTTAATTCTTTGCACAAAGCTATTTGGAATGATGGTGTGGTCAGCCGGTCTTGCTCCTGTGAAATTCACAACAAATTCTACCCTCCCTACAATGAAACCAGGACAAAAAATCCTTGTGGATGACTATTTACGTGTTCAAGGCCAAAATGGACGTATTTTCGCAATAGGGGATTGTGCTGGAAAAGAAAATTATATGCTGCCTCCTACTGCTAGTGTGGCTGAACAACAGGCAATTTATCTAGGAGACTGTTTTAACATGTATTATAAGGATTTTGATGTAGTGAATGAAAAACCGAACATCGAACTGCCAGAACCAGGCAATGTGATCCCAGCTTTACTTCCGTGGCAAAATGCGCGGTATTTTGATAGATTTTTGTCATCACCAGCTCCAACATTCCAGTATAAAAACAGGGGAAGCATGTCTCTTGGTGGCTTACATGATGGAGTTGCAGATATGAAAAAAACTGATTTACCCTTCCCTAAGATTGGATTGACAGGTGGGGCAGCTTTTGCAGCTTGGAGAGGTGCTTATGCATCCAAACAATTAAGCTTTACGAATATGATTTTAGTACCCATGTATTGGTTCAAGTCAGAAGTTTTTGGAAGAGATATAAGTCGTTTCTGAATTTGAGTTTGCATTAGTTGTAATAATTACAATTTTATTCATTTGCAAAATTGTGTGACCAAATTGTTTGTTTTCTTTTGTTTTTCCTAACAAGCCCCCCAAAATTTCTTAAAGCTATAAGAGATGTATCGTAAATTAATTGATATGTGTATAATCGAGTCACATAGGAATAATTTTCTGTGACCGTTTCAGTTTTGTGTGTGGATACATAATATTTAAACAAAAGATATTGAAACGTATGTGCATACAGTTCTTATTATAAGGAATCAAACATCAATTTCCAAGAATGAAACGCAATGCAACCTTTTTGAATATGAGTTCTCTAAGTATTTGAATTACTCGCTCAAGAACAAAGGGTGCTTGAAATTGATGACAAAAAAAAGAGAAAAACAAAAAACATATGGAAAGGTAATATGGCCAAGGAGCTAAGGAAATAGTGATCAACAGACTAAGCTTTGCCAATTATCCGTGACATCTCATCCTCCAGAAATATCTTTGATTATAACTAAGATAGTAACACAAAAAAGAATAAAGAAAGTGGAATCTCAATAACGAAATGAGTCTTCCTTCTTTACAAATTGATAAATCTCTTTCACCACCGGCATTGCCTCAAACAAAGAAACAACAGTCCTTAGATTTGTTTTTGCGAAAGAACAATACTAGAAAAGAAAAAACAGGATCTAAAGCTTCCTCTTTCGACTCATCGTCTAAGCCTGAAGTGTCAGTCACAGATATTTTAGGAATTAAGACAAAAAAACTGGTGCACAAAAAACGAAGAGGAAGAGCAACAGAAAAATTGGAAATAGAAAAAACTTTAAAAAATGATTCACAACAAAGCTGGATAAACTCAATACAGTCAGTAGAGTTACCTGGGCATACCTGGTCTCCTGAGTCAGGTTGGAGCCCCGGACCAAAAGATGAGTTACTTTCAGGTACTCCTACAAAGAGTTATGAAATAGATCTTGATAAAATAAGCCCAAAAGATCTTGCAAACATTAAGTATGTTGTTGATCAGATAAAGCAAGGCGAATTCCACAATCAATCAAATGAGAAATCTTACGATGTAGATCCAGAGACGCCTCCTTCACCACCGAAATCTCCTGAGGAAAGTGTGAAACGTCACAATAATGAAAATGTTAGGACCCCCATAACAAACAAAAAAGCTACTTATACACCGATTCAGGAACCATATTTCCACGCCAAAAATCAGTCAACTCCTCGCTCAAAAAGAGAAATACCTTTATCTGAGCGCAGTGTTCCTTCTCAGCTAGATACAAGCATTGAAAATGTTGGTTCTGATTTGACAACAAACTCACATGACCAAGATTCAAACTCCGAAAGTGAAGACACCTTAAATCAAGAAGAAGAGCTGAATCCAATAACAGAAGAAGGGACTCCTACAATGAAACCCAAAAAAATGTACACAAGAAATCAAAAATTTTTATCAAAAAGAGCACAAGAAAATAATGGTATCATCCAATTGAGTAGCCCTCCCATAACGCCAAAATCTCTAGAAAATAGATATCAAAAGTACTACAACGGCAAAGATTTAAGGGACATTAATTCGTCTCATACAGGTCAAAATGGTGCATTTGATAATCAATCATCAAAAAATAATTTAGAGGAACCAAATTCTATGAAGAAAAGCATACCGATCTCTCCTAGACGTGTACATCGTCCAAAACCGAAAATTATTCCTAGTAATTACTCAGATGCAAGCTCTATTCCATATGACGAGTTAGTCTTTGCAAAATCATCAACTTCCCTGTTATCAAACATGTCTCCAGAGCAACTTGAATCTACTAAGACAGCACCTGAAACATATGATGACGCAGAAAAACAAGAAGAGTCATTCGATCAAATACGGTACACCAATCATTCTGAAGAAAATGGAAGATACACTAACACGGAAACTGAAACATCGAACAAGAGAGAAGAGCAAGAATCATCATTCAATCTAGTATGGGACAAGGTCAATATCCACGAAAATAATAGTATTGAAAGCACTTCAAAAGAATATGTAGAGGGAATAGATAAAGAGAATTCCGTTGACAAGAACAACGAGAACCATGAATCCGAAATACAAATTACAACAGGACATATGAATGAAATATCTAACCTTACAGTCTTAGAAGAGGAAAGTAAAGCCTCAAGTGATGATGACATATCTGAGAGAATGAACTCTCCGATAAAAGAATTAATCATATCTGCTCCAACACCAACTTCAATAACAACAGAAACGAATAAAATTCTTGAGTCTCGCATAGAACACATAGTCAGTGCACAGGGAAAAATCGATGCAATCAAAGCAAGCACATCTGGATCGAAAAATTTAAGTCCTTCTTCCATTCTAAGGAAAAACGACCCAGAAACGACAATACAAAATTCACCTCAAAGATCTAGTTTAGTTCAACAACGAAGGGTACACTTCGAAACTATTGCATATCTTAAGGGACTAGACTCTCCTCACCGAAAGAGTGCTCCCATGTCAAGACATATGTCTCGTCGTAAGCATGAAGTTTCAAAGCAAGAGAAAATGGAAGATTCTGAATTGAATGAATACAATCAGACTTCCAACTCTCGCGAGTCTCACAACGTAACGCAACCAATTAAAGTGGAGAGTGTGCTAACGGAGATTTCAAATGGTGCTGAGAAACATATAAATCATGATCTCAATTCAGAGGGCAATGAATTCGATGTTGGTACAAAAGTTGGACGAACGGAAAGTGAAGGAAATGCACAAATATCAGTTTCTAAAACTGAAGAAAAGCTTGCGCTCGATTCGAATTTGAGTCCACAAGCATTAGAGAAGAAAAAAGTTATATACAACGGCTCCGTTTTTAAACGATTTCCTATAGAAAAACAGAGTGTTCCATCGCCAACAAAAGCTTTGCATTCCATAAATGAAATGAGAGAAAACATAAACGCAGATCCTGAAATTTTATCATATCCAGACCCTGATATACTACCGGTGAAAAGTTACGATGCTACTTCAGAGGCTTCGTCATTGTTGAAAACTGGCGCCATTGAATTAGCGATGAAAATCTTAGAAAGCCATACAGACCATCCAAACGCTTCTTCGAATACTCAAATCGATTCGAAATTTAAAAAAAATGATACCAACGTATCGAAGAAATTGTTCTCTTCCAGCTCCTTCGATTTCAATAATGCAAGCTCAAATAAAGAAGATGCTGAATTTGCAAGTGATGATTTTTTTGTACATTCTAAGTTCAAGAAAAATAATAGCATAGATTCCAATCCCAATCAATTCCTTTATAAAAGTGTCGGGGAAAAGGAAGTGATCCATCTTGCAGACCTTTTTGCACAGAATGAATATAATCATGCTGCAAACAAAAATAGGTCGTCGAAACTGAAAGATAGAGAAAAAGATTTAAAAGAACCTCTTAATATGGCATTCTGTAGTGCCGAAGCAACAATGAGTACGTTTGAAGAGATTGCAATGGAAAATATTCAGAAAATTCAAGATGAAGTCACATTAGATGGAACAGATGCTTTATCAATGGAAGTGCTGCAACCTAAACAGGATGGAGAAAACAACGCTATTTCTCTCTCTAATCTCATTTGTAGTGATGGGCCTAGTCAATCGACGAATTATGCAGTTTTTGACGATTCGAAATATAACGATAATCGCAAATTCAAAAGTATTCGCACAGAAAAGTCACGTGTAAAATCAAGAGATAAAGAGAGGAAAGATTCGAGGAAAAATGAGTCAATTAGCTTTGACGAAAATGAAGCTACTTCGTCCGAAGAATGGAAAAGCTTTTTAAGTAAAAAGATTACGTCAATGTCATCAACAGCTAAACTAGTTTACGAGAAAGAAAAGAAGGAACAAAATATAGCGAATATATTGACATGCTCAGATCCAACGGCAGTCGAGAAGCAAAATCTCGAAGAGAAGAAGCCTGATAGAGTAATTAGAGAAAATCCAAAAGCTGAAAATTTGCAGATTGACGATATTTTGAGAATGGCTGAAATAGAGATTTATTCCGAGGCAGAGACGACAGCCACGGAAAAAGCTACGTCTCTCATTAGAGCAGTAACTAGATCTTTTTCAGCAAATATGGATTTGACTTCAGAAGCTGATGATGACAATGGATTATATACTCAAGATGAGCACGGGCAGAGAGTTCGATCAACTCAACTTCAGAAAGAAAGATTTTCTATTAACCGAAACGCTTATTCACAATCAATTCCTACTTTAAAATCATCCATGCAATCAAATTCTCCACAACAAAGTCCCAACGCGAAAAGTCATGAACATCCAATATTGGAAAAACTTGTCAAGATGCATCTGCCTCGTGAACTTTGTGGTGCTACGTCCTTTTCCAATGACAAAGGAAGGAGTCAAACTTCAGAGAAGCCTTCATTTTCACCCAGTTACTTGAAGAAAATTATGTCGAAATCAATTGCACTTGGGAAAAGTAGCAGAGAAAGTTGTTCCAATAATTTGCAAACCTTCTCACAAATGCAACACGCCGAAAGCGGGACTCTAGGAGGCCTAACTTTATCCTTGGAAGATTCGACAGAGGTTTCTTCATACGATATGGCTACGCTTTCGAAAGATCAACTCTCTTCATACGATCAGTCGCATAACAGTGAATCGCTTTCGACGCTAGAAAAAATGAAATATGAGGACTGGGAAAAAATCTTTTCCGATTTCAGTATGATAAATGAAAATAAATTAGATCAAGAACCTGGAGCCAGCCCAAATATTAAAGAATTTCTTGCAGCAATATCTGAAATATCTGCGTCTAACATCAATGAAAGTCTTACCAGGAGTTACAATAACGCAACTAAGAATCATCAAGAAAAAAAGAATCTTGAGTCACGTCCTCACGAGATGGAGAATCCAGAAACAGGTGCTTCAGTACCCTTACATGATGCTGAACAGTCTCCAATCGATACTAGTTCTAATAAAAATCATGAGCAGATTTCTCATTCAACTGTTTCAGGGGATAAATCTCAAACAAAGGGAGAAACCTGGTCTGTGAGAAAGGCAAAAATTAATGAAATTCTCATGCGTTTCGACGCTGCAATAAAACAAGATAAAGGGAAGGGACATATTGACGAAACAAAAATAGCCGCGATTGAGGATACCGATATCGTTTTGAATTCTTCCAGCGGCTCTGTTGATCTAGTCACGCAGCAATAAAATTTAACAATACGGGCTGAAATCCAACCAAATTTGTTAAAGAATCTAAGTTGCATTGTTGAAAGAATAAAAATTACCACTTCTTAAATATAATTTTTCATTTCATTACCTTATTATTGCCACAATTTTAATGTCAAGTTGGATACAGCTTCTTCAAGACCTCCTCAGCGGCTCTCACACCAGTGTCCATCGCTGCTTGGATTGTCATACCTGCTCCTAAATGTGTGCTTTCACCACAAAAGAACATTTTTTCATCAACATTTTCAGCCATACATAGATAATGCTTTCGTTGAATACCAACTTTGGGGTATCCATAGCCTCCTCTTATACCATCATGTTCTTTCCAGTCAAAAATAGTGTACATGATATAAGATTTGTTCATATCTTCGGATGAAATTCTGAAAACCTTGCACAATTGTTCTTTTGCAATCGAGACTGCTTTTTGGTTTCCATGCTTTGCTAATTCATCAGCATATTTTGATGTTAAGAAGCAAACTGCAACAAAAGTTGATTGATTCTTTGAATTAAAGTTGGCAGGTTTCTTGTTGTCACTATCCGATAATCGGAATTCACGGAACCAAATTTCTGGAATTTCGCAATCACTACAAACGATGCTCTGTAATTTTTCAGGCCATAACTTCTTATTAAACTTCAAAATTATTTTCATGGCTCTTTCCATACCAACCATTTTGAAGGATTCTATCTTTTGCCTGGGTAATGGAGGTTGAAATTCAATTACTTCATCATTTATAATGGAGACAGGTACTGAGATAATACAGGCATCAGCGTTGATCTGTTGACCATTATGTGAACGAAGTAAAATATCTTTTCTGTTGAATGAATAATCAATAGAAACTACTTTCCAATTCAAAAGGATGCTTACTTTATGCTTCAATAGGCGTACGAAAGAATCTACAATCCCTCCCATTGATATTTTTGAATGTAAGTGGAAATCACCAGACTCTTCATTGGTTTCCCAATAACGTTCATGTGCTTTAACAGCAGCGAACGATATACGTTTTAGATCTGTACATCCCACAGTGTTTGCGTATCCAGCGATAGTTAAACCTTTCATACGATCAGATATGTTTTTGGATTGTAAATAATCATGTAAAGATTTTTGCTCATCGTCAGGAAACTCCTGATACATACTGCTGGTATTCTTATTTTTTTGTGATTTTCTGGATTGTTCAGAAGTTATTTTGTTCTCTTCCCTGAAAGTTTCTTCGTCAACTGCACACATTCTCCAAAATGTCTCATTTAAGTGTTCAAAATCTGGATCTGTTGAATCGAATGGCAGAATTTTGTCTTCTTTTCCTAAATAATAAGCGCCGTACATACCATTTTTGGTGGGTTGGTCATCTGGTCCTCCATCTCCTTGAGCTGTAATAAAATATGGTTCGAGAGACGATGTGTTGTTGTGCAAATGAAGCCCCTGCTCCTCAATGAATCGCGACAGTCGTGTGTTGTTACCATGAATGAGTTCGGCCCCAAGCTCGATTTTATGACCGTTGCCAATAAAAGAAGAAGAAGTTTTTATTCGACCCCCAATATAGTCTGACGATTCTACTATGATTATATCTATATCTGTTTTCCCACTCTCAACAAAAGATCGTGCTGCTGATAGTCCAGAAGCTCCTGCGCCAACAATAACGACTGTTTTTGATAGATGGTCTTTAGGTTTGTCCATTTCGTTCAAAGGTGATCTTCGTCCTATATCATTTAGATACAGAGATTAAATGACAAAGAGGAAGGCACAAGTGCAATCGCCTTCGTGAGAAATTGTAGATCCTGTCGGGGCAAAGAAAAAATGTGAAGGCACTTGCAAAAAAAATGAGCTTGCAGTAAACAAAAACAGTACTTTTTGTACCAAAACTTACTACGGGTACATGTATGTTGCGACCATCACATCATTCTTTCAGCAGATAGCCATCGATTGGAGCAGAAAATCCTCATGGGAACGAACATTTTCATTGGAATATGGATGATTGTTAAATGGATAGAATGAAATAGAACCCTTCAACTAATTAAAATGTTAGTGATGAGATTGTTGACAAAAAAATAAGTTTCAAGAAATAACCTTCATTTTAGAGAAAAAAAAACATTAGAATTGCTCTTATATAGGAGTAGAGATAATTCAATTTTAGGATAAAAATTGTTAAATCATTTGTTCGTTTTTGGCATCAGTTAGTAATAAAATTGGTATAACGATATACTACAAGAGAGGAGTATCACGAGAGTCTACTTTTCGCAGAAGACATAATCAGCTATCATGAGCAATATAATTAAGTCTTAACGGGAGATGGATTTAAAATAACCCCAATAGCAGGATCAAACTCCTTTGCATTCAAATCGTTTTCTTCCCTAATCTGTTGCTTTACGCTCTCCACGAGATCGGGGGGAAATAAGGCTAAAAAGTCATCAATCCTTGACCTCGTCACGTCAAGACCCTACCAAGATTCAAATCCAATAAGAAGAGAAACAAATGATGAGATTCCTTGAACAATCTTATTCAATTTTGAAGTTGCAGTAATATTTTTCTCACCTTAAGAACCAAAGCCTCTTTTCCTGACATACTATCCACCTATTTGTAAACGCATTGTTCACAAAATAAATTAAAATTGGTATTGATAAATCGTGATGATTATAATCCTTCTATTTTGCATTTCTTACCTTAATATTTTGAACATCAGAGGAGTCGAAATATTCCAAAATAGTGTATAAAGATTCCACAGCTGACTGTCCAATGTTCCCTGCCTCAATACGCCTATTACCCTCAAGGTAAGAACTCGCTGCAACAAAATTGTCAGCAAGACGGTAGTTACTGACCATAAATTTCACTGCAAGTTTCACATTGGCTCTTTGGACATCCTTGAATTTACCACTACTGATGAGCCTTGTTTCCTGAAAAGTTGCTTCCTTCACACGAAGAATAAGATACAAATTACTCCTTAGTGTTTTGCCAGTTTCTTCTTCTGCGATAGCAGGACTAATTTTAGAAAAGGAAGTTATGGCTACTACACTGATAGATCCTAGCGCATTATCTATAAAAGAACGTCTAGAACTTGTACTCTTTAATGGAACCGATGGATACGATTCCTCCTTTGCATTTCCTTTGTGTAAATGAAGGGATGCAGATTTTCTTTTCGTGTCCAATGCCAAGCTTCTATAAGAGTTCCATCCGAAGGCTGATGCAAACAAACCAAAGTTAGAACATAAAATGATGTGAAGGAATACAGATCCTGGAACTACTTGCTGGTAGAACCTCATTTTTATATGATTATCGGGATGAGTTATGGTGTCAGGAGATTTGTGCAGGCTCTTGAATAATAATAGTGAGTATTTCACAGCTAAATACGTTTGAGCGTAAAAAGATGATCTTACGTATGAAATTTGATGATTTATTCATATCAATTACGTCAGAATAAATCGGCTGTGGGCTTCCATTGCTGCCAGTAGATCAAAACATAAAACAATTTCTCATTTTGTCTCGCAACGGTTACACAGCTTCCAAACCCCGCAAATGATTATTTAGTCTTCTCGTTTTGTATTGATGGCGTCATAATTAATAGTAAAACGGCATCAGTAAAATAAAAACATTTGCAGATTGTATCATTCATTACATGTTTGGATCCCATGATATTTTTTAGAATTGATATCTTCATGAAGAACGTCAATTGAAACGATTAAAAAGCGTTTTTCTATATTTAAAGAATCACTTCTTTTTTTCATTAGAATTTGATCCTTTTCTCTTTTTATTTCGAGAAATTGGTAATATTATTGTCCTTTTTCGCCGCTTTAAAATTTCAGAAGATCCTACTTGTATACCGATAGACCTACTTATTATTGGTCCTTTCGAAAAATCTTGCACAATTAATCGCTGTGTATTTTGACATGATCTTACTGCATTTTTCTTACAATTAGTTGCTGACCAAAAATCGTGTAAATTCATTTGACTTTCTTGCAATTGACTCATCAGACCTAGATTAGGAGCATAAAATTTCCAAGTTGTAGGAATAGAGGAGGAAAGAACTTCATTTTCACACATTTCATTTTCTATCGCCTCCCGTGCGTCTTTGTACGTTCGATCAGAGCTATTTAAAGAGATGAAACCAATGTTGTAAAGGTAGCTCTCATTCTCAGTTGAGTTCGTATGAAGATTGGATTCTTGGAGATTATTGGTTGGTTTCCGCAGAAATATAGTACAAAATACAGGAGGCTCACGACTTTTATTTTCAGATTCAAAAGAAGATAAAGAATTCAAAACAGCATTTATATTGTTTCGCTTCACTTTCACTCGTGTCTTTGTGTGTGGAGTGTTTAGTGCTTCTTTCAATGCAACTTTTTTGGAAGGTAGATGCTCTTTAGTTTTAGCTGGCGAAATATTTGTGTCTTTGGCTATATCTTCAGATAAAGATTGAGAACTGTTCCTAGATTTTCGTCTAGTTCGGCTTAAGCCTATTTGTATTCTAGACGGTGATTGCTGCAAAGATAAATTTCCGCTACGTGTTTTTCTTCTTGTATTAACTATATTTTCATTCTCTTGGTGAATTTGATCCTCATTTTGTTGTTGAACTTTCTCATTAGGTGTAGTTCCTATTTCTTCCTGAGGTCTAGGACTTAGTCTAGAAGATCCTTTAATATTCAAATCATCATCCTGATGATTCCAATCAAGACGTAATTCAACTGGTTTCTCAAACTCAATATTTGCAATCATCAATGCTTTATGAAATAAAGCTCCTCTACTTTTGCTCATAGCCTTGGCTGTTTTACCCAAATCATATTCTTCCTGAAAGCCTTCTAACCAAGGACATATTTTATTCTCATTCAGTGTCGCAAAGGGAGCATCATGACATTCAAAAAAATAAACCAAATGTTTTTTCCCTAAATGTCGTTTTCCCAAGGACCGTGCATTTCCCACTGTAAGGCGTGGATCATAAATGCATGCTGGCCACCATCCAAATCCGACTCCTCCCGCGGCCCATACAATTTCACCGAATCGTGCTGTATATCTTGGTGGAAGTGAACATATGAGATATTCTAAATTATCTTGAGATGGTGGGAATGGAGAATTTTGAATGTTTGTATTTGGTGAGCTATTAGGTCGTGTACTTTTGGGTTTGGCCATATGTTTAAAAGGTTCACATAGATCTTTACATATGAATAAAACAAACACGCAAACACACACAAAGTGTGAGTTAGAAATCGAAATAAATGAAGTATCAACGAAAGGAATGGAAGGATCATATGACTCACCACAATAGAAGTCTCCTTCGGGAACAGAATCAAGAGGAGGATTGACACAATAGGTATGTTGTTCTTTATTGCATATCTCGCATATCAAGAGCAAATCATGATCATCATCAGCACCACAAGTAATGCATCCATCTGTACCATCCCAATTATAGGATGGCAAAGAATTCAATGCCTGGATCTGAGTTGGTGAAATACAGGAACGGAAATTCTTCGTCAACCTGATTTGCGTCGATGTTGATATGGTGCTTTTGGAAGTCTCCTTTGAAATGTCAACAATTTTGTTTGTCTTTTCAGCAGAGGTGTCTTTGTGTTCTACTTTAATCATGTTTGATGTTGATACTTCCTCAAATGATTCCAGAGATATCGATTTTTGTATCGATCGATCATTCGGCTTGAAGAAAACCTTTTCTTCTCGTGTAAATGACCCTGCTTGTCCATGAATGCCCGCCATTTTGTTGTTTCACATTACCTAATATAATAATAATAATCTTAATAATAATAATAATAATATTTTTTTATTATTATGGAACCCAACTCCGGGTTCTTTTAGTCTACGTGGTTCACAACAGTATACTTAACATATATTCAATCTCATTCATCCATTCTATGGGACGGTA
>Ga0209092_10003788_pt1 | contig 12902 bp, 11 predicted proteins | sample FraStrMetagenome_FD_187446 | JGI IMG/M metagenome (GOLD analysis project Ga0209092, IMG submission 187446) | Marine eukaryotic phytoplankton communities from Arctic Ocean - Fram Strait ARC3M Metagenome (SPAdes) (version 2) | ecosystem: Environmental > Aquatic > Marine > Oceanic | place: Fram...
AGCCCACAGATCCTAGAGAATTTATTGAGATGCAAAACAGGGAACTCAACAACGGGCGCCTTGCAATGCTTGCGGCAATTGGAATGATCACACAAGAACAAGTAACACACCAAGTATTGTTCTAAGGCGATGAAGGGATATTTAACATAATTTTGTCTCATTGATTAAAGCTGTATAATAGAATGAACCAAAAATATAAACGAACATTTTAAAACTAATACTAGAATTTACTTCTACACTTGTCGGTATTATTCTTCCTGCATGGAGTTGCTTTGTGTCTATTTTAGTTTTATTTTCACTTTTGCAAAATCTTTGTTCATAGTTACAGAAAAATTACAGTTTTCAGAAGCATCTTTGGAAAATTAACGCCTTGTAATGCTGCAGTTTGATTTGCCGACTAACTACACGCTTTCTAAACACGCAGGAATGAATTGACTTACGTAATGGATCCTTTCAAATGTTGGTACCATAGCTAAAATTAATACGCGTACTTACTTAGTATCTTCGATGTACGTGCTGCTGTTAGTTTTTTTTTCATTGACTGGTTTGCACCGTGACAGATTTTGACATCATGGAAATTTATGAGACACCGAAACAAGTGGAACCTACTACGGATATTATTATTATTATTAGCCGATCGATCCTCATTATCTAAAGCCTTTGACATTTCGTACCTAAAAGTTAGAGCACGGTGGAACCACCCATCAACACTCAGTAAAAGCATCCAATCCTAGTTTGTGAACAAAAATGATGTATAGATGTGTATATTTAGGAGTGATAAGCGCTATGCAGGCCTTCTTGTTTTATCAAACACAAAATGTGCATGGATTTGCATGGTTACCCACAAAAAAAACAAGATCAGCAAGCTTTTCTAAAATTCTAAATCGAGATATTACGATCAAAGCATTGGAATCCAATGAATCAGAACAAGAATTGACAAAGGATGAAATTTCCAGGTATTCACGACATTTGGTTTTAGGAGATGTGGGAGTTGCAGGACAGAAGACAATCAAAAACTCGAGTGTTTTAGTAATCGGAGCTGGTGGATTAGGAAGTCCTTGTTTGTTATACTTGGCTGCAGCAGGTGTGGGTCATATTGGAATAGTGGTAAGTTTATCTTTACCATATCAGTGGACAACTCTTTCATTCTTTGACCCCAAAAATTAATATTATTTGAACCCAATTTATAATTTATAGGATGGAGATACGGTAGATGAATCCAATCTTCAACGACAGGTAATTCATTCTTCGTCTACAGTAAATCTTTCAAAATGTGAATCTGCGTACAAAACCTTATCAGACTTAAACCCCAATATTAAAATATCTTTATTTGAAGAGGAACTTACATCAGAAACAGCATTGCGAATCTTTAAATCTCATGAATGGGATGTTGTTGTAGATGGAAGTGATAATTTTCCCACAAAGTACCTTATCAACGACGTGTGTGATATAGTAGGTATTCCATGGGTATACAGTGCTATCTTGGCATTTGAAGGACAATTGAGTGTTTTCAATTATCCAGTAAATGTCGGACCAACGTATAGGGATATGTTACCAGATCCTCCACCTCCAGGGGATGTTCCTAGTTGTGCTGAAGGAGGTGTTCTTGGAGTTTTGCCTGGAACCATGGGTTGTTTGCAAGCTACAGAAGTGTTGAAAATCATTTTAAATAAGGATGTAGAAGGAATTTTGGCTGGAAGGGTTTTAGTTTTTGAGGCTTTACCAATGAAATTTTCAGAGATTGGATTACAACGTATACCAGAGAGCAAACGAGTAGAAGTGAAGGAATTGATTGATTATCAAGGATTTTGTGCAGGCCCAAAGGCTCAATCTACTACTGTTGATGATAAAAATAGTGACAATGATGTAAAAAAGGGAGGACGGGTGATGGACGAGGTAGAGCAGGTAGAATCATCTGTTGGGTCTTCATTTCATTCCATAACACCAACGGAATGCCTTGAGAAATTATCCTCAGGATGGACACCTTATGTGCTGGATGTGCGGCTGCAAACAGAAAATGATATTGTGGAACTACCTTTCACAGATAATGTTGTCCCTCACCGAACAGTCGATGTACATAATATTCCAAAAAAAGGAGATGTACTAATTTATTGCAAAGCTGGTATTAGAGGAAAGAAAGCTTGTCAGAGATTGATAGATTTGGGTATTATTGAAGGTCGATTATGGAATTTGGATGGAGGAATCATGAGGTGGCAAAAAGAAGTAGATGCTAGAATGCCAAGATATTGAAAGGATTTATTATTCAGATTAACTTCTCAATGCAAAAATGAGCAATTCACGCAATTTTACTGAACAAGATGGAAGTACATTAATGATTAAGATTGAACATAAGTATTCATTTGTATTTTGTTTGACAATTTATGATTTTTTTATCCACGATGAGGAATTTGCATTACAATTCAATATGTGGATTTTCATGTACCTGCTATATATGAATTGAAACCTCACAATCTATTCTCTGCCATCCTTCGCATTCTATCCAAAGTCCTATTTTGGATGTTCGGTTTGCATACCCATTAGGAACTTGCACTATTGACAATGGTCAAGTTTAAACATGGCACTGGGCAGAGGACTTATACCTGAAATACTATTAGCGATCATGATTGGAGGTTGTTGGATGATAGAACTTGAAGTAACATCATTTGACTAAATGGAAGGAATTTCATCTGTGATGACATCTTCGGCAATAGATTGGGTTTGTTCTATTGCAGTGGAAGGAGAATCTAAATTGATAATCTCCTCACTAATTGATTGTTCCTGTACAGTTGCCGTTGGCAGAACTTCTTCGTTTATAGTATCTTCAACAATAGATTTTTCTTGAATAGCAAGTGATGTAGTGGTGCCTTCCTGCATTGTGTTTGATTCGGTACTTTGAAATGTTGCAATTTCAGATGTTTGACTTTGAGGTGGCGTAGCTGCTTGAGGTCCTGTTATTGAGTCTGTCCCACCATGAAGTGCATCTTCAGGGATACTATATTGTGACATTTGTAATTCTTCTAAAGTCTTGAAACAAAATGGTGTGAGAAAAAAACTCCAATTTGTTTTAATCATCCAATTTTGTAAACTGTATATTATATCATTGTCAGTAACAAACCTGAGGCTCTCCGGATCTTCTCAAACTCGGAAAAAAACACCGGTCATCATGACAAGATACTTACTCTGTAATTATTTGCCTCTGCTCTCAACATTTTCTGACCACTCGTCCCCATCAAAAATATACATGCCAAAGCTATAGTTAGTAAGTTGATTCGAAAGCCGAGTTGAAATTTGGAAGCGATGCTCATTTCAATCATGATGCTACAGGTCATTATCTGTAATTAAGCTTCAATGCCTCTAGAGTGTTTGGATAAATTTGATTTAAGCCTAAAAAATGAGACCAAAGACATAATGGTCACTCAAAATCATAATAACCTGTTTCGAAATGTAGATTTTTGTAATTTTATCATGCTGACTCTCATTCAAGACTTGCAGGCATCTTTTGTGCCGACAGTAGATCCATTACAAAAAATATTGTCCTTCTTTTTTCATTGAAAAAATCTTTTCTGAGATTTTAAATTATGTATTTGCGTTTAAGACTTGAAAGTTATGACAACCTTGTTCCGAAATAAAAGTCAATTGAAATTGGTTTATTTACAAAAATGCAAGTTGTCTGGAAAAAGCTGCAACTCAACTTGGAAGTCAAATAGTGGGTGTAACATAATTAAGGATGTGTAAAAAAATGTTCCATAGTTGTAGCAGAATTTTCCGTATTGTCGGTCTTTTCTTGATGCAATCCGTAGATAAAAGCACCTTTTTTGAATTATTGAGTGATTCATCAAAAATGCCTTACTGCTGTGGATAAATCAAACCAAACAAAACATAATTCTTTTCCCAGTAAATTGAACACTTATGTATATTGTTTTCACATTATAATATTATGCACAATTTCGTATAGAATTTTAACAACATCAAAAATAATTGTAGAATAGAAAATATGTGCCTTCAATTATATTAATTATACTATTTTATTCCGAAATATTCCAAATCTATACGGTATGATCTTTCCAATCAAAGGATAAGTGCCCTTTTTTGGGTGGTGGGCAGCCTTCAGTAATAACCTCCATTAATCTAGTTTTCAAACGATTCCTCACTTCAACATCTTTTGTACTAATCCACAATTCAAGTCGAAATAATGGAAAATTGTTACGGCTACCTTTATCTACAACTCGCGCACCATTCACATAGCGTATCTCTGGATCATCAATCGCATTGCCAATAACACCAATCACCAAATTTTGCCAGTACAAATTGAGATGAGTAGGTTCAATAGGTTGCCGACAAAACCATTCACCGCCAGTGCAGTTACCCGGGTCGCCCCATTCAGGTTCAATCCCGCGTTTAAAGAGACTGAATTCTTTCACATTCACACCGCTGCCTTCAGGTCCCACGAGTTTTTGACCATCGCCAGTGTAGAATACATCGGCGGGCTTTGGAATGTGATTAAAGTATCGCCAAAAGTCTTCGATTGTTGAAAACTTGCATAGTTGCTTCATATTATCCTTCCATCTACTAGGATCCTTAGTTCCTCCAGCATGCTGCCAAAGGACCCATTCTAAAAAAACAAAGAGTTCAGTTAGACACCAGACGTGTACGATGTGAGCTACAAAATGAAAGAAGAAAGATCATAATAGAATGGTTTCCACAACTAGCTACATGGAATCTTTTCTATCGTCAGCAACTTAAAAATGTAATCATGCTTCGAATTATCTTTGCCGTGTTCCATTCCAAATCTATGTATTGGAAGGTCGGCAAATAACATTAGAATGTATGTGTTCTCACCATGTTCGAGAGGATGTAAGCTTTCATCTGTCGCCATTGCTGGACAATTGTGCGCAATCAACGTTCAATATCAAATATTGATTTATGCATTATTGCTGTAGACTTCATAGTCTTTTTCGTACACTGGATCGGAGGCACAATTGTATATCCTACCAATGGAGTTTGTTGCAGATAAGGTAATGGTATTTGGACTAAGTATGCTACAGTATTGGTTCACGTTTCGATCTACGTACAACCAGGAATGAAGACAAAAGAGGATCCTTTGTCTATATTTTTTCTAATAAAGTCACATCACTATTATTTGATTTATTTCTGATAAAAATTCCAAATTGTCATGAGTACTATGATTACCAAGTTTTTCCATTATGGGACAGCAGCATTTAATCATATTGGACGTTTCCATGTAGTTTCCTTACTAACAACATTATAGTAATATTCTTTTCCATTTGAGTCTTTTGCTGATTTCCACTCATGTGGTAGTTTTTCTTTTAATTCTTTTTTGGAATCCTTAGTTTCGGAAGATTTACTTCTAGATTCTGCTTTCTCTGTTAAAGGGTATTCCCACTTAGTCTCACGTGTTTTTGTGTGATAATAATAGACTTTTTTCGTGGACGGGTCCGTTACTTGTACCCAACCTGCAGCAGCAAGAGCAGCAGCATTTGGGTCTGTATTGTTCTCATTTGAGGAATTATTATTTTGCAAAGATTGTCGAAGGTGTAAAGGCATTGATTCTAAGTTTGAATAACCCATAGATCGAGCCAAAAGTATATCATCCCTTCGTTTTATGGCATTTGCAATTTGATTGTTTGGATTATAGGGATCGTATTCAGTGGCATCAAACTCATCATTTTCTTTCGTTTCGCCCTTTTTTTTCTTCTTTTTCTTTTTCTTTTTCTTAGGTTCCCTCTCACTTTTGTCCTTTTCCTGATCTGGATATACGAATGTGCCCATTTGTTTTCTTAGGCTGTCCATTCCATCCTGCAAAGGTGATGCAAGTAATTATTATTGTTTTAGACAATTGAGAAATGATCAAGGTTGACAAAACATGAACGTCTTACACATCTGGAATATACACAAACCCAAGAATAAAGTAGTCGAGATGTTCAAATGAAACGTACCCAATAATATCCAGTTCCGCGATGACGAGTTGTAAAGACATAATCTTCCTTCCACCCTTCAAATTCTTCCGCAGCAATGAAATAGGTCATGTTGTCGGGTCTTATTCTAGGTTCTGTTTCAGATAGTACCACTTCATCTTCTTTCTTTTGTTTAAAAATCGTATATCCCGATCCCACTGATCAGTGAGCATAAATGTTGATATTGCGTAAGACCTTCACATAATGTAAAGCATGACAATTAAAGAAAAATGGAAGATACTTACCAGAAGCTTCTCCACTCGCTTTTCTAATTTTTTCTTCGTTTGCTCTTTCTTCAGCTAAGGTTTGAAATCCCGTAGCGAGCTTGTCGCCCCGTTTTGTTGGCATTTGAGGGGCATTGCTAGAGCTAATAAAATGCCTCTTTCGAGAATTGCCTTCTTCTTTGCTAGATTTTTGAAATTCCTGCCAAGACGCTGCACCGTCACTGCCAATAATGGGCTTTGAAACCATATCATCAACGGTTTTCCAAGCCGAAAAGGAATTTGAGGACGTCATGATCAAGTAGATCTTTAGTTAGATTAAGCAATAATTTGTAAAGCTTTGTTTTTAAATCTGATTGAGACCTTCTGGGTTAGATTGATCAGATCTTATGAACAGTGTTAGCGACTTCGATTTTGTCTGAAAAAAGATTATGGATGTACAGCAGACTCCATAATAAATCAAGATCAGTTGAATTTGCTTCTTACACGAATACGCGCGTGAAAAGGTGAAACTATGTAAGAAATGGGGCAATGAGTTTTTAATGCAAAAATGTGAAGAATAAAAGTACCATTTCTTGAATTTCGAACGTTGAACAATCATGAATTTAATAATAGATATGGAAAGAATACATGCCCAACACTCTTGAAGGGTTCGGGTTAATGTCATCAAATCTGTACCTTGGCTACACTTTTATTGAATCTATTCATATTCCATAAAGCAATGGACTTCAAATATTTATTCTTTACAATCAATGAAACTGGCAATTAACACACACACTCACAACCCCATCTACAAATTATACCTTTTAGTCATACACAAAAATTTTGACACCTCTTTCATACAGAAAAGTGATACCCCAAATCACCCATCTTCAATATTTCCCTTCAGTGCCCTGCATCTTTGAACTTGTCGTCTGCATTAGCTCCTCATAACATTCTCAATCATTTAAGCAATATCTAGAATTTCGTCAACAATGCCCAATGCAGCCAAATCAATTGCTAATTCTGATTTTTAATCATGAATTTCGTGACCTAACCCCAATACAGCCAAATCAAGAGCTGATTCCGAGAATACTTCTGATTCTATTTTTAGTTCTACTGCTACCTCTAATTCTTTTTCATCACCAGCCTCTTGTGTTTCTGGTTTAGGCACTGGATCAGGTCCAGGTTCATTTACTGGCTCAAGATCAGTTACTGGTTCAGTTTCAGGTTCAGTTTCAGGTTCAGTTTCAGGTTCAGTTTCAGGTTCAGTTTCAGGTTCAGTTACTGGTTCAGTTACTGGTTCAGTTACTGGTTCAGTTACTGGTTCAGTTACTGGTTCAGTTACTGGTTCAGTTACTGGTTCAGTTACTGGTTCAGTTACTGGTTCAGTTACTGGTTCAGTTTCAGGTTCATTTACTGGCTCAAGATCAGTTACTGGTTCAGTTTCAGGTTCAGTTTCAGGTTCAGTTTCAGGTTCAGTTACTGGTTCAGTTTCAGGTTCAGTTACTGGTTCAGTTACTGGTTCAGGTTCAGTTACTTGTTCGGGATCAGTTACTTGTTCGGGATCAGTTACTGGTTCGGGTTCAACCTCTGGTTCTAGTATTGGTTCAAATTTAGTTACTGGTTCAGAATCAGGATCGGTTTCTGGTTTTTCTTTGTCTAACTCATTATCAGGCTCGATCACTTCCTTGACAGACGTAATTTCAAGATTTTCATCTGAAGCTTCAATCTCGGTTCGCTTCTCATCAGGATTTGAAAACATTTTGAATTTATCCGTAGATAACTTGGTAGGTGTAGCAACTGGAGATTTATCTTCAGCAGCATTAAATATAGCGAATTTGCTAGAATCAAGTTTTTTTCGTGATTCGCCTTTTTCAGACATCTTTGAATCTGATCCAGCTGATGTGTTAGCCTCTTTGTTTCGTGCTTCTCCCGTACTTGTAAACATGCCAAATTTGGTAGTAGAAAGCTTCTTTGTTTCTCCAGTAGCTCCATCTTGAATATCCGTGGATTGCCCTTTTGCCTCGGATTCCTGAACTTTCTTTTCATCGGAACTGGTGAACATACCAAACTTATCACCAGAAAGCTTCTTTTTCTTCATTGATTCGTCATTATCACCTTCTACATTCTTTTTCTCTCCTTTTTCAAGATCTCCAAGCCATTCCTTCAACTTTGATACAGGTTGCACGGAACTTTCAACCAAAAAATCTGGCTTCGTTTCTTTTCCCTCAGTATTGTGCACTTCAGTCTTTTCCTCGTTCTCTAAGCTTTTTTTTTCTGATTCGGCGGGGATACTTTCACTAACTGGTTCAGATTCATGGGTCTCGGCATCTTGAGTTACAGCATTTCCGGTATCTTCTTCTATTTTAGGTCCGCCACTTTCAATATTAAGTGTTTCTGGTGCAGATTCATTTTTCTCCAAAGAGGTGTGTTTCTTCGCTTTTTCGGTATTTTCATCAGATTCTTCTACACTCTTAGTCGCCGCTTCCTCTTTTTCAAAGATTTCAGGCTGTGATTGTTTTTGCAAGGCTTTTGTTTCATTTTTCTCATCTAGCGACTCTATTTTGGATTTGATTACTTCCAAATCGTTCTTGGAAAGAGAAGGCTCTTTTTTTTCTCCCCGCTTGGACTTTTTCTTCCTGAACAACTTTGGGATTATGCTTTTCAACTTCATTTTTCGAATTCTCTATGTTATGATTACACGATTGTTGTGATTGTATTGTTTATCCTCTCTTGGTTGTTAACTTGTAAGATGCTATTTTATAGTCTTACACGACAAAAAACTTTCATAAAGCGTCTCTGTAGAACATGAAAGGAAGCTTGATTGTTACTACTTTTGATTGTATGATGACTAAATACCTTGTTTGTAATTAGATTTGCTAAATCGGTAGGTTCATCTAAACAAGAAAAGTTTAAAAAAAAATTTGGATTGTTGGAAATTGATTTACATAGAATAGGTATTCCGCTATGTCTCTTCAAACGGATATCTTTTCTCGACATTTTTAGATAGGGCCAGGATATCTTCTTAGTCGGAATTCTTCTTATTTTTTCCTGTATGTGGAGTGTCAAGTAATTTACCATGTGAATGAATGTTCAAATGCGATTTGAGATCTTTGAATCATCTCGCTCTTACGTGGTGTTGTTTTATGATATGAAAAAATTCTTTCAGCACTATTTTAGTTAATGTCCAATGCTTTAAATTTTTCAATAGTGAAACAATATTTGAACGATCAAATGTCACAACAATTTGTTTTTTGACCCATGAGATATTGATAGAGTTTGTAATTCACCCTAAGAATGATGATTGAACTTTCTTTTCTTTTCATAAGAACTGTGTATGCACTTGAGAGCTGGCAGTGACACAAGACCGTCAAGTAAACCCTTCCTGGAACTAAAAAATCTGAAATTTATCAAATAACTTTGAAACGCGAAGTGAAGGAGGAAATCTCTGAGATTTACGGCACAAAATTCTTGTCTCTCAAATTTTTATACTTTGGAGATACTTGAGGTGAGTTAAAAAAAAATGACATGACATCATTTTCATATCCTAGATTGTGATTTCTAAAATACATCTTCCTTGAAACTTGCCATTACAGAGTATAGCAGATTTTGAAGAAAGATATTTCCATCTCTGATTAAATTTCTTCCAAACATTCATGAATTCCATTTACTAATTAACAGTTGTGACGATTGCATCGATGCACCCTAAGGGATTTTTAGGAACATGATCCAGTCTTCCAGCTCTTGAAGATCATGTAGAGTCATATGTTTGGTGAATAAATTATCGCGTAAACTAGGCTCTATTGACGAGGAAGAATGAAATTCCCTCGTATAAAATCTAATAAGAACCGTGTAGTTTGTGAGGTAATTCGTTTTTAACAAAAGGCCTTGCAATTGAATTTTTCTCATGTCATAAATAAGATGAAAAGTTAGTTGCAACGTGAATAATGATTTTGAAAGAAAGCTTTATGAGTATATAAACTCGAGAGAGAAACATTGTTACAAATATATTTACTCATCACATCGACATGGAATCTTTGTGTCTCGCATTGTCGTGTAAGAAGCACCTTAATTATTGAAAATGACTTTGAAAGAAAATCCCCTTGAATTAATTATTCCAAATTAACGGTCAAGAGTTAAAAGTTGCTTAAGAAAGAAGGTAAAATGGATTTTCCCATTTGAATCAACATTTTTGCGAGCACGCCAAATAATTTAAGCATTAAATTCGTTATATTTGGTGAAGATGGTACTTAAACGTTAATCAAAAAAAAGGCAAGATCAAGCAATAGTCGAAATCAAAGGAGGCTTTTAAATAATCAAACTGGGTTAGATCTACGTATTAAAACTCCATTATTTCCGTTATACTTCTATTAAATCAGAATCCCCTAAACAGGCTTCGATCGTACTTAGTAGCTGCATCGTTAAATCTAGTAAGTACGCCATCCTTCAATAAGTTATTTTGTTAGAAACTCTGGGTCGTGTCCATCGCATCGAACTTTATTGGCAAAAACGAGCGGGGTCTTATTATTTTTATGTCCAAACTACTGCTATCATCATTGGTCTAAAAAAGCAACTTCCTAAGCCATACCAAACAATCTCAGATCCATTAATCAGCTTCATCATGGAAGAAAATTGGTCCACATTTCATCAAAGACATCATTCTTCGAATTACAAAGCATCCAAAAATTCAGTTCATGGGCATTTGCACAGTAATAATCAACCTGGAAATTCTTCGTACTCAATACGATGCATGTTGAATTGCATTTTGAAACCGTTCTCGAATCCTTTAAGTACATCAGAAAAGAGAACGCGACGTAAACAAGAAAAGAGAAGATATGATGATAGTCATTTGGAAATACAAAGTAATTCTTCCAGTGAATTTGGATACAACTTTCCTTCTGACGAATTACAAGTATTACCACGAAGTGAAGAAGAACGTACATTTGTAACTGAAAAGGTCTTGGAGTGAAGCATTGGCTCTTCAATATTATCAGTCTAATACAATACCACTTAAAAAGTGCTTCTATACTATTCCTACGAAACTAAACTTTAAAAGAGATTTTGGGACAGATACGCTGATCTATTTCCTACAAAAGTGTGAAAAAACTTTAAAGAGACATTTTCGCACGAAAATATCGTCCCTTGTCATTCCTTTTGGAGGGAGGAAAAAGTTCTGAAGAAGAGTATGCGTGAGTCTCTCAAGTGTCATTTGATAAATTGAAGATAGTACGAAGTCCAGTTAAGAGTTGTCTTTTTATGTCGTAACCAATATAGCCTAGTAAAAAATAAAAAAAAGATATGCACATCTCTATAAAATTGCTAATTCATTTAATAATAGGATAAAATTGATTTTGTGTTTTCATTTCCTTGGACTAATTTACAGTGCCTTTATTTCGCGTACAAACAATGGAAAAGAACCTATGTTTTTATTTAAAACAACTTCGATGGTTGGATATTCAATAATAGTGGTGCCATCCAAAGCCTCTTGTAAGGTCTGACCCTTGCGTAGTTTCAGGTATTTAGGACTGTTTGATCTACTAGGAATTTTTTTCATCAACAGACAAATATCTTCTAAAGAAAAACTATGAAATTTCTTGATATTTTTTTCAAATGTTCTCATGTGCTTCAAAAGCTCCTGATCTAATGTTGCTTTCTCGCTGAATCTATCCATGATGCTCATACTCTCTTCAAAAAAAGATTTCTTTAGAACCAAAGTTTCTGATGAATTTTTTGGACATTTGAGTATGTGATGAAATTTCCATTCTACACTCCAAAATATAGTGTTTGATTTGGCTTTATACGATGTTGAGTTTTTCTTTCGCTTAATCATTCCTGTCGGCATAAGTAAAAGATTGACGTTTCGATGAACATTTTTTGCTTCGTTTATCAAACGCTTCAATCCATTTGAACGTTCGTTAGTAAAAGAGTCCTCCATACATCTTCGCTTAGTATCAGGTGTATCAGAATCTTTTTCTTGCAATCGATAGGTGACTTTTTCTGTCATTTCTACTTGCAAACTATGCAATGGATGAATCTGAGAAGATAGTTCTCCGAATTTTTCATCGTCGTTTTCATTCTTTTCTTGATTGGGTAAATTCATTCGCTTCGGTAGAATATTGTTGCGCTTCATTACACCTATATGTCTAGATAATCTCTTTCCACGATCAGAGACGTTAAGGATATCTTCCAAAAAGTGAAAATCACTTTTCACTTCTGAATCTGTGAATTCTCCAAGGGTAATGAACTTTGTTCTATCCCGTTTCCCGTTGCAATTGTTATTGTTAACACCTTTATGTTTCTTACAGCACACAAGTGAACATGTTCGAATGCTGCACCGCGGGCAGCAATATAAAACTTCTTTTTCGGCGCATATTTGGCATTTCATTTCTTCAAAACTTTGTTGCACTATATTTCCTTATTCAAAAGATATGTTGCCTCGCTCAATTGTGCAAAAAGAAAGTGAAAAAGAATTTGTTCGAGTGGCTCGCGAAAACATCACAACATGAAATGAAGAAGCGCATATGTTTTTGTGCATACGGTGAGTAGACTGTATACTTTCTTTACACAGTTTTCTACGATCTAGATAAAAATCAAGTGATAGACCACAAATTCCCAATTTTTGTGTTTTGTGAGCTTTCCGAAGTAAAGAATGTTGTAAAAAGTTGATAAAACAAAGCCACATGATTACGAGGAGGAGTTATATTAGCACTGCCTTATTCATTGT